>WNFV01001245.1_pt1 | contig 36377 bp, 34 predicted proteins | sample 5400101 | NCBI WGS metagenome assembly WNFV01 (sample SAMN13153361, study PRJNA577476) | soil metagenome | isolation source: 115 cm soil or saprolite under grassland replicate 1 | place: USA:California | collected 2016-06-15 | reverse complement strand
GTAGTACGTCCGCCCGTCCGCGCGCCGTTTCTCGATCACGGAGGCCATATGTGGGTAATACACGATCTTGAACGCAAAGTCAATCACCGCAACGCAGGGCACGTCCTAGATCAACTTATCCCGGAAACTCCCGCTAGCCGCCGCGCTGAGCGTCAGCGCGTACCTCGCCCGCCGGCTGGGGCGCAGCGTCGGCGCGCTCGCCCATGCCGCCGCCCAACTCGCCGACGGCCGCTACGCCACCCGGGTACCGGCGCCCGGGTTGGGCGTCGACTTCGACACCCTCACCGCGGCGTTCAACGCGATGGCGGCCCGCCTGCAGACAGTCGAGGACACCCGGCGGCAACTGCTGGCCGATCTCGGACACGAGATGCGCACCCCGCTGTCCACCATCGAGGGGTACCTCGACGCCGCCGAAGACGGCATCACCGTGCCCGACGAAGACACCATCGCCGTCCTACGTACCCAGACCGCCCGGCTACGGCGGCTGGCCGAGGACCTGACCGCCGTCACCGACGCCGAGGAGCACCCGCTCGACCGCCGGCCGGTCGCCCCGAACGCACTCATCCACACCGCCCTGGCCGCCGCCCGCCCCGGATACGCCGACAAGGGCGTCGACCTACGCCAGCACACCGACCCGGACCTACCGGTCCTCGACGCCGACCCGCAGCGCCTGGACCAGGTACTGGCCAACCTGCTCGACAACGCCCTCCGCCACACCCCGCCCGGTGGGCACGTCACCGTCACCGCCCGACACACTCCCGGTCAGGTGGAGGTCACCGTCGCCGACACCGGGGCGGGCATCGGGCCCGAGCACCTGCCGCATGTCTTCGAACGCTTCTACCGCGCCGATGCCGCCCGCGACCGCGACCACGGCGGCTCCGGTATCGGCCTGGCGATCGTCCATGCGATCGTCACCGCACACGGCGGACAGGTCAGCGCCGAAAGCCCCGGGACCGGCGGCGGAGCCACCTTCACCATCACTCTGCCCACCGCCACCTGACGCACCGGCACGAAGGGCTCGCCGGCCTGCCCGTGCGACCGCCGGGCCTGCCCCGTCGCCACTCCAAGCTCTCGCCTGACGCCCGCACCGCGCCACGAGCCGCATCTTCACCAGACCTTCAGGCTTTGCGCCGGGAGTTCGATACCCGGCCGCGGCAGCGTCGAAGGTGACGAACCCGAACCGGGTATCCGGGAGGCCGGTGATGATCTCCGAGGTCGCGCACACGGCCGGGATGGCGGGGTGGCTGCCGCTGGCATTGCTGTGGGCGTTGATGATGGCGCTCGCGCTGTGGGGCATCGCCCGGCTGCTTCCCGCGCCACGCCGACCCTCCGGACCCGTCGGCGGACCGCGCCGGCGTGGCAACACCGATCCGGGCCAACTGACGCCGGACACCCCCGTCGACCCCGGCCCCCAGCCGGAGTTGACCAGCAGAACTCAGAAAAACAAGAACCTCGGACTCTACGCGGTGGCATTGGCCATCGTCGTGGTCGGCGCGCTGTGGGCGGGGGTACCGGTGGGCACCCTGGCGCTGTTCGGGTTGTTCCTGGCCTGCCCGCTGATGATGTTCTTCATGATGCGCGGCATGCACGGCGGCGCGAACGAGGGCGGCGACCACCATGACGCCTCTCAGCAGCCGCCTGACCACAGTCATCACGACAGTTTCCGCTGACGGACGCACCGGCGCCCACGCCGATCGTGGGTGGCCCCACAGCTGATCCCGGAGGGCGGCGCCAGGTCCGCGCCGCCGGTGGGATCCCGCACCTGAAGGGATGCGAACGACCATGAGTGTGGGTCGACGGATAGCGATGCTGTTCCGAATCAAGGCCAACAAGGCCCTGGACCGGGCGGAGGACCCCCGGGAGGTCCTGGACTACTCCTACGAACGTCAGGTGGAGATGCTGGCCAAGGTCCGTCGCGGCGTGGCCGACGTGGCCACCAGCCGCAAGCGTCTGGAGTTGCAGGTCGGCCAGTTGCAGGCTTCCGCGGACAAGCTGACCGGCCAGGCGCAGCAGGCTCTCACGATTGGCCGGGAAGACCTGGCCCGGGAGGCGTTGACCCGAAAGCAGGCGGCGCTGGCCCAGTTGGCCGACCTGCGGGCCCAGCGGGACGGGCTGGCCGGGGAGGAGGCCAAGCTGACCCTGGCCGCGCAGCGCCTGCAGGCCAAGGTGGAGGCGTTCCGCACCCGTAAGGAGACCATCAAGGCCACCTACACCGCTGCCGAGGCGCAGACCCGCATCGGGGAGGCCGTCTCCGGCATCTCCGAGGAGATGAGCGACGTCGGCCTGGCCATGCAGCGCGCCGAGGACAAGACCGCGCAGATGCAGTCCCGCGCCGCGGCCATCGACGAACTGCTCGCCTCCGGCGCCCTGGACGACGCCACCGCCCCGGGCGGGGCACGCGACGACATCCAGGCCGCCCTGGACACCCAACGCGGCGCCGCCGGCATCGACGCCGAACTGGCCACGATGAAAGGCCAGCTCGCCGCCGCGCCGGACCGGGCGGCGATCGACGCCGAACCGGCCGCGAAGGCCATCGCCGCGCCTGGAGCCGGACAGGAGACCAAGTCATGATCATCCGCATTCTCGGTGCGGGCCAGTACGACGTGGCCGACGCGCATCTCGATGAGCTCAACGCGCTGGACGAGCGGCTGAACACCGCGGTGCAGGCCGACGACGGGGCGGCGTTCGGGCAGGAACTACGCGGCCTGCTGGCCGCCGTACGCCGGCTGGGCACGGCGCTGCCCGACGACGCGCTGACCGCTTCCGACCTGGTGATCCCGGACGAGGACGCGGACCTGGCGCAGGTACGGGCGCTGCTGCGCGACGACGGCCTGATCCCCGGCTGACCGCCATGCCGACCCGTACCCGCTTCGCCCCGGACCGGCAACTGTCGGTCCGGATGGGGCTGACCGTGTTCCTGCTCGGCCTGGTGTACGTGGCGTTCGTCGCCGTACTCATCGTGCTGATCAAGTCGGTGGTGCTGATCGTGCTGATCGCCGGTGGGCTGCTGTTCGCCCAGTACTGGTTCTCCGACCGCATCGCCCTGTACGCGATGGGCGGCAAGGAGGTCAGCCCCGCCCAGGCGCCGGCGCTGCATGCCGTGATCGACCGGCTGTGCGCCCTGGCCGACATGCCTAAACCGCGGGTGGCGGTCGCCGACATCGACCTGCCCAACGCGTTCGCCACCGGCCGCAGCCCGAAACGCGCCGTGGTCTGTGTGACCACCGGGCTGCTGCGCCGTCTGGAACCCGAGGAACTGGACGGGGTCCTCGCGCACGAGCTGTCCCACGTCGCGCACCGCGACGTGGCGGTGATGACCGTCGCCTCCTTCCTCGGCGTGCTCGCCGGCCTGGTCGCGCGGGTCGCCCTGTACTCGGGCATGCTCGGTGGGCGCGGGCGACGCAACAACCAGGACAACAACTTCGTCCTCGTCGCCCTGGTGGTCACGGTGGTCTCCGCCGTGGTGTACGCGGTCAGTTTCCTGCTCATCCGGGCCCTGTCGCGCTACCGGGAGCTCGCCGCCGACCGGGCCGGCGCCATCCTGACCGGCAGCCCCGCCGCCCTCGCCTCCGCGCTGACCAAAGTCAGCGGCCAGATCGCCACCATCCCCACCCGGGACCTGCGCGCGGCGCAGGCGTTCAACGCGTTCTTCTTCGCCCCCGCCCTGGGTGCGCAGGTCAGCCTCGCCACCCTGCTGTCCACCCACCCGAGCCTGCAGCAGCGCCTGGACCGCCTGGCCGACCTGTCCCGACAACTGTGAGGCCGCGATGGGACTTCTCGATGTGTTGCTGGGCCGCAGCAGGCCGGTCAAGCCCAACCTCGACGTGCTCTTCGCGATCCCGTCGGCGGCGCAGACGCTGCAGGCCGCCCTTGACCTGCAACCGACCGGTACCGGCTCGGTCTGTTTCAAGAGCGCGGAGGGTGCCGCCGCGGCCGCGGCGCAGACCGACCTGACCGCCCTGCTGGCGCTGGACCCAGCCACCCGGGTGGTCGTGACCCGCGACGAGTACGGCTACACCTGGGTCACCTGCACCCGCCCCGATGCGGACCTGCCCGCCCTGGTCACCGACCTGCACGCGGTCAACACCACCCTCGCCGACGCCGGCTTCGGTCCGGCCCTGCTGTGCACCGTGATCGGCTTCACCACCACCGACCGCGGCCGCCGGCTGGGTCTGGTGTACCTGTTCAAACGCGGCACCGTGTACCCGTTCGCCCCCACCGGCGCCCAGACCCGCGACACCGCCCTGGAACTGCAGATCCGCGCCGAACTGGGCGCCGACATCCCCGTCGAGCCGGACCTGGCCCGCTGGTTCCCGATCTGGGGCGCCCCGGTCCCCTGAGCAGGCCAGCCGCTGCAGACCCGTACCGGCCCCGCCTTTGCGACACCGCGCGTGCCGTACCAGGGTCCGCCCTGCCGTGAGCTGGCACGGGCGCTGACCGGACGGGACGAGAACCTCTACTAGGTAGCGTCGTAGCCGGGCATGCTGGGATGGACGCCAAGTCGGCACGGCGCCGGGGCTGGCTCCGCAATACCTGCTCCGGAGGGTCACTCACCGCCGGGCGCACCGACCGCGAACCGCAGCGCTGAAGGAGGCTTCATGGCCGGCGACCCCCACCTGCCGCGTACCACCGCTGTGTTGGACGTGCGGGGGCTGTCCTGGGCCTCGGAGCAGAACGTGGTCGCGGCGGTGCTTGGCCGGCGCCCCGGCGTGCTCGGCATGGAGGTCAACGCGGTGGCGCAGACCGCGACGGTCACCTTCGACCCGACCCGCACCACCCTCGCGCAGCTGCGGGACTGGGTCCGGGCGTGCGGCTACCACTGCGCAGGCCGGTCGGTGCCCGCCCACATCTGCGACCCGATGCAGATGCCACCCGACCACACCACCAGCGCAACCGGGCAGCCGGCGCCACCAGGCGCCCCGGCCGGGCGCGATGGCCACCACACAGCCCACGAGCCACCGGGTGAGGCACCACCGCAAGGTGCGCCCTCGCCACACGAGATGATGGGCCACGGCGGGCACGCCGGCACCTCGATGGCGGCGATGGTCGCCGACATGCGCAACCGGTTCCTGGTCGCGGCGCTGTTCTCGATCCCGATCCTGATCTGGTCCCCGATCGGCCACGACGTTTTCCGGCTGGATGTGGCGGTGCCGTTCGGGCTGCGCCAGGACGTCTGGGCGCTGCTGCTGAGCCTGCCGGTGATCTTCTACTCGTCGTGGATCTTCTTCGACGGGACGGTGCGCGCGCTGCGGGCCCGCACCCTGGACATGATGGTGCTGGTCGCGGTCGCCATCGGGTCGGGCTGGCTGTACTCGTTGTACGTCACGGCCACCGGCGGCGGTGACGTGTTCTACGAGGCAGCCACCGTACTGGCCGCGTTCGTGCTGCTCGGGCACTGGTTCGAGATGCGCGCCCGGGGCGGCGCCAACGACGCGATCCGGACCCTGCTGGACCTGGCCCCGCCGATGGCGGTGGTGATCCGCGGCGGCGAACCGGTGGAGATCCCGACCGCCGAGGTGAAGGTCGACGACCTGCTGCTGGTCCGCCCGGGCGCGAAGATCGCCGTGGACGGGGTGGTCGAGGACAGCGAGTCCGAGGTCGACGAGTCGATGGTCACCGGGGAGAGCCTGCCGGTGCACAAGCAACCGGGTAGCAGCGTGGTCGGGGCGACCATCAACGCCAACGGGACCCTGCGGGTGCGGGCCACCAAGGTCGGCGCTGACACCGCCCTGGCGCAGATCGTCAACCTGGTGCAGCAGGCGCAGAACTCCAAGGCCCCCGGGCAGCGCCTGGCCGACCGCGCCGCGTTCTGGCTGGTTCTCGTGGCCCTGCTCGGCGGTGGCCTGACCCTGGCGGTATGGCTGCTGTTCAGCGACCGGCCGGCCAGCACCGCGGTGCTGTTCGCGATCACCGTGGTCGTGGTGACCTGCCCGGACGCGCTGGGCCTGGCCACCCCCACCGCGATCATGGTCGGTACCGGGCTCGGCGCGAAACGCGGCATCCTGGTCAAGAACGCCCTCGCCCTGGAGACCGCGGCGCGCATCCAGACCGTGGTGATGGACAAGACCGGCACCCTGACCCGTGGCGAACCAGAGGTCACCGATCTGATCACCGGCCCTGTCATCGACGGCCTCGACGAGGTGCGGGTGCTGGCGCTGGCCGCGGCGGTGGAACGCGAGTCCGAACACCCCCTCGCGCAGGCGATCGTGCGGTACGCCGCCGCCCGCGGCGTCCCCGCGCTGCGGGCCGTCGGGTTCGTCAACGTGGCGGGCCACGGCGCACTGGCCGCCGTTGACGGGCACCGGGTCGCCGTCGGCAACCTGCGGCTCATGCAGCGCGACCACATCGACTTGGGCGACCTCGCCGCCCGCCGCGACGACCTGGCCGCCAGCGGACGTACCGCGGTGCTGGTCGCCGTCGACGGCCGCACCGTCGCGGTGGTCGGCATCGCCGACGCCCCCCGCGAGACCTCCGCCGCGGCGGTGACCGCGCTGCACGCCGCCGGGGTGCGGGTGGTCATGCTCACCGGCGACAACCAGGCCACCGCCGAGCGCATTGCGGCACTGTTGGGCATCGACACCGTCATCGCCGAGGTGCTGCCCGGTGACAAGGCCGCGCACATCGCGCGGCTGCAATCGGGCCGGCGGCGGGTGGCGATGGTCGGCGACGGCGTCAACGACGCACCCGCTCTGGCCCAGGCCGACCTGGCCATCGCCATCGACACCGCCGACGTGGTGCTGATGCGCTCCGACCCGCTCGACGTGGCGACCGCCCTTGCCATCGGGCGGGGCACGCTGCGCAAGATGCGCCAGAACCTGGGCTGGGCCGTCGGCTACAACGCCATCGCCCTGCCCATCGCGGCCGGGGTCTTCGAACCCGCCTTCGGGCTGGTGCTGCGCCCGGAGATCGCCGCCCTGTCGATGTCGGGGTCCAGCTTCATCGTCGCGGTCAACGCCCTGGCGCTGCGCCGGCTACGGCTGCCCGACACGGCATCCGCCACCCGGCCGAGTGGGACCGGAGCCTGAGGCGCACGCCGAAGCCGGCAGGTCACCGGGTCGGCCACGACGGTCGCAACCGGCGGGGTGCCCCGTCGCATGCCCGCCGGCGGGTACCTCAGCTGACCTGAACGGTCAGGTCCATGCCCAGGTCCTTGTGACCGTCGATCGAACACCACAGCTCGTACGAGCCGCTCTGCAAGGTCACCGTCAACTGTGCGCTGCCACCCGGCGCCACGGTGGATGAGATCTGACCGGCCACCCCGGGGCCCTTGACGTTCAGGTTATGCGGAAACGTCCCCTGGTTCTGGATAGTGAAGGTGTAGGTGCCGGGCGCGAACGCGGTCGTCGACAAGGCGATCGAGTATTCCTTCTCGGTGGCCGTCACCGCACTGCGGGCCGGTGCCGACGCCGCCGAGGAGCTGGCCGTGCTGGTGCTGGTCGTGCCGCCGGTGGCGGGCGGGCTGCTGGCCCCGCTGCTACAGCCCGCCAGCAGCGCGGCGGCGCCGACGAGGAGGGCCGCGGTCATCGTCCGCGCGATGCGAGTCATCACAGATCTCCACATGATCGGGCGCTTCGCACCCAGCGGCCGATGGCCGAAAAGGACCATGCAGCCGTTCCACCCCAGGTAGCACGCGCCCGCGGGCGCATCAGTTCAGGTCGTGACACATCGGTGGCCGACCCGCCGCAGCGAAACGCAGGCGGCGACGGGCTGCTCGCTTCCCGACGCACCCGGCCGGGTGAACCGGCAGCGGCGCAGACGCCTCTCAACGGCCGTCCTGGCCGGCGCCCACACCCGGCGGCGGCGAGGAGCGCCCATCCGGGGGTGGATGCGCTCGTGGACATGGCCAGCCGGACATCACGCTCGTGTTCCGCGGCGATGCCCCGAACGGCGCGCAAAGCCCGGCCGGCGCGCCGCTCAGATCGCCGGCTTCGGTGCCGCCACGTACCGGTGGGGGTCGGCGTCGAAGGTGTTCGCACAGTGCGTCGAGCAGAAGTAGACGCTCGCGCCGTCCACCTGGCGTTGGGCGGCCGCCGAGGCGCCGGTGACAGTCATGCCGCACACCGGATCGACGTCGGGGGTGGCGTGCTCGGCCGGATCGCCGTGCTGGTGTTCGTGGACGGCGCCCGGATCCTCGTCGGTGTGGAGCTGCTGGTGCACCGGACCGGTCCCGGGGCCGCCCTGGCCGACCTGCACCTGCGGCTGCACGCTGATCTGGCCCGCGGGTGGCAGGGGCGCCGTGCGCCAGCGGCGCAGTCGGCTGGCGTTGGTGACCACGGACAGGGAGGACGCGGCCATGGCGGCGGCGGCCAGCATCGGCGACAGGCGGATGCCCAGGAACGGGTAGAGGACACCAGCCGCGACGGGGACACCGACGCCGTTGTAGACCAGGGCGAAGAACAGGTTCTGGCGGATGTTGCGCATGGTGGCGCGAGACAAGCGGATCGCGGTGACGACTCCGGTCAGGGAGCCGGAGATTAGGGTGATGTCGGCGGCCTCGATGGCCACGTCGGTGCCGGTACCGATGGCCAGGCCGACGTCGGCCTGGGCGAGGGCGGGGGCGTCGTTGATGCCGTCGCCGACCATGCCAACGCGGCGTCCTTCGGACTGCAGCCGGGCGACTTCGTCGGCCTTGTGTTCGGGCAGCACCTCGGCCAGCACCCGCGGCACGCCCACCTGAGAGGCGATCGCCGCGCCGGTACGGGCGTTGTCGCCGGTGAGCATCACCACGTCGATGCCAAGGCGCCGCAGGGCGGCGACCGCGTCGGCGGAGTCGGGCTTGACGGTGTCGGCGACCGCCAGCACCCCGGCCGGCCGGCCGTCGACGGCGGCCAGGATCGCGGTCTTGCCCTGGCCGGACAGCTGTGCCGCGAGCGGGTCCAGCGCCGTGGTGTCGATACCGACATCGGCGAGCAACCGGCCGGTGCCGACGAGCACCGCGTGCCCGGCGACGCTGGCCTGTACGCCCTTGCCGGTGATGGAGTCGAACCCGCTCGCGGCCGGCAGGCTCAGCCCGCGGGCCCGGGCCCCGGCGACGATCGCGGTGGCGAGGGGGTGTTCGCTGTCGGCCTCGGCGGCGGCAACCAGGGCCAGCAGCTCGTTGTCGGCAAACTCGCCGACCCGGTGCACGTCGGTCAGCGCCGGCTTGCCGGCGGTGATGGTGCCGGTCTTGTCCAGCACGATCGTGTCGAGCTTGTGGGCGGTCTCCAGGGCCTGGGCGGAGCGGATCAGGATGCCCGCGCGGGCGCCCTTGCCGGTGCCGACCATGACCGACAGCGGGGTGGCCAGCCCGAGCGCGCACGGGCACGCGATGATCAGTACTGCGACGGCGGACACCAGGGCGAGGGTCAGCACCGGTGGTGGTCCGGCGATGAACCAGATCGCGAAGGTGGCCACCGCGATCGCCATCACCGCGGGGACGAAGTACCCGGAGGCGGCGTCCGCCAGGCGCTGGATCGGCGCCTTGGAGGCCTGGGCCTGCTGCACGAGGCGGATGATCTGGGCCAGCATGGTGTCCGCGCCGACCTTCGCCGCGCGAACGCGCAGCGATCCGGTGCCGTTGATGGTGGCACCGACCACGGTGTCGCCGGGGCGTTTGGTGACCGGCATCGGCTCACCGGTGATCATCGACTCGTCCACCGCCGACTGTCCACGAAGGACAGTGGCGTCGACGGGGATCTTCTCGCCGGGCCGGATGAGGACCTCGTCGCCGACGACCACGTCCTCGATGGGGATCTCGGCCTCGGTACCGTCGCGGACCACCCGAGCGGTGCGGGCCTGCAACCCCAGCAGGGCGCGGATCGCCTCGCCGGTACCGGCCTTAGCGCGCGCCTCGAACAGCCGGCCGAGCAGGATCAACGTGAGGATGACGCCGACCGCCTCGAAGTACACCTCCCGCACGTCGGCAGGCAGCAGCCCGGCGGCGACGGTGACCAGCAGGCTGTACCCGTAGGCCGCGGTGGTACCCAACGTGATCAGAGCGTTCATGTCCGCGGCCCGGTGGGCCAGGGTCAGCCAGCCGGTGCGGTGGATCGGCCAGCCCGTGTAGAACATCACCGGGGTGATCAGAGCCAGTTGCAGCCACCGGTTGAGCAACAGCCCCGGCACCCAGCCGGCGCCGAACACCTCGTGGGCCATCACCGCGAACAGCACCGGCGCGGTCAGCACCGCGCCCACCAGCACCCGGCGGGTCAGATCCCGCAGCTCACCACGACGCTCGGCGGCCTGCGCCGCCTCGACCGCGGCGGCGTCCATCCCGGCCGGCTGGCCAGCCGCGGCCACCGGCCCCGGCTCAGCTGCGGTGTCCGCCGGCGTGCGGTTGCCGTCGGGCGGTGCGGGTTCGGCGGCCGGCTCGACGACCAGCGTGCCGTGGATCATGTTCATGCCGCAGGCGAACCCGAACGACCCGGCCCGCGCGGGGGTCAGCCGCACCGTGGTCTGGGCGTACGCCGGCAGCGCGGCGCTGACACCCAGGTCGGCGAAGACCACCTGGGAGGTGCAGTCACCGGTCTCCTGCCGGTCGAAGACCAACTCCAGCGGCACGCCCTGGCGGACCCGGATCAGGTCCGGGCTGTACCCGCCGGCAACCCGTACACTCACCCGCTGCACCCCACCGGACAACTGCGCGGCCGAGGCCCTGCGGGGGCCGAAGAAGAACCAACCCAACCCACCGATGCTCAGCACAGCGGCGACCAGGACAACGACATCGGCGACGCTCATCGCGTCCTCCTTGAGGAATGCTCGACCGGCATAGGTCCGGCCGGTGGGCCGGTGCGGGGACGGTGGGGGACGAATCTTGGTACCTCGGCGGCGTACGCCGACCAGGCGGCGCCGAACTCGCCGGCCACCTCCCGCTCCTCGGCGCGGGCCAGCCGCGAGTAGACGACCAGCAGGACCGGGAACATCACCAGCGTGGGAATCGTGGGCCACTGCAGCAGGAACCCGACCATCACCGCGATGAACCCCAGGTACTGCGGGTGCCGCACCCACGCGTACGGGCCGGTGGTGGCCAACCGGTGGCGGTCGGCCGCGTCGTGCAACACCCGCCATGCCGCGGCGATCAGCCAGAACCCGCCGCCGATGAACACGTAGCTGGCCAGGTGGAACGGGCTCAGGTGCGGATCGGCCCGCAAGCCGATCAGGTCGTTCCACAGGTGGCCACCGGCGTGCGTGTTGGAAAGCGCCGGCACCTTCGACCCCAGCCACCCCGACAGCAGGTAAACCGTCAGCGGTACGCCGTACATCTCGGTGAACAGCGCGACCAGGAACGCGGAGAAGGCACCCATTGCCCGCCAGTCCCGGCGGGTATGGGGGTGGAAGAAGCTGATCGCGAACACCACGAAGATGGCGGTGTTGAGGAAGACCAACGGCCACAATCCGTACGCCTGCTCGGTGCCCATCCGCGCCGCTCCTTCCGGCCTGGTCGTGTCGTTGTCGTGGCGCGGGGTGTCAGTGCCCGCTCACCTGCCGACCCGACTGGTTGGTCCGTGTGCCGACGCGGATCGCCGGCACGTGCGTCGCGGCCGACCGTGCGGCAGCGGTCGAGGCGGCGATTCTTGCCCCGACGAGAGCACCGGGCCCTGTCGCTGCCGGGGTGGCCGAGTGCATCACGGACCTCCTCCACCCAGCGGGGACGAGCACCGTCCCCCGGCAAGGGTGGGCCGCCGATGACCGAACCGGGCAGAGTCCTACGGCCCGAGATAGTAGGACGATCGCCCTTCCGCCGACCGGCCGCCGGCCGGCCGCCACCCGTAGTCCGGGTCGCGTGGTCCTGGTGCCCATCTCGCCTCTCCCGTCTGCTGGTGCCGGTAAGCGTCGGGTGATTGCGCCCGCTACGAACGGACCAGCCGCGCGATGGCGTCGCTGGCTTCCTTCACCTTGATCTGGGCCTGCTCACCGCCCTCCCGGGCGGCGTCGACCACACACGTTGCCAGGTGCTCCTCCAGCAGCGACAGGGAGAACGCCTGCAACGCCTTGGTCGCCGCCGACACCTGGGTCAGCACGTCGATGCAGTACTTGTCGTCCTCGACCATCCGCTGCAGGCCCCGGATCTGCCCCTCGACCCGGCGCAACCGGGCCAGGTAGTCCTGCTTTCGGTTGCTGTAGCTGGCCATCACACCCTCCCGCCACCCTGATTGACTTAGCCCATTTACCGTACCCCCCTACCGTATCTCCCTGGAGGCGCGGGCGGCCTGTCGGCCGCACCACTGGCAGCCGCCTTCTACGATCAAGCGTCGGACCACCGCACGGGGTTCGATTTCGGAGGTCGTGATGACAGACCCGCTGCACCCGGGTATCGCCACCCGGGTACGGGCCGCCCTGCGGGGCGAACGCAGCGCGACCGACCTGGAAGCGCTGCGCGCCGCCGGTGTCGGGCATCTACCAGGAACTCGGCCGGGCCGAGCAGGACCGGGCCCACCTGGTGGCACAGGGACGGGACCCCTGGAGCGCCCCAGCCGCCGTGGGCGGCCACCAGGTGGCTACTTGGAACGCGTTCGTGTTGCAGAGCCTGGGCGCCGGCCTGCTGGACGCCGACTACGCCGCCGAGCCGGGTACCGTCGGCTACGTCCCGCAGGTCACCTTCGACCAGGCCTGGTCCTGGTTCGCCGCCGCGGCGGGCTGGCTCAGCCAGGCTCAGCAGGCCCGCGCCAACCCCGACTACGACCTGGCCGCCGCGCTGGCGATCCCCGCCGCGCTGCCCGCCTGGGGTCGAGGTGGAACCCTGCCCGTCCGCGCACCTGCACGCGATGCTCATCGCCCTGCCGGCGCTGCGCGAGCACGCCGAGCTGGCCCTGTTCGACCTGGACCAGGCATGCCAGACCGACGGACAGCGCCAGGCCGCCAACCAACCGCACCAGCTCGGCTCCTGGCGTTTGCCCTGCCAGCCACGGCGGCGCAGGCGGCCGGCACCGATCGCGACGCCGGTCCCCCGGTCTTCACCTTCACGCTGCTCACCCCCAACACGGCGACTGCGCCGCAGGCGGGGCCGATGGCCTCGCCCGGCGACTGGATCGCGGTCACCGGCCACGGCAGCTTCAGCCCCGCCAGCGGGGCCGTGCACGCGACAGGCGCGTTCGTGCACCACAACGCCGACGGCACGGTTCACTGCCGTGGCACGTGGACGGCGACCGCGTTGACCGGCTGGACGGACTTCAGCGGTGACCGGGAGGGCCGGCACGGCGGCATCATCTCGATGCTCGTGACGCACCGCTGCCCGACGATGGGTGAGGTGCACACCGGCATCCCGATGACGCTGACCTCGATGCGCAACGCCCCGCCCGGGACCGTGGAGGGTGTGGCCGTGGGCGAGTTCACCGTGCCCACCGGCGGCCGCGTGCTCATCCGGGGCTGCCCCCGCCGGTAGCCGCGGCATCGACGGACCGGCCGGCGGGCCGCCCAAGGATGGGCGGCTGGCTGGCCGGTCCCTTGCGTCCGCCCCACCGGGGTAAGGCGATGAGGGTCGGGCATGGCTGACCCGCTGTGCGGGTCGCGATCGCCGCGCTGCTCGGCGAAGTCTGACGTCGGCAACCGCCCCCCGGACGAGGACATCCCCGTGGGTCGGCGCCGCGCCCCACGCGCCGGGACGGGACCAATGACCCCGCGAACCAGGCCGGCGGTACCTTACCCCCCTAGGGTATTGGAGCGATGCTGCGGGTAAGCCAAAAGAACGGAGGCTGCCATGAGTACCACGGCAACGGTCGCAGCCCCGACCGCGGGCACCCGACCCGCCGCCGGCCCGGTGCTGACGACGCAGGGGATCGCCAAGGCGTACCGGCGCGGCGTTTGGCCGCTACGGCGCGGCCGGCAGGTGCTGCGCGGGGTCGACCTGACGCTGAACCCCGGCGAGGTGGTCGGCCTGGTCGGGGAGAACGGCTCGGGCAAGTCCACCCTGATGAAGGTCATCGTCGGTGCTCTCGCCGCCGACGAGGGCACCGTCATCCGGGCCGGGCGCGTCGGGTACTGCCCGCAGGAGCCGGTGCTGTACGCGCGGCTGACCTGCGACGAGCACTTCGAGTTGTACGGGCACGCCTACGGCATGAGCCCCTCGGCGATGCGGGCGGCCCGCGAAGACATCTACACCGCACTGGGGTTCGAGCGCTACGCCCGCACCCGCGCGGATCAGCTCTCCGGCGGAACCGGGGCCAAGCTGAACCTGGGCCTGGCGCTGCTGGCCGACCCGGACCTGCTACTGCTCGACGAGCCCTACGCCGGTTTCGACTGGGACACCTACCAGAAGTTCTGGGAACTGGTCGCGGCACGCCGGGCCGCCGGCCGGACCGTGCTGCTCGTCAGCCACTTCGTGGTCGACGAGCAGCGCTTCGACCGGATCGTCGCGATCCGGGACGGGAAGGCGGTGCCGCGATGAACGCGTTCCCGTTCGTGCGCCGGTTCCTGGCCGACTACGTCCGCAACCCGGTCAACCTGTTCCTGCTGGTGGTCGTACCCACGGTGTTCGTGGTGGTGGCCGCCGGGCGGCTCGCCGACCTGGCCAGGTTGCTCGGCAGCGGCGGTGCAGTGTCGTCGGTGGGCACCGCCACCGCCGGCTGGGCAGCCGGATTCCTGGCCGGCATCGCCATGTACTTCCAGGTCTCCGCGGCCCGCGACGCCGACCGGGCCCTGGTGGTCGCCGGGCTGCCGGCCCGGCGGCTGGTCGCCGCCCGGTTGGCGGCCGGGTTCGGCCTGGCCGCGCTGGCCGGCGCCACCGCCCTGGTGGCCCTCGCGGTGCGGACCGGCATCGACAACCCCGCGCGCACCATCGCCGGCACCGCCATGTTCGCCCTCATCTACCTCGGCATCGGCGCCACCATCGGCGCGCTGGTACGTAACCCGGTCAACGGCAGCGTGCTGGTCCTGCTGGTCTGGATCGTCGACGTCATGCTCGGCCCGTCCATGGGCCTGGGCAGCAAGCTGGTCACCCGGTTCCTGCCGACGCACTTCGTGACCCTATGGATGACCGACCGTCCCTCCGGTCACGCCGGGCGCCTCGGGGACCTCGGCATCGCCGCCGCCTGGACGCTGGGCGCCCTGGCGCTGGCGTTCACCGTGGTCCTCACGACCGCCCGCGTGCGGCGTCGCCGCCGGTTGCGGGCCCGTCCCGGTTCCGTCGTTGACCAGTTGCGTGCGGCGGTGCGGATGGGGTGGCGGGACTGGCGACGCAACCCGGTGCTGTGGCTGCTGCTCGCCGCCGTCCCCACCGTGTACATCCTGCTCGCCGAGGCCAGCACCCCACACCGGCCGATGGCCATCAACGCCACAGCCAACGGCGTGTACGGCCCACGCCTGGTGGACCTGTTCGACGTGCACGCCGGCCTGATGGCGCCGATCGCGATCGCGTCCCTGGCCACCCTCGCCGGCCTGTTCGTCGTGCTCGACACCGGGCCCGGTGACCGGCGGGCCGCCCTCGCGGGCCTGCGGCCGGGCGTGTCCTTCACCGCCCGGCTGGCCATCGTCGCGCTGGCCACCGCCCTGGCCACCGGGGTGTCCGTGGGCCTGACCGCCGCCATGTTCACCCCCCGCCAGTGGGGCTGGTACCTGGGCGCCAACGCGCTGCTCGCCGCCACCTACGCCGTGGCGGGCATGCTGCTCGCACCGATCTTCGGCCGGGTCGGTGGGGTGTTCGTCGCCTTCCTGATCCCGTTCCTGGACATCGGCATGGGCCAGAGCCCGATGCTGCAAGGCGAACCCGCCGGGTGGGCGCACTACCTGCCCGGATACGGCGGCTACCGCATCCTCATCGACGCCACCGTCACCGGCGACTTCGACCAGACCCGGGCCCTGCTGATCGGCCTGGCCTGGCTGACGGCCCTCGCCGTGGCCGCGGCCGTCCTGTTCCGCCGTGCCGTCCGTCCAGCGACCCGCCAGGGCTAACCAGGGAGTGGCCCCGCGCGCATGTCCGGCGCGGGGCCCCCTGGCCCCACCGTCCAAACTCAACAAGCTGCCCGCCGGCCGCGACCGGCCGGGTGCGAGACTTATCGCGCGACCCCCACCCAGCGAGCACGGGGTATCCCTGTCTACTGCCGGCTATCGTTGACGACGATCGACCAGGGTGGAGAAAGTCCGGCCGCCGGTTCGGCCAACCAACCCGGCCGGCGCGCCAGGATCCGGAACACGAGGCCACGGGAGGCGACGACGGGCCGCTTCTACGCTCCGCCATCCTGCCGCCGGCAAGTCGCCGGGTCGCGGCGGTCGCGCGCCACGCATCGACTCGACCGAACCCGGCATGCCGATCGGAGCGGGCACCGCGACACAGGCGCGATAAGTAGGAACCAGGCAACGGGGTACCGGCCGGCAGCGTCCACGTTGCGGCCTTGAAGCGAGGAGGACCGATAATGATGAACTGGTACGGCTCCGGCATGGGCGGCTGGGGATACCTGTTGATGATCCTGAACACGGTTCTGTTCTGGGCTCTGATCGTCGGCGTAATCGTCGTGCTGGTCCGCTACCTCGGCCGGGCCGGCCGGCGGGACGCCGGCGGCCCGGCCCAGCCCTCCACCCCGGAACAGATCATCGCCGAGCGGTTCGCCCGGGGTGACATCGACGAGGAGGAGTACCAGCGGCGGCTGGGCATCCTGCGCGGCGCACCACCCGCCTGAGCGCGACGGCACGCCTCCGGCCCACGGCCAGATGCCGCTGCGCCCGCGCTCGTGGCTCTCAGCCCATTCCGCCGTGAGGAGACCGCAACCGGCCGGACGGGTCGCAGCGGCCTACTGGTCGGTAGCGCACGTCCATGGTGAGGATCAGGAAGAGCACCCTGCGGCGGGTCACCGTCCAGCGGGCAGGGCAAACGCGCCGGCACGCATGCGCCGAGATACGGGCATATACCTGATCGACCCGGCCGGCTCGCAGCAGATCCCGGCGATCGGTGGCCCTGCCAGCGCGCCGGGCGTCGACGCCCGGCATGCCGTGGCTGACAGCGACGAGTTGCTGCGGATCTCCCGAGGGGTCGGACGTGCGGGTCAGGTGGCCGCGGGCAGGGTGATCTGGAAGGTGGCGCCGTGTCCGGGGCCGTCGCTGCGGGCGCGCAGGGTTCCGCCGTGGGCGCCCACGATGGCCTTGGTGATGGTCAGGCCGATGCCGGAACCCGCGGCGCCGCGGGTACGGGCCGCGTCGGCGCGGTAGAAGCGTTCGAAGAGCCGGTCGGCGTGGTTCGGGTCGAACCCGTCCCCGCTGTCGGCGATGGCGAGGTGGGCAACGGGGTGGCCGAACTGGCTGCCGCGCCGGGTCGTGAGGGTGACCGTCCCGCCGGGCGGGGTGTGGCGCAGCGCGTTGTCCAGCAGGTTGGCCAAGGCCTCGCCGAGGCGGCCGGCGTCGGCGTTCACCATCGGGGTCTCGGGGTCGGCGTCGACGTCAAGCCGCACGCCTTTGGCGCTGTAGCGGGCCTGGATGGCCGCCGCGGCCGCGGCGGCCAGGTCGCCGAGGGCGTGCGGGTGGGGGTCGAGGTAGAGGCTGCGTTCCTCGGCGTGGGACACCGCGGCGATGTCGGCGACGAGCCGGCCCAGCCGGCCGGTCTGATCGGTCAGGGTGGCCCACGTGGCGTCCCCGGCCGGCAGGACGCCGTCGGCGACGGCTTCGACGGTGGCCTCGATGCAGGCGACCGGGGTGCGTAGTTCGTGGGCCAGGTCGGCGAGCATGCGTTGCCGGACCCGCTCGGTGGCCGCGAGCCGACCGGCCATCGCGTTGAAGCCCTCGGCGAGGGCGGTGAACTCCGGACCCAGCCCGGGGTCTAGCACCCGGGTGTCGTATCCCCCGGTGGCCACCCGGCCGGCAGCGGCGGCCAGGTCGGACACGGGCGCGGCGATGCGCCGCGACACCAGCCATGCCACGGTCAACGCGGCCAGCGTCGCGACGGCGACTGCCATGCCCAGTGACAACAGGATGGCGCGGGTGAACGCCTCATCAACATGCTGCCCGGTGGCGGCCGGGATTGTGCCGAGGGCCATGCGCAGGTGGGCGTGGAAGACCTGCGGGGCGACCAGCAGCGCGACGACCAGCAGCGTAGCCGCGCCGGCGACCACGACCAGCCCGGTCGCGGCGAACAGCCGCGCACCCAGGCCGATACCGGCCCAGCGGCGTCGCGGTCCGGCAGCAGATCGGCGGTTCATCCGGTACCCATCCGGTAGCCGACCCCGCGCACCGTCAGCAGGTAGCGGGGACTGGCCGGATCGTCGCCCAGCTTGCGGCGGATGTGTCCCACGTGGATGTCCACCAGGTGCTCGTCGCCGACCCAGCTACCGCCCCAGACCGCCTCGATGAGTTGCGCGCGGGTGAAGGCCAGGCGGGGCCGGGCGGACAGGGCGTCGAGGATGTCGAACTCGGTGCGGGTCAGCTCCACCGGCACGCCGTCGAGGTGGACCTCACGCGACTGCGGGTCGATCGCCAGCGGCCCGAACCGGCGCACCGCATCCTGACCGTTCCCGCCGCTGGCGGTGCGGGGCCGGCGCAGCATCACCTTGATCCGGGCGACCAGTTCCCGGGGTGAGAAGGGTTTGGTTAGGTAGTCGTCGGCGCCCACGGACAGGCCGATCAGCTTGTCGACCTCTTCGGAGCGGGCGGTCAGCATGATGACATACGCGTCGGTGAAAATGCGCAGCTGCCGGCAGACCTCGATGCCGTCGATGCCGGGCAGCATCAGGTCCAGGACGACCACATCGGGTCGGCTGCGGCGGGCCGAGGTGAGGGCGGCCTCGCCGTCGGCGGCAGTGTCCACCTCGTACCCCTCGCGCTGCAGGTATCCGGCGACGACGGTGACGAGGCTGGGTTCGTCGTCGACGACAAGGGCCCGCACCCGCCGCCGGTCGGGCGTCGCGGGTGCGGGGTCGGGTCGGGGAGTGGTGGTCACGAGTCGTCCTTGGCGATGAACCGGCCGTGCCAGGAGTGGTACCAGACCTGTCCGGTGGTGGCGTTGACCGACAGCATCCCGTTGACGATCCCACCGGCCGTGGTGGTCTCCATCGTGTAGTAGCCGGGGTAGCTGTCCGGTGGTTGCGCGAGGCGGCCGGGCAGGTTCGCGGCCAGCCACGCCGTGGCGATCTGCCTCGCTTGGCCGGCGCTGACCGTGGCGACTGCGCTCGCGCCGGCAGGGCCGCGCATGCCGTAGCGGGTGTTCCACATCATCGCCGGGCCCGGCTCGGTACTCACCGCGCCGCTGCCCGGGTCCACGATCACCTCGGTGGCGGAGTTCCCGGCGGCGTCTTTGAGTTCGACGTAGAACCCGTTGTCGAACCAGATGACCTCACCCGGGTGCAGGCTCTGACCCGCCGCGGCGGTGGCGGCCCGGTCCCTGGCCGCCGGGATCGAGGCGACCCTCCCACCGTTGCCGGGCAGCCAGACCGTGCCGCCCATCATCCCGGTGCCGCCCATCATCCCGGCGCCGCCCATCATGCCCGGCCCGGACACTGCGCCCGTGCCGCCCATCACGCCGGTGTTGCCGGCCAGCCGCGGCGTACGGGCCTGGCCCACCGCGAGGACGACCGACACGGCCAAGGCGGCCACCGCGGCGACCAGTGCGACGCTCAACCACGCTCGGCGCACCGGGCTCACCGCCCCTGTCCCCGGGCGGCGCTCAGCGCCGTGCGGGCCGCCGCGTAGGCCTGCTCGTCGATCTCACCACGGGCGAACCGCGCGTCGAGGATCTCCTCCGGCGACTGCGGAGCCGCCCCGGCCGCCGGGCGGTTACCCGAGGGAAGAAGCCGCACCACCAGCCAGACGATCAACGCCAGCAGCAACACCCAGAACGTCCCCATGAACAGCCAGGCACCCAGGCCCATCCCGCTGCCGTACCAGCCCATCATCGTCCTCACCTCAACCGTGCTCGATGTCTTCCGATACCTCCAGCGTGGTCGCCGTCCCCGAAGGTCTGTCCGCGCAACGACGAAGATTCGACGAAGACTCCAGCGGCGGCGCCCAAGGCGCGCGGCCACGTGGTGCCCCGCCCCGCCGGCCGGTCACAGCCGCACCGCCCGACGCAGCGCCAGCGACAACTCGTCGAGCTTGGCCCGGCTGTCCTCGGGACCACGGCCGGCCGCATCCATCAGGCAATGGCGCAGGTGGCCATCCAGCAGACCCAACGCGACCTGCTGCAACGCCCGCGTCGCGGCACTGACCTGGGTCAGCACGTCGATGCAGTACCGGTCGCCCTCCACCATCCGGGCGATCCCACGCACCTGACCCTCGACCTTGCGCAACCGGGCCAAGTGATCATCCTTGTGCGCGCGGTAACCCGGCGGCATCGCCGCCGCCGCTGTACCGTCGGCCACCGCCTTCTGTGTCACTGCCGTGGTCATCGCCATCCACCTCACCTCGTACCCGTGGCACCCTCGTCGGCCACCGCCCTGCACTCCAGCATCATCCGGACATACCCCACCCGGGTAGGGACCGTCGACCCGGCGGGTCGGGGCATCGGTCCCTACCCACCCCAGGTCGGCGAATCGAAGGTGATCGCTGTAAGGACCGCCGGAACTGGCAGGCGGCCCGACAACACACGCAGGAGATGTGTCATGACCGCTCCAGGCGCGGTAACCAGCACCGCGCAACACCCCTCGGCGCAATCGTCGGTCCACCAGATGCGTTGGGTGTCCGGGTCGGCGGAGGCGTACGGGCGGACACCGGACCGGCGGGTCATCGCCCACTGTTCGCCGGTCTTTGCCAGGTCGACGGTGGCCATGACCTGCCCGGCTCCGTCGTGGCGGTCGCCGGCGAGCTTCCAGCGGCCCATGTGGTGGCTGCAGGCGACGACGCCGGGGCGGATGCCTTCGGTCACCCAGGTCTTGACCACGAAGTACCCGATCGCGGTCTCCACCCGGACCAGGTCGCCCGCGCCGACACCGAGCCGCCCGGCGTCGTACGGGTGGATCCACAGTGGATTGGTGTGGGCGAGTTCGTTGAGCCATTTGGCGTTGCCGCCGCGGGTGTGGATCTGGACGGGCAGCCGGAAGGTCGAGATGAGCACCATCTGGTCGGAGTCGAGTGCGGATGGATGCATGTGGCTGCGGACGTAGCCGGGTAGGGCGTGTTCGGGCCAGCCCCAGTCGGCCATGGTGCGTGAGTAGAACTCCAGCCGCCCGCTGGGGGTCGGGAAGCCCCGACAGACCACGCCGTCGACGCGGACGCCGACCGGGCGGCGGCCCTGTGCGTCCGGCTCGGGGGTGGCGACCGGGACGACGTTCGGGGTGGCTGGGGCGGGCGTGGGGGCGTAGACCCGTCCGAACGGGTTGTCGACCGCGTCGCGTAGCTCGTCGGCCGGGATCTCCTGGGCGAAGACGGGACCGATCCCGGAGCGGATCTCGAAGGCCCCGTACCGGCGCATGTACTCAAGGGGGGTGAGGCCCTGCGCGGCGGCAGCCTCCGGCAGGCCGGGGACCGAGTTCTCGAAGATGTGCCGGTAGTACTCGTCGACGGTGAGCTTCTCGCCGGGGTGCTCGCGGGACTCGTGGTGGCGGCGGATGCCGAGCGAGCCGTCGGGGTCAATGCGCCAGGACAGTTCGATCCAGAACTCGTTCTCCTCCCACACCTCGCCCGGGTTGACCTGGCGGGTGTCGGTGACCCGCTGGCCGAGGCGTTCGCGGGCGGCGCGCAGCACCGGCTGGCGGAAGCCGATCCACTGCCCGTCGTACTGCTCGTAGGAGTGCAGGTCGTGGCGTTCGGCGCCGGTGCCCATCGGTAGGACGTAGTCGGCGAAGTACGCGGTTTCGTTCCACACCGGGGTCATCGCCACGTGCAGCCCGATCAGCTCGGGGTCGGTGAGGACCTCGACCCAGCTCATTCCGTCGGGGTTGGTCCACACCGGGTTGTAGACCCGGGTGAAGTAGACGGAAAGCCGGCCCCTGCCCTCTTTGAGGAAGTGCGGCAGCAGGAACGACAGTTCGTTGAGGGCGAGGGGGTACTCCAGCGGCCAGGTCAGCTCGTTCCAGGTGTGTGGGTGGCCGGGGGTGTGGATCGGGCGCGGCACGAACTTGTTCCACGCGTTGGGGTAGGTGCCGCCTTCGGTGGCGACCGCGCCGAGCAGGCAGTTGAGCAGGAACAGGCAGCGGGCCACCTGCCAGCCGCCGAGGTTACCGGCGGCGGCGGAGCGCCAGCTGTGGGTCGAAAGGCGGGTGCCGGCCCGCGCCACCGCCGCGGCGACCTGGGCGATGGTGGACGCCGCGACACCGGACTCGGCGGCGGCGAACTCGAACGTGTACTCGCGGTACAGGTCGTGCAGGATCTCCTCGAACCGCTCGAAGGTCTGCTCGCCGTCGGGGTGCTCGCAGGCCAGGTACTCGGCCCAGTTCCACCAGCGGCGCACGAATTCCCGGTCGCAGCGGCCGGTCTGGATGAGGTGGTTGGCGATGGCCAGCAGGATCGCCGACTCCGAGCCGGGACAGGGGGCCAGCCAGTGGTCGGCGTGGGTGGCGGTGTTGGACAGCCGGGTGTCCAGCACGATCAGTTTCGCGCCGCGGGTCTTGGCGTCGATGACCCGCTGGGCGTGCGGGTTGAAGTAGTGCCCGGATTCCAGATGCGAGCTGATGAGCAGGATGACGTCGGCGTTGGCGTGGTCGGGGCTGGGCCGGTCGATGCCCGTCCACAGGTGGTAGCCGGTGCGGGCACCCGACGAGCACACGTTGGTGTGCGAGTTGTGCCCGTCCACGCCCCAACTGGCCAGCACCCGTTCGGTGAACCCGTCCTCACCGGGGCGGCCGACGTGGTACATCACCTCGTTCGGCCGGCCGTCGGTGATCGCGGCGCGGATGCGGGCGGCGATGTCGTCCAGGGCCTCGTCCCAGCCAACCTGCTCCCAGCGGCCCTCACCCCGGGCGCCGACCCGCTTGAGCGGGGCGAGGATCCGGTCCGGGTCGGTAACCTGGTTGAGGGTGGCCGGCCCCTTGGCGCAGTTGCGCCCGCGCGAGCCAGGGTGCTCCGGGTTGCCTTCGAACTTGCGCACCTGCAGGGTGTCCCGGTCGACGTAGGCGAGCAGCCCGCAGGCGGACTCGCAGTTGAAGCAGGTGGTGGGGACCAGCATGTAGCGGCGCTCGACCCGCCGCGGCCAGGACCGGGAATCCAGCTCGACCCAGTCGTCCCAGCGCTCCTTAGGCGGGAAGGCGGCCAGGTGTACCCGGCTGGGGCCGGGGTAGAACGTCTCGCCGCGAGCCTGCGTGGCCGCGCGGGCGGCGCTCACCCGGCCCGCGATCGCCTCCAGCTTGGCGATGTCCACCGTCTCCCCTTTCAGGCCAGTGGCACGGCCTGGCCGGCCTGCACGTACGCGTGTTCGTAGGCGCGGCGAGCCCGGCCAGCACGAGCGGCGCGAGCGGGGCTGCCCAGGCGCCGGCCAGCAGCGCGACCAGGCCCGCCGCGACGAGCCCGGCCGCCGCCCAGAAGAAGCCCCGGAACCGGCCGCGGGCCAGCTCGAAGGCGGCCAGCCGGGCGTGCGCCGTGGGGTGGGTGAGCGTGACCTCGCCGAGTACCAGCAGCAAGTGGGCCAGGCAGCCGCCGGCCAGGATCCAGGCCAGGGGCGTGACCGCGTCGCGCTGCCACCAGACGGCGACCGGGAGCAGGGCGGCGGCGCCGGCCAGGGTCGCCTGTATGAGCAGGTGCGCCGGCAGCAGTGGGTTCTGCCACAGGTCGCGGGCCTTGGCCTGGGCGAACAGGTACGCGGTGTAGATCGCGGTCATCGCCGCGAGCGGGACGCCGGGCACCGCGACGGCCTGCCGCAGCCCGGTGTTACCGACAATGCCGGCCAGTAAGTGCAGGCCGAGCACGGCGGCGTACCCGCTCAGGACGATGCCCCCGCGCACCAGCCAGCTGCGCCACTGCGGGCGGGTCAGGATGTAGAAGAACCGGGCGGGGTGCTCCAGATCCCATACCAGCAGGCCGGCCGTGGCGGCGAGAAAGACCGCGGCGAGCACCGGCGCCACCCACACCACCAGAGGGTCGGCCCAAGTTGCCGACCCGGTCAGCACCAGGAGCAGCGCCACCAGGTACGCCCCGGCCGCGATGCCCTTGGTCCAGGTGTACAGGCTCACCCGCCAGTCCCACGGCGCCCGGTGCGAGATGTCGTAGGACAGCAGCGCGGCGGCGCTGCTGTTCGCCCCGCCCGGACGGCCGGAGGTCACCCGCTGAGCGCCGGACGGGATCTCGCTCCACATGAACGTGCCGCCGGTTGGTCGGCGGGCCGCGAGGGGGTCGAGGGTGGCCTGGGTGGCGCCCCGGTAGAACAGCTTCGGCCGGGTTCCTTTCTCCGGGCGGCGCACCGCGACCGGCTCCCGTGCCACGATCCGCGCCGCCCTCGGACTCCGGGTCACCCATGTCACCGACGATGATCGCCTGGGTCGGGCAGACCACCACACACGCCGGTTCGAGTCCCACGTCGAGGCGGTGCGCGCACAGGTTGCACTTCTCCGCCGAATGGTCCTCCGGGTTGATGAAGATCGCATCGTAGGGGCACGCCGCCATGCACGCCTTGCAGCCGATACACGCCTGTTGTCGAAGTCGACGATCCCGTCAGGCCGCAGGAACATCGCCGACGTGGGGCAGGCCGCAACGCAGGGCGCGTCCTCGCACTGGTTGCAGCGGGTGACCTGGAAGCCTGCTGGTCGGCAGCGCCGGCCGCCCCGACCTGCTAGGCCCGGAGCACACCGAGGAGCTGGCCCGCGCCCAGTACGACAGCCTGCTCCGGCTGGCCGCCCTGCCCGCCGCCGCGCGGGTGCTGCCCACCCACGGCGCCGGCAGCTTCTGCGTGGCCGCCATGCCCACCACGTGGCGCACCAGCACCATCGGCGCCGAGCGGCGTGACAACCCGCTGCTGACCGCGCCGGACTTCGTCGAGTTCAGCGCCGAGCTGCGTGACGAGCTGATGGCCTACCCGCGCTACTACCGGTACATGGCGCCGATCAACCGACGGGGCGCCCCGGTCCTCGGGCATGTTCCCGACCTGCCCGCAATCAATGCAGCCGATCTCGCCGGGCGGCTGGGCGGCGACGTGTGGGTGGTCGACGGGCGCGACCGGGCGGCGTTCGCCGCCGCGCACATCCCGGGCTCGGTCAACATCGAGCTCAACTCCGGCTTCGCCAGCTACGTCGGGTGGATGCTGCCCTTCGACGCACCGCTGGTCCTGGTGCTGCCCGAACCGGCCGATGCCAGCCGGGTCGAGGCGGTCACCCAGCTGATCCGTATCGGCTGGGACCGGATCGCCGGGTACCTCGACGGCGGCATCGACGCCTGGACCGGCGGCGGGTACGAGGTCGGCTCCTACCCCACGGCCAGCGTCGGTGACTTGTGTGAGGCCATGCTCGCCGGGCAGCCGTTGCGCGTGCTCGACGTGCGGCAGGAACTCGAATGGGCCTGGGGCGGCGTCCCCAGTAGCCAGCAGACCTTCGTCGCCGACCTACCCGAGCGCCTCGACGACCTGCCGCCCGACCGGCCCACCTGGGTCATCTGCTCCAACGGCCACCGCGCCTCGATCGCGGCGAGCCTGCTCGACCGGGCCGGGCTCCCGGTACGCCTGATCGGGGACGGCGGGGTCGGCGAATGGCGGCAACGCTGCGCGCCCACCCTCGCGGCGGCCCGCTGACCCCCGCCGGACAGCACGCGGCGAATAGCAGACACCCACCGGCTGAAGTGTGCTGGCCGGTCCTGTCGGATGCCCGTCTTCCCGACGGTTGAGATCCGCGGTCGAACTAAGCCGCGGTACCTCTCCGCATTCCCGGTGTTCGCGCTACCTCGTCGGTGGGTGTCTGTATCCACCGTTGCCCGGACCGTCAGCGGGATGCAGGGCCGATAGACTCCCGCCTCGAACGCGGAAACCTCACCGGGGTCTCCGACAGCGTGGTCGACGCCATCGCCCGCGCGCTGCAACTGGACGAGGCCGAACGCGCCCACCTGCACGACCTCGCCCGCGCGGCCGGACCGGCGGCGCGCAGGCGTCGCCAGCCTGCGCCGCACGGCGTGCGTGCAAACGTGCAGCGGCTGCTGGACGCGATGACCAACGTGCCCGCCGTGGTCATGAACGGCCGCACCGACGCCCTCGCCGCTAACCAGCTCGGCCGAGCCCTCTTCGCACCGATCTATGCCGGCCCCACCAACTTCGCGCGGTTCACCTTCCTCGACCCTCACGCCCGAGACTTCTGGACCGACTGGGACCGCATTGCCGACGACACCGTCGAGCTGCTGCGCGCGCAGGCCGGCCGCGACCCCTACGACAAGGCGCTGACCGACCTCATCGGGGAACTCGCCACCCGCAGCGATGACTTCCGCAACCGGTGGGCCGCACACGACGTACGCCTGCACCGCACCGGAATCAAGCACATCCGCCACCCGGTCATCGGCGAGCTGCAGCTGACCTTCGAGGTGATGGAACTGGCCGCCGACGACGGCCTGAGCCTGGTCGCCTACGGCACCGAACCGGGCACCGCCTCCGAAGACGGACTGCGCCTGCTCGCCAGCTGGTCGGCAACACACGATCAAGACAAAGCACGGACATCATCAGCCGCTACCAGCGAGTAGGCGAACCGTGAACCCGAGGCGGTTCAATCAATTGCACAGGGCGACGTACTGGCTCCGCGCACAGGGTAGCCGAGGTGATAGATACCGAAAGCGTAGACGCCACCAGCCGGCCCCGATCATACTGACCGCCACTGCCGCGACAAGCGGGCTGACAATGCGATGCACCGTCGGCTGGGCGTAGCCCGTCGGCGACCATGCGTGCCACCGGGGTAACCTCGTCGACCGCGCCGACCTCGGCCATCCGTTTACGGCTGCGTTTCTTCCCCTTGGACAGGGCGGGTAGCCAGCTTGCGGGTGGCCTTGCCGGGCCGTGCGGGTGACGGTTGCCGCGCGCAGCGCGGTGGCGGAGCTGGCCGGGCGACGACTCGCCCCAGTCGGGTGGACACCAACGCGGGCATGATCGGCCTGGCCGCCGGTCCCGCTTCCCCCGTCGGGACTTTCGGGTCGCCACGGCGTCGCAACTGGCGTTCGCCGACGGCGCGCTGGCCGGCTACCGGGCCGACAAGGTACTCCACGTGGTCGCGGACTCCGTAGCGGTACTCGCGGAGGCGCAGAGGGTGCTCGCTCGGGCGGGCGGATCGTGCCGGGCCTGGTCGCTGTTCTCGTGGTTCGACCTCCCCAATCTGACATGAATGCGACGAGCCGCGACCGACACTGGTCGCAGCCTGCGGTCCAGATCAAGCACCCGAGCGGGCGCGTACCAATCGTGACTGCGGGGACGGCGGCCAGGTGTCGGTGGCCGTGTGCCACGACCCGGTGCCCACCGTCGATAGGCCTTGACGGGACTTTCGGCCCGTCCGGTCCCCCTGATTGCGTCGCATGATGCGTCGGGTACCTACTCGGTCTTCTTCGGAGGTGGCACATGCGACGAACGCTCACGCTGATCGGCGGTGCGGCGCTGATGATCCTGGCGCTACTGGTGCCGGCCAGCGCGGCAGCCGCCGCCACGACGGCCACGAACCCGCAGGGCACGGTTTTCGCCTTTGCCCTGGTCACGCCCAACACCGCGGTCGCCCCAAGCGGGGGAACGACGGCCGCGCCCGGCGACTGGATCCAGGTCACCGGCGCTGGCACGTTCACCCCCAACACCGCGACCGTGCACGCCGGCGGCGGCTTCGTGCACCACAACGCCGACGGCACCGTCCACTGCCGGGGCACCTGGACGGCAACCGCACTGACCGGCTGGACCGACTTCGGCGCCCCCCGCAACCGGGTGCACGGCGGGGTCATTTCCATGCTCGTTACGCACCACTGCGCGACCATGGGGGAGGTCCACACCGGTATTCCGATGACCGTCACCTCGACCCGCAACGCCCCACCCGGCTCGGGCTACCTGGAGGGCGTCACCGTCGGCGAGTTCACCCAGCCCACCGGCGGCACCGTCGTCATCCGCGCCTGCGGCAGGCAACGCTGAAAGACGCGGACATCGCGCGCCCGGTGGTCGGGTAAGCGGCCCGGCCACCAGGTGTGGTGGCGGCGGCCCGCGACACATCTTTTCTTTGCAGCAAGTTCATCACCAGCCGGCGGAGCCCGTAACGAGATCGCCGCGCACGGGCCAATCAAGGGGCATGGCCGCGTCGAAACCATCTGCCATGTGCGCCACCGTAGCTGGCACGAGCGGTCTCGGCACGGCTTCCAACGGCTGATTGATGGCGGCTACCAGTCGACTACCGTCCAGCTCGCCGAATGTATCGATTCCGATATTTCAGGCAAAAGGTAATGAGATGGCGAGCCGACGCCGGTGCCGAAGGGCGAACCGGGCAATAGCTACCGGTCACGTTATGGCGTTCGGGATCAGGATCAGGATGAGGAGGAGCTTGTCGGCGTTGACAGGCGTGGTGCCCCGTCGTTGATCGGCCTGGTCGGGCAGGCCGGGTTGGTCTGTCGGTGGTCGTGGTCGGATCGCGCCGCCCCAGGTGGTGGCGGCATCGATGCACAGCACCGCGCCAGCCCGCGGCCATTCGGTCTGGCGACCCCGGAGCGCTGGCGGTGGTGCGCGAGTTCCCCGGCTGGGGGCCGTTGGCGCCGGCTCTCCCGACCCGGCCGGCCTAACCGGCTGCACGGGGGTCACCGAGAAGAAAGAATGTGGTCGCGGCGGTGCCGCTGGCAGGCAGCATGGGCCCGTCTGCGCGCCGGCCGCACCGGCGACTCCCAGGCTGGCGTCGCCGGGCGGCGGAGGCCCCGCCCGTGGCCGCGACGACGCCTGGCGCCCCGGCCAGCGCCAGACCGACATAGGACACCCAAACAGAGAATGTCCGGTAGCCACCCCATCCGAGCGGTCCATATTCGACATGACTGGGCTGGCCGGGTCATGTCGAAACGTCCTCGGGAGTCCGACTCCAGCTTCGGTGACGTTCTCAGCCATGTCGCCTTGCGCCTGTTTGATGTGCCGCGGGAGTATCGTGCCGGCGGCCCCCGGCATGACGCTCCCACTGACCCGCATTCACGCACCCTTGAGATCTCCGCGGGCGAACGCCGGTCCGGGTCGCGACGGCGGTGAGGATGGGCGCGCTGTCCCAGCGCACGTCGGTGGCCGGCGCCGGGGCGACCCCGCGTAAGCGTGCGCTGCTCACCCCGACGCTGTCAGCGGCTACCCCCACCGGGTAGGGACGTTCGGCCCCTCGATGGGGGGTCTTCGGTTGATGGCCATTGGTCGATGTGGCCCTCATCCTTTCCTACATGACCGGTATGTTCATCTGGCGCATACCACTCCGGCGGCCGGTTACGATCTTGGCCGCGCTGCTTGTCGGGGTGTGGCTCACCACGCTCGCCGCGGCGCCGGCGATGGCGCAGGACGAAGGGGAGAGCGACCAGGCTTCGGTACTCGTCCTGCAGGCGATCGGGTTCATCGTGAACAAGCCCGGCGACATGGACGACATCAGTGACAAGGTCGATCACGCGCTGAAGGCACCCGACAAGGAGGGCGTCGACATGGCGCAGGTCCAGGCGGCGAAGGACGCCCTGGACAAGGGCGATATGGGCCAGGTCCGCACGCTGCTGCAGCAGTCGCTCAAGCCCGGCGCCCCGATGCCGGGGGCGAAGGGCGAGGAGACCGGTACCACGGTGGTTCACGACGGGCTCAGCACGCAGGGACGCCTGGCCGGCGGTGACTGGGTGCTGCTGGTGCTCAGCGTCCTCGCCCTGGCGCTGGGCGTCTGGCTCGCCTTGCGGTTCCGGCCGGCCGAGAGCGTACGTGTCCTGCGCCGTCAACTCGCCACTCCACCCGAACCCCGCGGCCCCACGTCGAGTTCCTGAAGGAGGTCCCCATGACCCAAACAGAGACACCCTCTGTCGCCCCGGAAGCGCCACGCCCCCGGGGCTGGTACCGGCGGGCCTGGGACGTGGTCGACGACCGGCTGGGCATCAGCGCACTGCGCTACCCGGTCCCCGAACACGCCAACAGCGTGACGTGGAGCCTGGGCGGAATCACCGCCGCGATGTTCGTGGTCCTCATCGTCACCGGGATCATCCTGGTCCAGTTCTACAACCCCACCCCGGAGGGCGCCAACGCCTCCGTCCGCGACATCGAGCAGCACGTGTGGCTGGGGTCGTTCATCCGCGGGATCCATTTCTGGTCGGCCCAGGCGATGTACGTGACCGCCGCGCTGCACCTGCTGCGGGTCTTCTTCACCGGCTCCTACAAGAAACCCCGCGAGGGCAACTGGCTCATCGGGGTGTCGATGTTCGGGCTGGTGATCCTGGCCCTGTTCACCGGCACCGTACTCAAGTGGGACCAGGAAGGCTACGAAGCCCTCTCCCACAACATCGAGATCGGCCAGCTGCTCAGCGGCGCCGGCTGGTGGTTCTCCCCGGACTTCGCCAAGAACATACCCATCATCGTGCGCCTCTACGGCGCCCACGTCGTGATCATCCCAGTGCTGATCTTCACGCTGTTCGTCTGGCACGCGCTGCTGATCAAACGACACCGGATCTCCCCGCACCCGTCCCTGCCCACCGACGCCACCGGCACCCAGGCCGGCGCCGACGAACCCACCGAGCCGTTCACCCAGCACCTACGCCGGGTCAGCGCGTTCGCGCTCGTCGTGCTCGGCGCCCTGGGCATCCTCACCGTGCTGCTGCCACCCGTGGTCGGCCCCGAACCGGTGGCCGGCATCGAGGTGACCCTGCCGCCCTGGCCGTTCTGGTGGATGTTCACCCTGGAGAACTGGATCGGCCTGTCCGGCATCCTCTACGGCGGCGCCGCGCTGTTCCTCCTGCTGATCCTGGTCCCGTTCGTCGACCGCAACGCCCGCCGGCACTGGCGCACCCGCCCGGTGGCCATGAGCCTGGCCGCGGTCGTCGTCATCGCGATCATCGTCCTGACCATCCTCGCGGTGACCACCCCCGCCGCCAAGCACCTGATGTGACCACATGCCCACCGCACCCAACCCCACGGCACGGGCCCGGAGATCCTTCTGGGCCCTCGTGCTGATCGCCGCACTCGCCACCGGCGCGCTGTCCACCGGGCTGAAGGCCCACCCCAGCCCGGCAGCCGGCGCCACTGTCGCCCTCAGCGGCACCGTGCTGGCCATCTCACTGACCCTGGCCACCCGCATCCTGCTCGCCCTCGACCACGCCCGCCGCTCCACCCGGCCAGCACGGCGCCGCAGGCTGCGGCCATCACCCGGCGGTAATGACGAGACATGAGCCGGCCGGCACACCGACAACGAACCCCGCACGCGTTCGCCTGATCGCCTGGACCGCGACAGCATGCATTGCGTCGGCCGGCATGGGATTCCCGCCCTCATCCCGGCCGGCGACACGTCGACCAGCGCGCGCAGATCTAGCAGCAGGCGTACGCAGCCGCGGTCGCCCGCGTCGAGCACCACGGGCCGATCGGTCGCGGACACCGACTTCACGACCTCGGGCTCACGACGCCCTGGTGGCGGCGCGGGACAGGCCGCGGGCGGCGGTGGTGAGCAGGTCGGCGGCCCGGTCGACATCGGCGGCGGTGGTCCAGCGGCCCAACGACAGGCGCAGCGCGGCGAGGCTGCGCTCGGCGGGCAGGCCCATCGCGGCCAGCACGGGTGACGGTGCGCGACTGCCGGCGTGGCAGGCCGAGCCGGTGGAGGCGGCCACCCCGGGGACGGCGGCGAGCAGGTCGTCGCCGGACACGCCGGTGACGCTGAGGTTGAGGGTGTGCGGCAGGCGCCGGTCGGGATGCCCGTTGAAGACCACCCGGTCGCCGAGGGCCGCGGTGAGCCGCTGGTACAGCCGGTCGCGTAGGACGCGTAGCCGTAGGTGGCCGCCGTCGGCCAGGTCGGCGTCGGCGAGGGTGGCGGCGGCGCCGAGCGCGACGGCCAGGGCCACGTTTTCGGTTCCGGCGCGCAGGCCGTGCTCCTGACCGCCGCCGTAGACGATCGGCTCCAGGGTCAGGTCGGGGCGCCGGTACAGGGCGGCGATCCCCTTCGGGGCGTACATCTTGTGCCCGACGACGGTAAGCAGATCAACGCCCAGGTCGGCCACGTCGACGGGGATCTTGCCGGCGGCCTGGGCGGCGTCGGTGTGCACCAGCACCCCGTGGGCGTGGGCGATGCGCGCCAGTTCGGCGATGGGTTGCAGGACGCCGGTCTCGTTGTTCGCGGCCATCACCGAGACCAGCACGGTGCGCGGGGTCAGCGCGGCGTGAAGGGCCGCCGGGTCGACCAGGCCGTGGCCGTCGACGGGCAGGTAGGTCACCTCGACCCCGTGCAGCCGGTGCAACACGGCGCACGTCGCCAGCACCGCCGGATGCTCGGTCACCTGAGTGATCACGTGGGGCCGGTCGACACCGCCGGCCAGCACGGCGCCGCGGATGGCCAGGTTGTTGGCCTCCGACCCGCTGCCGGTGAACACGATCCCCTCGCCGCCTGCGCCGATCAGCGCGCCCACCTGCGCGCGGGCCGCGGTGAGGGCGGCGCGCGGGACGGCCGCGTAGGGGTGGGCGCTGGACGGGTTGCCGAAGTGCGCCGTCAGGTACGGCATCATCGCCTCCACCACCGCCGGGTCGACCGGGGTGGTCGCGTTGTAGTCCAGGTACACCGGCCCATCGGCCAGCCCCGGATGGGAGAAGGTCATAGCCCGGCTCCGCGCGTGGGCCGCATCCGGCCGCTCCGGGTGACCAGCGGCCACCCATGGCTGCCCCGGCGCGAGCCCGGCCGGCCGCGGCTCGCACGACCGGGACGGACACCGGCCAGGCGCCGCCACCGCGCCGGCCGTGCATCACCGTTGCCCGTCAACCACACCATCGCAGACCTCCCCGCCACACCGCGCCAAACCGTGCACCACCAACCCAACGAGGATGTCCCGGATCTCGTGGAACTTCGGTGGAGATCCGATCTGATGTTAGGCGGCTGTACCGACAGTTTCGGCTCGGGCAGTGCTCGGGTGGGTGTGTCGGTGCAGCGCGGCGACGAGTTGCGGCATCTGCTTGAACCCGCGGACGCGGCGAAACGAGCGCTGCGCGTTGAGCATGCCGGCGGCGGTCCAGCGCAGCACCATCTGCCCGTCGCGCCAGTGGGTGACGTTGCGGTTGGTGGCGCGGGCGATCGAGATCATCGACTCGATCGGGTTCGAGGTGGTCAACGTGCGGGCCAGGGTGCCGGTGATGCCCAGCCGGGTCACGGTGAACATGTCCTCCAGGCCCTCCCGCAGGCTCGCGGCGGCGCCGGGATGCTCGCGCGCCAACGCGGTCGCGAGGGACTTCGCGTCACGTAGCCCGGCGGCCGGGTCGGGGTTGGCGAAGATCTTTCCGAGTTTGGTGTCAACCCAGCCGCGTTCGGCCTCGGGCAGATGGTCGGCGACATTCCGTCTCTTGTGGACAGTGCAACGCTGGATCGCAGCGCTGGCACCGAAAACAGCCTTCACCGCTGCGGACAGCGTTCGCGCCGTCGATGACGACCAGCAGCCCGTCGGTGGCGTCCAGGCCCCGGGCGACCAGATCCACGAGCAGTGCCTTGACCACGGTGGCGTTCTCGGTCGAGCCCTCCCACAACCCGACCGGTACCTTCGTGCCATGCGCGGTGATCGCCAGGGCGACCACCGCCAGGTGCTCGGCCAGGTGCGAGGCTGGCTGAACTACTTCACCGTGCTCTACCCGAGCGCGGTGATCCCGATCGGCAAGCGCGTCGACCGCCATCTGATGCGATGGGCGAGGTGGAAGTACAAGCGACTGCGACGCAGCGATAAGCGGGCGCGGGCCTGGCTGACAGGTGTCCGGCAACGGTCACCCGACCTGTTCGCGCACTGGGCGCTGCGGTACACGACCTGACAACTGGACGGCACGAGCCGGATAAGCCGAGAGGGTGCGCCGTCTAACTCGGCGCTGGATTGCCCTTCAGGGGCCGAGGTTCGGGAGGAGGTGACCTCGGGGCCACCCGCCTTACCTGGACGCGAAAGCGCGAGGGGACCACAGCATGGCGGGGAAGCGCGGAACGCTGCGAAGACGCCGAAGGTGTTGCCGTGCAAGGCCCGCGTGATACGGCGAAGGCCAAACTGCTTGAATCCTATGTCTCCAGCGGTGCAAACGTTCACACTCCCCGACACGGCGTCTGGAGTCGGGGCCACCGGCATCGGATGATTCCGACTTTCGTCATCTCAACCCTCCCGGCTGGTGGGCGACGGGCAATGAGCTTGTTCAAGGGGACGGACGGGACGCCTACGTCACGCTCGATACGTCTAGCGCAAGGGGAATTCGGGATGGCCTACGGGGCGCGAGCCCTATGGTCACGGAGTGTCCGCAGTAGTCGCCGGAGTCACGCCCGGCCAGGGCGGGCGGGAGAGCCGTCCACAGGGCGAAGTTGCGCCGTCTAACTCGGCGTTGGATCACTCTCACAGAGAGTAGAGGTTCGGAAGGAGGGCCTCTGGGCCGCCCGCCTCACCTGGACGGGAAACCGCGAGGGGACAGCAGCATGGCGGGAAAGCGTGGAGCATTGTGAAGGCGTTGATGGTGCTGCCGCGCAAGGCCCGTGTGATATGGCGAAGACCGGATTGTTTGAAGCCAAGTTCCCGGTGATGGAAATGTGCATCCTCCGACATACAACGCCCGGAGCGGAGCCACCAGTATCAGGCGAATCCCCTTTGCTTCGCCCCAATCCTTCCGACTGGTGGACGGTGAGCAACGAGCTCACTCAAGGGAACGGACAGGCCGCCTACGTCACGCTCGATACGTCCAATGCATGAGGAATTCGGGATCACCTAAGGGGTGCGAGCCCTATGGTGACGGAGTGCCAGTAGTAGCACTGCCCTAAAGACAAAGCGCTTCATTCTGCTCTGGGTAGATTTGACGCGACGATTTCGATGGTGTAGCTGACGGTTCGGGTTCGTTCGGTACGTCGCTGTTGCCTGCTGCGGGGGCTCGTGCGTTGTCTACCGGCGCGGCCCAGCGGGTGGGCGGTGATCGCGGCCAGGAGGGTTTCGGCGTGGCCGGAGCCGGTGGGTTGGTGTCCACAGTGGTCGCAGGTGGTAGCGGTGGCAGCCGTGCTGGCCCGGGTCAGGGCCAGCACGGCGGTGAAGCTGATGCGGTCGGGGTCGACGCCGAGGTCGACCGCGGCGCGGGTGGCCAGGTCCACGAGGGCGTTGTAGACGATGAGCAGGCCCCAGATCTCTTGGCGGGCCAGGTGTGGGCTCTGCCCGCGCAGCCGGGTCCCGGCGCCGCGCAGGGTGACCTTGAGATGAAGGTAGGCCACCTCAGCCTGCCATCTGTGGGCGTAGGCGGCGGCGATCTGGCCGGCCGGGTAGCGGTGATGGTCCAGCAGAGTCGTTAGTACCCGGAACCGGCTGGTCGTGGCGCGGCCACGCCGGTCGGTGACGGTCACGGTGAACTCGACCAGCCGGGCGATCGTGTCCGGCAGTCGAACGAGGCTTCGGTCGCCGGCCCTGCGCCGCCGCGCGGCCAGCATCTGGTCGGACTCATGCAGCAGCACCCGGGCCGACCCATCGGGTAGCACCTGCACCACTCGGGCGGGCAGCGACCGGGCGCCGTTCTTGACCCGCCAGGCCAACTGCGCGCCGGTCGCCGTGAACCGCACCCACCGGTGCATCGCGAAGAAGTTGCGGTCGGCCAGGTTGAGCATCCCTGGGCGCAGATCCGCGGCGAGCTGGTCCACCAGGGCCCGTTCACTAACCCCCGCCGAGTCCACCGCGGCGGCCAGGATCCGCCGGGTTCCGCAGGCGACCAACGTGACCAGCCGGGCCTGCGGGAACCGGCCACCCGTGGGCACCGTGAACACGGCGGCGTTCTCAGCAGTGTTGGCCACGTCGAACACGGTGCCGTCGAACGCGCACAGCAGCAGATCAAACAGGTGCGTACCGATAACCGGCGCCGCCGGCGCCGCGGCGGCGGTCTGGGTGAACAAGGCCTGTAACGGCTCGCCGGTAAGCCGGGTCCGGGCTTGGGACAACGCCTGCCCGCTGGGCGGCACCCCATCCACCGCCCGCACCATTGAAGTGCTGGCGAAGACCCGGGCCAGCACCAGGTCGTAGTTCTCCCGCCGAAACAGGCACAGCGCCAGCACCGCCAGGACAGTCACCGCCCCCGGCAACGCCCGCTGCCGCCGATCAACATGCCCCGCAGTGGCCAGCCCTGCCGCGATCTGCCACGGGTCGGCCAACAATGACCACACCTCACCCGCTGCGGCCTGCTCGACCTGCACCACACCGCCGGGCCCGGCCAGCACCGCCTCCCGCAGCCGGTGCCCGTCACCGGCGCCACCCGCCTCGATCGCCATAGCGCATACGGGCATGGCAGACTGCACCACGAAGCTCCTGTTCGACGTGTTGGCCTAGACAACCCACGTCTGTAGCAGGAGCTTCTTCACATCCAGCACCGCAACGGTCGTGTCACCAGGATCGTTTCCCGACCGTGATCATCAACACCCAGACCGGATAAGCCCACCCGAAACGGCCTTGTCTTTAGGGCAGTGGCC
>WNFV01001438.1_pt1 | contig 36536 bp, 31 predicted proteins | sample 5400101 | NCBI WGS metagenome assembly WNFV01 (sample SAMN13153361, study PRJNA577476) | soil metagenome | isolation source: 115 cm soil or saprolite under grassland replicate 1 | place: USA:California | collected 2016-06-15 | reverse complement strand
GACGCTCGCTCAGCCGACAAAGTGGGGGAGTACCTCCTGCGCGAATAGCTCGAGCGAGCGTGAGCTGCTCTCGGTCGACAGCCCGGGCGGGCGCGCCCAGAAGATCAAGCGGTCGAACGGGAACACCTCCCGTAGCCGACCAATCGCGGCGACGACCATCTCGGGCGTCCCGACCAGGTAGTCCTCCCGGGGCAGCTCACCGAGTTGCTCAGGCGGGTCGGGCGCTGCCCTCGCGTCCGCGGCGGCGTTCCACTGCCGGTACCGGCTGGCAGCGTAGTGGTAGTGATCCTTGACTTCTTGCCAGCCGCGCTCGGGGTCGTCGCACACGTAGATCGCCTGCGGGATGGTGACCGAGAACCGAGCGGGGTCATGCCCTGCCGCTTGGAGTTCGGCGCGGTAGAGCTGGTACAGCTCGGCGGGTGCGTCCGCGTCCGGCAGGAAGTGGCAGCCGTGGCGACCGGCCCGCTTGGCCGCCGCGGGGCTGCTGCCCCCGACCCAGATGGGCGGGTGCGGGTGTTGAAGGGGTGGGGGAGTGACGATCGCGTCCTCGAACTGGTAGCAGCTTCCCCGGTAGGAGAACGGCCGGGCGCGCCAGGCGGCCTTCAAGACGTCGATGGTCTCGTCGGTGCGCTGGCCGCGCTCCGCGCGCCGGACGCCCAGCAGGGCGAACTCCTCGGCGCGGTACCCGACCGCCAGGCCCAGCTCAAGCCGGCCGCCCGACAGGACGTCAACGACGGCGGCGTCCTCGGCCAGCCGCAGCGGGTGATACAACGGGGCGAGCAGCACGGCGGTCCCAAGCCGCAAGCGCGAGGTGCGCATCGCCAACGCCGCCAGCATGGGGAAGAGCGCGGGGAGGTAGCCGTCGTCGGTGAAGTGGTGCTCAGATAGCCACACCGAGTCGAAGCCGCGCGAGTCCGCCCACGCGACTTGCTCGAGGGTCTCCTCGTACAGGCGGCGCCAGGGCCGTCGCCAGCGGACCGGGTTCCGGAAGTCGTACCAGAGCCCGAAGCTCAGACGCATGCGAGAAGCTCGCCGAAGTCACGCACTGCCGCGTTGGCCTGGTAGGGCTCCAGGTCTCCGAGCAGCTCGTGGGCTCGCTGCACGACCGGCCCCGTCCGGTGCTCCGCAGGGATGGCAAGCGCCTCATGGCCGACGTGGCAGGCCTGCTCGACCTCGCCCTGTCGCACGTACCAGGTGGCCAGGTCGAACCGGACCAGCGTGGGATCCATGTAGTGCGGCGACGCCCGATACAGGTCAAGCGCTTGCGCGGCGGCCTGCTCCGCGTCCCGCCGTCCAAGTCGGACATGGCAGGTCGTCCGGTAGAAGGCCAGTTGCGCGCCGGAGAAGGCGAACAGGCGACGCTCCTCGGCCGTCGCATGGTCCAGCACATGGTCCGCGCGCTCAAGAGCCCGCAGCGCAGCCGCCTCGTCGTCGCCGATCGCGTACGCCCTGGCCTGGCTTGCGGCGGCCATGGCGGTCGCGACGCTTGGGCTCCGCCCGGCGAGGTGCGCTGCGTTGTCCAGCAGCTCCAATGCCTCCTTGGGGTCGCCGCCATAGGTGGGTAGCAGGCTCTCCTTGACCAACGCCCAGGCGCTCAGGATGTTGTCGTCGGCCTCGTGGGCGGCCCGCTGGGCGGCGTGGAACCAGGCGCGTGAGCGGGCTTGGTCCTCGTAGGCGAAGATTCCCAGCAGGGTGGCGAGCTTGGCGCCGACGCGGCACAGCCGACGCTGGTAGGCGATGGGCTGGCGGTCCTCGACCAGCCGGCGCACCGCGTGAAAGTGCTCCAGGACCGGGGCGAGGAGGAGCACCGGCCCGGACGCCTCGTAGTCGACCATGTACCGGTCGGCCGTCGCCTCGTGGTAGTCGAGCTCGGCGCCGTCCACGGTCGCGGTGCGCAGCGCGCGGGTCATCGCCAACGGCTCGGTTCCAAGCAGCTCAAGCAGCTTGCCGGTGACGACGGCGCCGGCAACCATCCCTCCCGTACGCAGCGCTTGGCGTCTGTTCGAGGTGGCCACCCCCTGGGGTCCAAGCAGCAGGTGGGAGCTGGCGGGCTCCACGCTGGCCGCCATTTCGGACGACTGTACAGGGGTCGCCGCGGGACGCTCAGCATGCTGGCTCCTGCGCCGGCTGGCCAGCCTGGCGTGTCGCGCGGCGGTCTCTTCTTCGACCACTGACTCGAAAAGGGTGATGAGCGCCCCGTTTGCTGGCAGGATGCGCTCGCACGCCTCGACGAACTCGCGCGAGAGCTTGCCCTTGCCGTTCTCCACCTCGGAGACACGGGTGGGCGAGAACCCGATCAGCTTGCCGAGGGCCTTGATCGTCAGCCGGTCGTCGAGCCGCAACGCCCGCAGTTCGGCGCCGAAGTGGGCCGCCGCCGAGCTGCTCGGGTCGAGCTGGTTGGGGAGGCGTCCCCGCGGGAGCGGCGTGCCGCGACGGGGAGTGGAGCCAGGCTGCATTGTTCGTCACTCACCGAACTGTTCGACGTTGGACGGCTAATCGTCGAACGAGGTTCTGTCCCTTGCAGACCAGTCGGTACGGCTTGAACACTCGGACAATACTACCTGTCCGGACCGTACCCTTCTGCCAGGGAGGCCTGTCCATGGTCCGGCACGCGACCGAGCACTTGTCCGTCCCTGCCAGCGTTCCGCTCAAGCGAATCTTGCCGATGCGGCTCGACGAGGAGGGAGTGCTGCATCTCGAGGCAGCGTTCTTAGCCGGGCTCCGGGAGGGCGACGCCCTCGGCGTGCCCGGCCCACTTCCGACGTGCGAGTCCTGCTGGACCGAGCCCGCCGTGGGCATCGTCCTCGGCCCTGGCAGCAGCGTGACGTTCCGGGGGATCAGCTGTACCCGCGCAGGGCACCAGCGCGCCGACGAGCGGCTCGTGCCCCTCGTTGCGTCCTGAGCGCGTCGTACGCTTTCGAGCCGTAGGCTGGAGAGGAGCGCGGCATGGCGCACATCGAGCGGCGGGTCCGCTGCCGGACCTGCGGTGGCCCGTTCCGAGCGGGGAGCTGCCAGAGATGCGGCAGAAACCGGGGTCAGGTGGCCTATCGCGCTCGCTACATCGACCCGAACGGGCAAGAGCGCTCCAAGAGCTTCTCCCGCAAGGTGGACGCCGAGCGGTTCGTGGCCACGGTGGAGAGCGGCAAGCTGCAAGGAACCTGGACCGACCCGACGCGAGGTAAGGTCACCTTCGCGGCCTGGCTCGAGACATGGTGGACGACCGCGGCCGACCTGCGGCCCTCCACCCGGGCGCGGGACAAGGCCTACTTCAACTCGCTGGTGCTGCCGCGCTTCGGCGGGACCCCGCTGGCCGCGATCCGCCAGCCGGACGTCCAGGCGTGGGTCGCCGAGCTGTCCGGGCGGGGCTTCAAGCCGGCCACGGTGGTCAAGGCGTACCAGCTCCTCGGGCGCACGCTCACCGCTGCCGTCAACGCGGACATGATCGCCCGCTCGCCCTGCCGGGCCGTGCGGCTGCCCAAGGTGGAGCGAGAAGAGATGCGGTTTCTTACGCCAGCGGAGGTCGCCCGCCTGGCCGACGCGATCGACCCGGGCTACCGGGCGCTGGTGCTGCTGGGCGCCTACGGGGGCCTGCGGATCGGGGAGCTGGCCGGGTTGCGCCGGCGGCGAGTCGACCTGCTACGGGGCACGGTGGACGTGGCAGAGATCGTCGTCGAGGTCAGGGGCAAGCTCTTCATCGGACCACCAAAGACCCGAGCCGGGCGGCGCACGGTGGGACTCCCGCGTGCGGTCGTCGAGGAGCTGGCCGCGCACCTCGGGCCGGTCGGCCCGGCGGATGCGCACGTCTTCACGGCCGAGAAGGGCGGCGTGCTGCGCCCTTCCAACTTCCGGACGAAGGTCTGGCTGCCGGCGGTGCGGGCGGCCGGCCTGACGCCGCTGCGCCCGCACGACCTTCGCCACACCGCGGTGGCGCTGTGGATCGCGGCCAGCGCCAATCCCAAGGAGGTCAGCGTCCGGGCCGGGCACACCTCGGTGGCGTTCACGCTGGACCGCTACGGCCACCTGTTCGAGGGACACGACCAGGAGCTGCGCGACCGCCTGGACGCCATGCTGGGAAGGCCCGGCTGAATACCGGGCCTCACCTGCGGATTTATCTGGTGCGCCGCCAGGGACTCGAACCCCGAACCGTTGCCTTAAGAGGGCACTGCTCTGCCAATTGAGCTAGCGGCGCGCGGACGCGAAGGCTACCAGACGGTCTGGTCGAGTAGCCATGCGACGCGACGCTGGGGTGACCGAGGGGATTCGAACCCCCGACCTCCGGGACCACAACCCGGCGCTCTAACCAACTGAGCTACGATCACCAGGTCGAAGCGAGTCGAAGGATACCGGCCGAAGCCCCTTGCCGCCAGCGGGTTGAGGGCGTCCGGCGGTGGCGTTGCCGCCCCGGGCGGGCGCGTGGTTGAGTGCGGTCGCGCCGGGCCGGCCGCGACGCGAGGTCCCGCCCGGCGGAGTGTCCGTCCCCGGGCCCGGCAGGGAGTGGCGACAGGGAGAGCTCGAGATGCGGATGGTCCTGCTGGGCCCGCCGGCGGCCGGCAAGGGCACCCAGGGCAGGTGGCTCGCGGCCAGGTTCGGCGGTGCCCACGTGGACACCGGCGAGCTGCTGCGCACCCACGTCGAGCGCGGCACCGAGCTGGGCAGGAGCGCGCGCGGCCACATGGAGCGCGGCGAGCTGCTGCCCGACGAGGTGGTGATCGCCATGGTGACCGGGCGCCTGGCCGAGGCGGAATGCGTCGAGGACTTCGTGCTCGACGGCTTCCCGCGCACCGTGCCGCAGGCCGAGGCGCTGGACCGGCACCTCGCCGGGCGCGGCACCCTGCTGCAGGCCGTGGTCGAGCTGCGCATCTCGAACGACGAGCTGCACCGGCGCATGGCCGAGCGGGCCAGGACCGAGGACCGCGAGGACGACGCCGACGGGAGCACCGTCCAGCGCCGCATCGACTCCTACCTGCGGGACACCCGGCCCCTGGCGGTCTACTACCTGCGCCGCGGGCTGCTCGTGCAGGTCGACGGGATCGGCTCGGTCGACCAGGTGAGCGAGCGGATCGCGGACGGGCTCGTGGCGCGGACCCGCGAGCAGGGCTCCTAGCCGGGCGGCGAAGCCGGACACTGAAGCTGAAGTGGAGGGTGAAGGCATGATCGCGCTGGTGACCGGGGCGTCGAGCGGCATCGGCGCGGCGACGGCACGGCGGCTGGCCCGCGAGCCCGGGGCGCGCCTGGTCCTGGTCGCGCGGCGGCGCGAGCGGCTGGAGGCGCTCGCCGAGGAGCTCGGCGGCGCGACCGTGATCGCCGTCGACCTGACCGAGCCGGACGCGCCCGCCACCATCGCCGAGCGGGTCGAGCGCGAGCACGGCCGGCTCGACCTGCTGGTCAACAACGCGGGCGCGTCCGGCACCGGCGCCTTCGACAAGGCCGGCTGGGCCGGGGTCCGAGCCACCATGGCGCTCAACTTCGACGCCCAGGTGCGGCTCACCGAGGCGCTGCTGCCGCTGCTGCGCCGTTCGGCGCCCAGCGCGATCGTCAACGTGGCCAGCGTGGCCGGGCGCATCGCCATGCCGTACCGGGGCGACTACTCGGCCAGCAAGTCCGCCCTGATCGCTTGGACCGAGTCGATCCGTCCGGAGCAGCGCCGCCACGGCGTGCACGTCGGCCTGGTGCTGCCCGGGTTCGTCGCCACCGAGGGCTTCCCCCAGCGGCAGCTGCTGGAGCGGCGGGCGACCCGCTGGCTGGTCTCGCGCGACGACAAGGTGGCCGACGCGATCGTGGAGACGGCGCTGAAGCGCAAGGCGGAGCGCTACGTGCCGCGCCCGTACGCCATCTTCCCGGTCGCCCGCGCGCTGGCGCCGCCGCTGTACCGCCGGGTCATGGGGGGCGGGCGCTTCAGCCCGACACCTGTCAGCCGAGCAAGGGACGGAGGGCCTCGCTGATCTCCGCGCCGGTCACCGGGCCCTCGAAGCGGGCGCGGATGACCCCCTTGGCGTCGATCACGATCGTCCACGGCTCGCTGTCGAAGCCCCAGGTGGTGAACGCCTTCACGGGCTTCTCCGGCTTCTCGACGTTGGGATAGATCTCCACGTGGACGAAGTTGGCCGCCTCGCCGACGTCGCGGGCGACCAGGAGCAGCTCGTCCACGGCCGGCCCGCACATCTGGCTGGAGCAGAACAGCGGCGTCGAGAACGAGACCGCCGTCGGCCTGCCCGAGCGGATCGCCTTGTCGAGCGAGATGTCGTGCATCGTGCACGGCGGGTTGCGGGTGCAGACCTTGGGCAGGTCGTTCTTGCCCTTGGCGACGACCGTGGGGGTGGCCAGCGCCTTGCTGCCGACCTGGGCGACCACCTTGTCGGCGACGGGGACGGCGCCGCGCCCGGCGCCGCGGCGCCCGCCGGCGTCGACCACGGCCGCGACCAGCCAGTTGCCGGGGCTTGGGAACTCCACCTCGGCGGCGTAGAAGCCGACCAGGGGGGAGCGGGGGGACTTGTCGCCCGTCTTGTCGTAGGCGTCCATCAGCAGCCACGCGGCCGGGAACGGGCCGAGCGCCTTGCCGGTCTCGTCCTTGGCCGTCCAGACCTGGGGCCTGCCCTCGCTGACCAGGTTGTTGTCCGGCGTGGACAGCCCGAAGGTGAACAGCTGCCTGCCCGTCGGGAGCTGGCTCTGGGCGTTGATCAGGGAGAGCTGGGTCGCGCCCTCGCCGACCGCCCCGATGGAGCCGGCCGGGCTCGACGGGCGCTTGCCGGACGAGCCTCCCTCGCCGCCGCACGCGGCCAGCAGCGCCGAGAGCCCGAACGCGCCGGCTCCGCCGGCCGCCAGCCGCAGCAGCTCCCGCCGGGAGGGGCGTAGCTCGTCAAGCTTGACCGGTTTGGCGTCCGCGCCGAGGGGAAACTCCATCAGTGCTCCTGTCGCTTGGCTGCAAGGTACTGTGCGGGGACGTGACACAACCAGTCTGGCAGGGCGGCGGGGAGCGTGTGGCCCCGTCGCCGAGGAGGGCTGGGGATGACCAGGTCGGTGCGCGCCGCCGGGCCGGGCGGGGCCGGCTGGAAGGACTTCCTGCTGCGGGTGCGCAGCCAGGTCCGCGACGACAACGTCCCGTTGCTCTCGGCCGGGGTGGCGTTCTACGCCATGCTCTCCATCTTCCCGGCGCTGATCGCCGTCGTCTCGGTCTACGGGCTCGTGGCCGAGCCGGAGACCGCGAGGGTCCAGGTGCAGAAGCTGGCCGGCGTGCTGCCCGGGGAGGCCAGGCAGACCCTGACCGGTCAGCTCGAGGCGCTGACCCACAGCGCCGGCAGGGGCCTGAGCCTCGGCGCGGTGCTCGGTATCCTCGTCGCCGTGCTGGCCGCGTCGGCCGGCATGCGGGCGCTGATCGTCGGCCTCAACGTCGCCTTCGACCGCGTCGAGACGCGCAGGTTCCTGCGGCTGCGCGGCCTCGCCATGCTGCTCACCCTCGGCGCGATCCTGAGCATGGCGGTCGCCATCGGCATCATCGTGGTGCTGCCGGTGGTCACCGACCTGCTCGGACCGGTCGGCCGGGTGGTGCTCGCCGTGGTCCGCTGGCCGGTGCTTGCCGGGCTGATGCTGGTCGGCCTCGCCGTGCTGTACCGCTGGGCGCCCGACCGCGCCGACGCCCGGCTGCGCTGGCTGAGCTGGGGGTCGTTGCTGGCGACGGCGCTGTGGCTGCTCGGCTCGGCGCTCTTCTCCCTCTACGTGAACAGCTTCGCCAACTACAACCGCACCTACGGCGTCCTCGGCGCGGTCATCGTCCTGCTCATCTGGCTGTTCCTGTCCTCGTTCGTGGTGCTCGTGGGCGCCGAGCTGAACAACGAGCTCGAGCTGCGCGCCAAACGGGCCGGCGCCACGACCGCGCCGGCCGCGGCGGCGGGGGAGCGTGACGGGCACGCCGCCGGCCGCGTCCCCACCGTCCCGCCGACCGTCCCGAAGCGCTGACGGCTCAGGCGCCGCTGCTCTTGCCGGACGAGGACGAGCGGCTGCCGCTGCTCGAACGGCTGGTACGGGCACGGGCGGTGGTGGTGCCCGCCGAGGTGGCGCCGGACGCCGACGCGCCGCCCGACGGCTCCTCGCGGGCCTCCTCGAGCTTGTCGGCCGCCCGTGTGGCGGTGCCCTCGATGGTCGCGGTGGCCTGCTGCCTGGACGCGTTGAACAGGCCGCTCAGCTCGGTCTGGAGCCGCTGCAGGCTGGGGTCGGCGGCCAGCCGCTTGGCGGACTGGCTGAGCTGCTCGTAGCGCTCCCGACCGGCCCTGGTCCCGAACACGTAGCCGATGGCCAACCCGAGGGCGAGTCCGGACTTGCCTCGCATCTGCTGCCTCTCCTCCTGGTCGGTTGTCAGGACGACAAACTACCCGATCACGTGGGTGACTACCCCGCGGCGCTCGCGGCGCACCACCAGGGTGGCGCAGACCAGGAGGAACCCTCGACGGACCCGGGCCGCCCGGGGCGGCTAGAAGCCGCGCGGGCGGCTGCCGGCGGCCTCCACGACCTGGTGCTCGAGGGCGAACGCGACCGCTTCGAGCTTGGAGTGCACGCCGAGCTTGACCAGGATGTTCTGCACGTGGGTGCGGACCGTGTTGAGCGACAGGAAGCACTCCTCGGCGATGCGCCGGTTGGACCAGCCAGCGGACAGGTAGCCGAGGATCTCGCGCTCGCGCGCGCTCAGCGTGCGGACCAGCAGCTCCACGCCCGGGTCGCGGGTCGGGCGCGAGGGCAGCGCGGTGATCGGCCCGTCGTGGCCGCCGACCACCCTGCGGATGGTGGTCGCGACCTGCGGGCTCGAGACGTCCTTGGCGAGGAAGGCGTCCGCGCCGGCCTCGATCACCGTGTTCACCGTCTCGCTGCGGGTGTCGGCGGAGAGCACCAGCACCTTGGTCCCCGGCGCCCGCAGCTTCACCTCGCGCAGCACCGCGGTGACGTCGGTGCGCGGCATGTGCGCGTCGAGCAGCAGCACGGCCGGCGGGTCCGTACCGAGCAACTCGAGCGCCTGCGCGCCGTCCGCCGCCACCCCGAGGACCTCGAGGTCCTCTTCGGCGTCGAGCACCATGCCGAGGCCCTCGGCGAACACCTCGTGGTCGTCGGCCAGCACCAGCGTGATCGTGCCCCCCATGGTCCCCTCGCTCATCCGAGGTACCGCCCGTGCTCGTCGGTCGGGGCCACGGCGGCGGGCTCCTCGGCCCGGCCGGTCATGAGGGCCTCCAGCCGCACGACGGTGCCGCGGCCGGCTGGCCAGCTCCCGGCGCCCGCGGCGGCCTGCCCGCGCATCGCCTCGTGGACGAGGAGCGCAAGCTGGTCTGTTCCATGCTCACCATGCCAAGAACTCAAAGCACACACCTTCCGTTGGGTATCGCGCTGTCACACGCGGGACCGGACCCACGGCCGTGCGGCGGTGGCGGCGACCGGCTTCCCGCGCGGCGGGGGGGTCGCGACGCCGCTGTCAGGGTACGGCACTTGCAGCAGCACCCTCATCCGGAGAACTGACTACTTGCGATCCCTGGTCCAGCCGATAACCCTAGAGCCGGAGCGCCGCCGGCCGATGGGAATAAGGGGGTCAGGCGGCTGCTCGCGGCCGGCTTACGCCCCCGAGCGTGGATCGGCCAGGCGCCGTAGTGGACCTACCGCGAGCGGCGCTGGGGGCGGTGGTCACGGTGCGGCATCGTAGGGGCGGCCGGCAGGGTGCCGGCGGTCTGGGCGACGCCGCAGCTGTGGGCCAGCAGGAGTAGGAGGAGCCGTGGCTCGGGTTTACCTGGCGGACTGTCAGCCGCTGTTCAACGAGGCGCTCCAGGCGCTGATCGAGCGCGACGGGCGCCACGACGTGGTCGGCTCGGGCTCGACGGCCGCCCAGGTGATGGGCGCGGTCGCGCGACTCGAGCCGGACCTCGTGCTGGTCGACGCTGACCTCGCCCTGGTCGTGCGGCCTCCGCTGGTCGAGGCGATCCTCGGCCGCGACCCGTCGGCCAAGGTCCTGGTGCTCGCCCAGGAGACGGACGTGGAGCTGCTGCTCGGCGCCATCCGGTCCGGTGCGGTCGGCGTGGTCGGCAAGAAGAGCGGCACCCGCACGGTGCTCCGCGCGGTCCAGGCCGCGCTGGACGGCGAGGGCGTGGTGCCGAGGGCGATGCTGCCGGAGCTGTTCCGGCGCCTGCTCGACCTCGGCGAGCGCGACGCCGACTCGCCGCTGAACCGGCTGTCGCCGCGCGAGCGGGAGGTGCTGGGCCTGCTGGGGCGCGGCTGGAACAACGCCCGCATCGGCCGCGAGCTGTTCATCAGCCCGCACACGGTCCGCACCCACGTGCAGAACATCCTGCAGAAGCTGGAGATGCACTCCAAGCTCGAGGCGGCCACCTTCGCCATGCAGCGCGACCTGGCGCCGCGCCGGCTCGCCGTCGACACCCCGGCCACCGGCAACGGCAGCGGCGGCCTCGCCGGCTGAGCGCCGCCACCGTCACGGCCGCCACTCACCCCGGCCCGATCGGGCTATTCCAGGCGCTTCTAGCCGCTAGACCGATGCGCGTTCTGCGTTTATGTCGAGTTTCTCGTCGGTATTTTGACGTAGATTCAAGATTTAGTGTTTAAATACGCATAGGGGATTAGGAAGGTATGACCGGCTGACGAGTATGCTCCGGTTCGCGTGTCCGCGGCGCCACTCCCGGCGCCGCGCGCGGGCCGGGCGCCCTGCGTTCGAGCCGCCGCTACCGGAGATGGGCGGGACGACCGTCTTCGCGCTCGCGGACCACGTGGTGGGGTTTGGTCCGTTTCGACCGCAGGAGGTGGGGGATGACGGTTCGTCGCCCCTGGTCGTACCCGCGCGCGGCGGCCGCCGCGCTGCTCGCGACGATGCTCGCCCTGGCTGCCACGCAGCCGTTCGGCGCCGCAGGCTCCGGTCCGCCGAGCGCCGCCGCAGCCGCAGTCCCTCGCGTCGCCGCCGCCGGCCGGCTGCTGGTCCGCGTGATCGTGCAGGGCTCCGCTCCCGGGAGCCGTGCCGCCGAGCGGGCCGTCAGCCGCAACGGCGGGCAGGTCACGCGCAAGCTGCCACTGGTGAACGGCGTCGCGGCCACCGTGCCGGTCGCCTCGCTGCCCGTGCTGGCCGGCGAGGAGGGCGTGACCGCCGTCACGCCGGACCGGCGCGTCCACGTGCAGGCCATGTCGCCCAGCTCGGCAGGTTCCGGCGGGGGCGGCGGCCTTCAGTCCGTCTATCCCACCGTGGTCCGAGCCACCGACGTGTGGAGCCGCGGCTACACCGGCGCCGGGATCACGGTCGCGATCGTCGACACCGGCGTCTCCTCGACAGTGCACGACCTGCAGGGCCGCATCGTCCAGATCACCGACGACCGGACCGGTCAGAGCGCGTCCTGCGTGAACCTCTCCGGCGAGCCCAACTGCAACGACAGCTACGGCCACGGCACCTTCGTCGCCGGCATCATCGCGGGCAACGGCGCCGACTCGAACGGCCGCTGGAAGGGGACCGCGCCCGGCGCGCGCATCCTCTCGGTCAAGATCGCCGGCGCGGACGGCGCCGCCGACGTCAGCAACGTCCTCGCCGCCATCCAGTGGGTCGTCTCCTTCGGCCAGCGCTACGGCATCCGCGTGCTCAACCTCTCGCTGGGCACCGACTCCGCGCAGCCCTACACGCGCGACCCGCTGAACTACGCGGTCGAGCGGGCCTGGGACGCCGGCATCGCCGTGGTCGTCTCGGCCTCCAACCGTGGCCCCGAACCGCGCACCATCTCCAAGCCGGGCGACGACCCGTTCGTGATCACCGTCGGCGCGATGGACGACGACAGCAGCAGGAACGAAAACGACGACGTGCTGCCCGACTTCACCTCCCGGGGACCCACACTGGCCGACGGCATCCCCAAGCCGGACGCGGTCGCCCCGGGCGCGCACATCGTCTCCCTGCGCGCCCCGGGCAGCACGATCGACATCAATTTCACCAACTACATCGACGGCTACTACCGGAAGGGCTCCGGCACCTCGATGGCCGCCGGCGTCGCATCCGGGGTGGCGGCGCTGGTCCTGTCGGCCAACCCGACCATGACCCCGGACCGGCTGAAGTACGCGCTGGTCCACACCACCCAGCCGACCGTGTCCACCGACCCCAACGCCGTCGGCACCGGCCTGCTCGACGCCTACGCGGCCGCCTTCGCGGCCCCGCCAGGCACGGCCAACCAGGGGCTGACCCGCTCGAGCGGGCTGAGCGCCATCGCCGGCAGCCGCGGCACCGTGCGGACGGTCACCACCGACCCCGAGCTGCTCGGGGTGTTGATCAACGGGCTGCTCACCGCCCAGCTGCTGCTGTGGGACCCGGTCGGCTACACCACCGGCCAGTGGAACGCCTCCACCTGGTACCTGACCGCCTGGTACCTGTCGCGCTGGTACCAGCTGGGCTGGTACAGCGCGGACTGGCCAGGCACCAACTGGCGCAACGACCGCTACTGGTACGGAGATCCGTGGAAGGGCGGAGCCTGGTATGGCGCCTGGGAATAGGGCGTCAGAGGTACGCCGGGCGGGGGACGGTACCGTCCCCCGCCCGGCCTCGCGCCGGGTCCCGCTCGACTGCTACGGCGCCTGGGAGTAGGCGAGGACGAGGAGGGGACGGCGGTGGGTCCCAAACCAGCGTCACGAGGGCCTCGGGCGGGAGGCAGCGTCCCCCGCTCGATCCCCCTGGCCTCGGCCGGCCTGGCACTGGCCGGCTTGGCCATCGCGGCGGCGACCAGGCCGCTGGTAGTCGCGCCCGACACGCCCAGCGACTGGGCGGCCGCGGCGGCCCTGTTCGCCGCCCTGGTCGCCGCCGGCTCGCTGGAGCTGCGCTTCCGCTTCCGCGGCGGGCGCGTCGCCCACGACGACGAGGCCTCCTCGTTCGACCTGTTCGAGGCGGCGCTGACCCCGCTCGTGCTGGCCTTCCCGGGTCTGGTCGCGGTCGTGGCGGTGGCCGCGGCCAAGGCCATGTCCGAGCGGGTGCTGCGCGTCCCGGCAGTGGTGGCCTGCTTCAACGTCGCCCAGTGGATGTGGACCACGGCCGTCGCCAGCCTGGTCTTCGTGCAGTTGCGGCCGGTGCCGGGGCCGGCGGTGCGCAACCTGCCGGCGCTGCTGGCCGCCATGGCCGCGGGCTGGGCGGTCAACAACCTCGCCTTCGTGCTGGTGCTGGTGCTCAACCGGCAGCAGCGGCCGGGCCGCGTCCTGGCGGCGCTGGTCCCGGGGATCGGCACGTCGGCAGCGGTCACCGCCGGCAACCTCGCCTTCGGGGTGCTGTTCGCGGCCGCCTACGCCTGGCTGCCCACCGCCACCGTGCTCTTCGTCCTGCCGCTGGCCCTGCTGCACTGGGCCAACCGGGCCTACGCGGCCGTCCGCGCCGACCGCGCCCGGCTGGAGGGCATGCAGCGTGCCATGCACGCCCTCGGCGTCCCGATCGACCCGCGCGCGGCGCTCTCGGAGTTCCTGCACGAGACCAGGACCTGCTTCGAGTCCGAGACCGCCGACCTGATCGTGATCGGCCCGCCGGGCCGGGCGGGGGGGACCCGCACGGTGCACCGGTCCAGCGGCGGCCAGCCCGCCTACCGCACCTTCCAGGAGTCGATGAACAGCGCAACCCTGGCCACCGCCCTGCTCGAGCTGCACCAGCCGATGCGGGTCAAGCCCGGCAAGGCCGACGCCGCCATGGTCGCGCTGCTCCTGGCCGACGGCTGGCGCAACTGCCTGGCCGCGCCGGTGCGCTCGGGCGGCCGCACCCTCGGCGTGCTGGTCACCTACAACCGCATCGGGCTGGAGGGGTTCGAGGAGGGCGAGCTGGCCGTGCTCGCCGCCCTGGCCGGCGAGGCGGCGGTGGCGATCGAGAAGGGCGACCTGCTCGAGGCGATCATCGAGGAGCGGGCCAAGCTATCGGAGATCTACTCCAACACCTCCGACGGCATCGCCACGATCGACCCGGACGGCACGGTCACGAGCTGGAACCCGGGGTTCGAGCGCATCACCGGCTACGGCGCCTCCGAGGTGGTCGGCACGCGCGGCCTCACCCGCCTGCGCGCCCTCGACGCCGACGGACGCGAGGCCGGGGTGGAGCGCTGGGTCGTCATCGAGAACGCCCTGCCGCCGGTGCTGCGGGTGCTGACCCCGGCCGGCGAGCCCCGCTGGATGTCCTGCGCCTACGCCCGCGTGCCCGGCACCGGCGGCCGCGCCCGGCGGCTGATCGTCACCACCCGCGACATCACCAAGGAGTTCGAGCTGCGCCGGGCCGAGAAGGCGCTGCGCGACTCCGAGGCCCGCTTCCGGGCGCTGGTGCAGAACTCCTCGCACATGGTGATCGTGCTCGACGCCGGCGGCGGCGTCACCTACGCCAGCCCGGCGCTGCGCCGCATGCTCGGCTACCCCGACGCCGGACGGCTCGGCCACAACGTCTTCGACCTGATCCACCCCGACGACCTCAAGGGGGTCAGGCGGCGCTTCGGCGACCTCTCGCCGGGAGAGTCCAGCGGCACCTTCGAGTTCCGCATGGTCGCGGGCGACGGCCGCTGGCGGCACGTGGAGACGCTGGCCAACAACCTGCTCGACGACCCATCGGTCGGCGGGGTCGTGTTCAACTGCCGCGACGTCACCGAGCGCAAGCGCGCCGAGGCGCGGCTCGCCGGCCAGGCCGACGTGCTCGACCTGATCGCCAGGGACGCCCCGCTGGTCGAGACGCTCACCGTGCTCGCCCGGGTGATCGAGACCGAGTCGGAGGGCGCCCGCTGCGCCGCCTTCCTACACGACCCCGAGCGCGGCACCCTCACCCCGGTGGCGGCGCCGAACCTCGCCCGTCACGCCCTGGCCGAGCTGGACGCGCTCCTGGTCGGGCCGGAGTCCGGCGCGAGCGGGGCCGCCGCCCACGGGCACGGCCCGGTGATCGTGCCCGACCTCACCGCCCACCCGCACTGGAGCGGCGACGGGCGGGTCGCCCGCGAGCAGGGCATCAGGGCGGCCTGGGCGGTGCCGGTGATCGCCTCGGACGCCGACCGGGTGCTCGGCGTGCTCACCCTCTACCACGACGTGCCCAAGCAGCCGGAGTCGGCCGACTGGCAGCTCCTCGAGCTCGCCGCGCACCTGGCCGACATCGCCATCGAGCGCTCCCAGGTGCAGGCCCGGCTCGCCTGGCAGGCCACCCACGACGCCCTCACCGGCCTGCCCAACCGGCTGTTCTTCCTCGACCAGGCGACCATGGCGCTGGCCCGCAGCCAGCGCTCCAAGGCGGCCGTCGCGGTGCTGTTCTGCGACCTGGACCGCTTCAAGTTCATCAACGACTCGCTCGGCCACGAGGCCGGCAACCGGCTGCTGATCGCGCTCGGCAGGCGCCTGCAGGAGGTGGTCCGACCCGGCGACGTGGTCGCCCGCTTCGGCGGCGACGAGTTCACCATCCTGTGCGAGGGGATCGCCGACGAGACCCACGCCCTGACCATCGCCGAACGGGTCGCCAGGGTGGTCACCACGCCGTTCGCGCTCGGCGAGTCCGAGGTGTTCGTGACCATGAGCGTCGGCATCGCCCTGGGCCAGGGGCCGGGGATCCGCCCGGAGGCGCTGATGGAGAACGCCGACGCGGCCATGTACCGGGCCAAGGCGCGCGGCGGCAACCGGCGCGAGCTGTTCGACCAGGCCATGCGGGCGCGGGCGAAGCGGCGCCTGGCGCTGCACAGCTCCATGTACCGGGCGATCGAGCGGGACGAGTTCCGCGTCTTCTACCAGCCCAACGTCGCCCTCGACTCGGGCGAGGTGGAGGGCGTGGAGGCGCTGGTGCGCTGGCAGCACCCCACCCGCGGCCTGCTCGAGCCCAAGGAGTTCATCGCCCTGGCCGAGGAGACCGGGCTGATCGTCCCCATCGGCTCCTACGTGCTGCACGAGGCCTGCCGCCAGGCCCAGCGCTGGCGCGCCGCCGGCCCCGCCGGCACGCCGCTGACCATGAACATCAATCTGTCCGCCCGCCAGTTCGCCCGGCCGAGCCTGCCCGGCCTGGTGGCCGAGGTGCTGGCCGAGACCGGCGCCGACCCCGCCTCCATCTGGTTCGAGATCACCGAGAGCGTGCTGATGGAGGACGCCGAGTCGACCAGCGCGGCGCTGGCGGACCTGAAGGCGCTCGGGGTGAGCCTGGCGATCGACGACTTCGGCACCGGCTACTCCTCGCTCACCTACCTGAAGCGCTTCCCGGTCGACAAGGTCAAGGTCGACCGGGCCTTCGTCGACGGGCTGCTCGGCGACCCGGAGGACGCCGCGATCGTCGCCGCCGTGGTCAACCTCGCCCACAACCTCGACCTGCGAGCGGTGGCCGAGGGCGTCGAGACCGCCGAGCAGGCCGCCAGGCTGCGCGACCTCGGCTGCGACCTCGGCCAGGGCTTCTACTTCGGCGCGCCGGGCACCGCCGAGCGCCTCGACGCCCAGCTGCGACTGAACCGGCGCTAGCCGGGTCGGCGTGCGGCAGACGCAGCAGCGCCGCTGCTGCACCCGCGCGTTGACGCTGGTGACGGCCTCCGAGCACACTGGCAGTCCGATCGTGTACAGCGGCAGAAACTCCCGAACGAGGCGGACGAGGCGATCGTGACGGTCGATCGAGCGGCGGTACGCAGGCGGGTGGCGGCGGGACGCGAGACGGTGACGCTGCCGGCGTTGCTCCTGCTCGAGGTCGGCGCGGTGATCGTGCTGCAGCGCCTCGGCCAGGTCCCGGCGCTGCGCATCCCCCTGGGCGACCTGGGACGGGAGCTGGGTCCCTGGATCGCCAACAGCCCGGTCGAGTACGTCCTCGGCGCGGTCCTGCGGCTGACCGCCCTGGTGATGGCCTGGTGGCTGCTGGCCAGCACGACCCTGTACCTGCTCGCCAGCCTGTCGCGGGCGCCCGCCCTGATCCGCGGGATGGCCCGGCTCACGCTGCCGGCGATTCGGCGGGCGACGGACGGGGCGGTGGCCGTGGCGCTGGCCACCTCCATGCTCGGCGCGAGCACGACCGCGGCGGCGGCCGCCACGCCGAGCCACGCCGCTGCCGGACCGCCGCCGCGCGCCGCCGGCGCGGTCGCGGGCACGGCGCTGGCGCGCGTGCACCACGGCCCGGCGGCCGCGCTCGTCGCGGCGGCCCAGGCGGGACCGACCAGCACCACGCGCGAGCCGGCCCCTCCCGGCTACCAGCCGTCCCCGGCGGACACCGCACCGCCAGCGACCACCACCACGCAACCCGGCGCGCCCGGTTACCAGCCCGCCCCGGCCGGCCCGGGCGAGACGACCACGACCACCGCCGCGTCGACGACCACCACCAGCGCCGCCACCGCCACGACCCGGGCGGCGCCCATGACGACCGCCGCCGCCAGCACCACCACCGCGGCGCCGACCACCACCGCCACGACGCGGGTGGCGACCACCACGACGGCGGCACCGGCGCCGACCACCACGGCGGGGGCGCCGCCGTCCACCACCCGGGCGCCGGCCTCCACGACCGCGCCGCCGACCACCGCCGCCCCCACGACCACGACCGGCGCGGCGCCCAGTACCACGCGCGCGCCGGCGGCCGCCGCGCCGGCGCCGGGCGCGCCGGCCACCACCACGCCGCGGCCACCCGGGTACGTGCCCACCCCGGCGGGCGTCCGTCCGCGGGCGAGCACGCCACCGCCGTCCAGCCAACCGTCCACGCCGGCCCCGGCGCCGCTGGCGAGGCTGCACCGGGTCGTGCCAGGGGACAGTCTGTGGAGCATCGCCCGCGCCAGCCTCGCCCGCGGGACCGGACACGACGAGGCGGAGCTCCGCACCGGTGAGGTGGCCGTCTACTGGCTGCGGGTGCTGGCGGCGAACCGGGCGCGGCTGCGTTCTGGCAATCCGGACTTGATCTATCCCGGCGAGTACGTCCGCCTCCCCGCGATCAAGCGCTGACCCGGCCCCGAAGGTCGGCGTCCCAGGTTCGCGAGGGGTTCGTCACAGGTCTGCCGCCGCAATCCCTTCGGCGTTCTCGCCGACGATCGTCCCAGCAATTGCCGGGGGCGATGCAACGACCGGTGACCTCGGAAAGGCTGCCGATGCGGCTTCCGCAGGCGCCCGCACCGCGCAATATCCTGGGACGAAGTGACCAGGTCTACGAACCACTACACAGACCTTTGCCGCTTTCAATACCGCCACGGAAGCGGGAAGACGCGAGTTGTCCGTCTTCGGGTATTACGACCTCACGCTAACGTTCGGTGCCCAAGCTGCCGATTCCACATTCCGAGTCGAGTTATGAGAACGTTGCGCCACCGATGCGCCGAGTCAATTTATCAGGCGGCACCCCCCGGCATCGGCCGCTGGGCCTTCCCCCAATGCCCGGCGCCGTTCGTCGGCTCATTGGCTGACGGAACAGGAGGTCAAGGTGTTGAAGGACGCCGTGGCCCGGGGCGACGTCGTGGTCGCCCCTCCCGCTTCACCGCGCTACAAACCGGCGCGCCCGCCGCTGTCCATCGGCTTGATCGCGCCACCTTGGTTCGAGCTGCCGCCCAAGGGCTACGGCGGCATCGAGGCCATGATCTTCTGGCTGGTCCAGGGCCTGGTCGCCCGTGGCCACCACGTGACGCTGATCGGCGCCGGCCAGGACCACACCGGCGCGCGCTTCATGGCCACCTACGCCGAGCCGCCGACGGCCCGCCTCGGGACGCCGTTCCCAGAGGTGGTCCACGCGCTCACCGCCTACGAGTGGATCGACCAGCTCGGCGACGTCGACATCGTCCACGACCACACCCTGTGCGGCCCGCTGCTGCTGCGGGGCAGCGGCATCCCGGCGGTCATGACCGCCCACGGCCCCATCGCCGGCGAGCTGGCCGAGTACTACCGCATGGTCAACCGCTACGTGCAGCTGGTGGCCATCTCGGACTTCCAGCGCTCCAAGGCGCCCCACCTCGACTGGGCCGGCACGGTCCACAACGCCATCCCGGTCGACGAGTACCCCTACCAGGCCGAGAAGGACGAGTTCTGCCTCTTCCTCGGCCGCATGAGCCCGGAGAAGGCGCCCGACCTCGCCATCAAGGCGGCGCGGGCGGCCGGCCGCGAGATCGTGGTCGCCGCCAAGTGCAACGAGCCGGCCGAGCACGAGTACTTCGAGCAGCGCGTGCGGCCGCTGCTCGGAGCGGACGCCCACTGGTTCGGCGAGGCCGACAGCGTCCAGAAGAAGGACCTGCTGGCCCGCGCCCACTGCCTGGTCTTCCCGATCGAGTGGGACGAGCCCTTCGGCATCGTCATGGTCGAGGCCATGGCCTGCGGCACCCCGGTGGTCGCCCTGCGCAGGGGCTCCGTCTGCGAGGTCGTGGCCGACGGGGTCACCGGCTTCGTCCGCGACCACCCGGAGGAGCTGCCCGCCGCGATCAACCGCTGCCGCGAGCTGTCGCCGCGGGCGTGCCGTCGGCGGGTGGCGCTGAACTTCGACGTCTCCGGGATGGTCAGCCGCTACGAGGACATCTTCAGGCACGCGCTCAGGGCGCCGATGGAGGTGGCCTGAGCCCACCTGGTGATGCTTCCGGCCCGCGGTCTACCGGCACCAGCCAGAACGGGCTGGAGTAGGCCACCCCTCTGCCGAGCCTGGCCCACTCGCCGGTGGCGGGATGGTCGGCCGGTGCGGCCGGGTCGGTGACCCGCAACACCACCCAGTTCCCCTCCGCCGGGTCGAGGTCGACGTCGAACGCGACCAGCGGCTCGGCCGGGCCGGGCACGCGCACCTCCACGGCCGCGGCCAGCGTGGGCAGGCCCGGGCCGGTGCGCAGCACCTGCACCCCGAGCGGGCGTCCGGTCCAGCCGGCGCGGTCGAGGTCCATGGTGACCCGGGCCGGCCCGCCCCGGTGCGGCACACCGCCGCCCATGCGCACCCCGTTCAGGGCCGCGTCCAGGCGCAGCCCCTTGACCCGGCTCGCGAAGAAGCGCCGGGCGGCCAGCGCCTCGTACACGCCGGCCCGGCTCAGCTCGTGCACGTAGAGGCCGGCGCGGCCCTTGCCCTCCGGGTGGCCCCAGTCCGTCCCGTGCTCGTCGGTCACCCCGAGCAGTCCCACCCGCCAGCCGGCGTCGAGGCACTGGACCAGCGGCGAGGGCCGGCCCCGGTCGGTGCCGAGCAGCAGGTGCTCGTCGCGCTTGTTGAAGATCTCGAAGCTGACCACCCGCTCGGCGACGGCGGGGCGGTAACGGAAGCGCCCGAAGCGCAACGCCGTCGAGCCGGCGTGGTTGAAGCCGGCGAGCCCGTCCTCGCCGGAGCGTTCGAGCCAGCGCCAGAACGGCGCCATCGCCACCACGGCAGTGCGCAGCGGGTCGGTCCAGCGGGCGCTGCGCCACACGTTGGCGTGCCCGAACAGCGCGCTCGACCACTCGAAGCCGCGCATGGCGACGAACTCACCCGGGTCGTCGGCGGCGTCGGCCAGGCGCCCGGCCGTCTCCCAGCCGAAGCGGTCGATGCCCGTGTCGCCGGGCATGGCCACCAGGCCCATGGCCAGCGACGCCCAGCGGCTGTGGTCGGTGATCGCGGCCACGTCCAGGCCGGCCGCGCGCATCGAGGCGAAGGCCTCGGCCGGCTCGCCCGCCCCGTCCGACAGCGTGGTGTGGTTGTGCAGGTCGCCGTGGACCAGCCAGGGACCTGGGAACAGCCGGGATTGCCTGCTGGTGGCCCAGGCGTCGCGGTCCGGCCCCCCCATGGCGCGGCGTTCCCTACGACGCCGTCGCCGAGCGCGCGCCGCGCGCCGCGGTGAACGAGCGGATCCCGAGGGTCAGCAGGAACCCGCAGAGGATCAGCGTCAGGGTCCCCGAGACCACCGCCAGCGGCCGCTCGACGTCGCCGCCGGTCAGCAGCGCCGGCAGCTTGACCACCTGCATGAGCGTGCCGAGGACGCCGAGCAGCGCGACGGCCATGGCGCCGTGGATGGCGTGGGCGTGCAGGCTCGGGCGGGCGGCGAGCAGGCCGAGCCCGAGGAGCAGGAAGCCGAACGCGGCCGGGATCAGGGCGGTGACGCTGGCCTCGTCGCTGAGCAGCCAGCCGCCGACCCCGATCACGACGAGCAGCGTGCCCACGAGACGGGTCAGGTTGGTCACGGAAGCCGTCCTTTCTGCTCGGGCCCGGGTGCCGCCGGGCCGCGCCTGGGGATGGCGGCGTGCCGCCGGACTCATCATCCGACACCGCCGCGGCGACCGCACGGCGCTCGTGCGCCTGCGCCCCTGTACGGTTGAGCGCGGCAGCGGCGACCAGGAGGCAGGCGGCGGATGGCAGCGAAGCGGACCGTGCACATCGTCCCGCACACCCACTGGGACCGCGAGTGGTACGAGCCCTTCCAGCGCTTCCGGGTGCGCCTGGTCGACCTGGTCGACCGCGTGCTCGACCTGGCCGAGGCCGACCCGGGCTTCGCCTTCACCTTCGACGGGCAGACCGCCGCCGTCGAGGACTACCTGGAGGTCCGGCCCGAGGCCGAGGCCCGCCTGCGCCGCCTGACCGAGCGCGGCCAGCTCGCGCTCGGGCCCTGGCGCATCCTCAACGACGAGTTCCTGGTGTCGGGCGAGACGATCGTGCGCAACCTGGAGAGTGGCTGGCGCCGCGCCGAGCTGCTCGGCGGCGCCATGCCGGTCGGCTACCTGCCCGACCAGTTCGGCCACGTCGCCCAGCTCCCGCAGGTGCTGCGACGCGCCGGCCTGGCCCACGCGGTGCTGTGGCGCGGCGTGCCCGCCGCCGTCGACCGGCACGCCTTCGTCTGGGAGGCGCCGGACGGCTCGCGCGTCCGCGCCGAGTACCTGCCCGCCGGCTACGTCAACGCGGTGCCGCTGCTCGCCGGGCCTGCGCGGCTGGCCGAGCGGACGGCCCTGTTCGAGCGGCTGATGCGGCCGTTCTTCGGCGACGACGACGCCCTCGGCATGTACGGCAGCGACCACTCCGAGCCCCTGCCCGAGCTGGTCGCGGTGGTCGACGAGCTCAACAGGATCCAGGACGACTACCAGATGCGCATCCAGACCCTCACGGGCTACGTCGCCGGGCTCGACGCCGGCGGCGACGGGCTGCCGCGCTGGCGCGGCGAGCTGCGCTCCGGCGCCAGGGCCAACCTGCTGATGGGCGTCGTCTCCGCGCGGGTGGAGGTGAAGGCCGCCTGCACCAGGGCGGAGCGGGTGCTGGAGCGCTACGCGGAGCCGCTGCAGGCGCTGTGGGGACGGTCCTGGCCGGCGAGCTTCCTGGAGCTGGCCTGGGGCAAGGTGATCGAGAGCTCCGGCCACGACTCGGTCACCGGCTGCGGCGCCGACGCCGTCGCCGAGCAGGTGCTCGTCCGCCTCGGCGAGGCCGAGCAGCTCGGCACGGCGCTGCGCGACCGGGCCGCCGCCGAGGTGGCACGGGCCGCCCCCGCCGGGACGGCGGTGGTGCTGAACCCGACGCCGGCGCCCCGTGGCGGCCTGGTCGAGCTGGACCTGGCCGTTCCTCCCCCCTGGGAGTCGGTCGCGCTGGAGCTGCCCGACGGCCGCCGCCTGCCAACTCAGGAGTGCTGGGATGCCGAAGCGGGCCAGCCAGGCCGCGACAGCGCCGTGCTGCTCGCCGAGCGGCTCCCCGCCCACCTCGTCCCCGCGATGCTGTGGCGCCGCATCCACGGCCGCGAGCTGCTCGGCGCGGTCGTCAACGGCCACCACATCCAGCCGGGCGCGCCGGGGCTGCCGCGGCTCACCATCCTGGTCGGCGACCATCCCGACCCGCCGCTGCTCGACGTGGACGAGCTGCGCCGCGAGGTCCAGGAGGCGGTCGACGCCGCACCCGAGCAGGTCTGGTGGTTCCAGGTGAACGGCGCGCCGCGCCGACGCCTGCTCGCCGACGTCCCGGTGCCGGCACTGGGCTGGACGACGGTAACCCCGGTGGAGGCCGCCGCGCCCGCGCCGGACGGGCCGGTCCGCGCGAGCGAGCGCCGCCTGGAGAACGGGCTGGTCGGGGTCGAGGCGGCCGAGGACGGCACGCTGCGGGTCACGGGCGCCGGCAGGCGGCTCACCGGGGTCGGCCGGCTGGTCGACGGCGGGGACGCCGGCGACCTCTACAACTACGCGCCCCCGTCCACCGCCGACGAGCTGGTCGACCAGCCCGTCGAGGTCGAGCTGCGCCTGCTCGAAGCCGGCCCGCTACGTGCCCGGCTGGAGATCGACCGCGCCTACCGGTGGCCGAGCGGCCTCGCCCCCGGCGACCGCCTGCGCGCGGCCGAGCGGCTCCCAGCGGCCACCACCACCCTGGTCGAGCTGCGTGCCGGCGAGCCGTTCGTGCGGCTCACCGTCACCGTCGAGAACCGCTGCCGCGACCACCGCCTGCGCCTGCACGTGCCGCTCCCCACGGCAGCCGACACCTCCGCCGCGGAGGGGCAGTTCGCCGTGGTGGAGCGCGGCCGCGAGGCCGAGGGCGGGCACGGCGAGGTGCCGCTGCCGACCTTCCCGGCCCGCGGCTTCGTCACCGCCGGCGGCGTCGCCCTGCTGCTCGACCAGGTGACCGAGTACGAGCTGATCGACGGCGAGCTGGCCGTGACCGTGCTGCGCGCGGTCGGGCAGATCAGCCGCAACGCCAACCCGTGGCGTGTCGAGCCGGCAGGTCCCGAGCTGCCCACTCCCGGCGCGCAGTGCCTCGGCCGCCGCGAGCTGTGCCTGGCCGTCATGCCCCACGCCGGCGCCTGGCACGAGAGCGGCGTCCTGGGCGCCATGGAGCGCTACCAGCATGACCTGGTCGCCGCGCCCGGCACCGCCACGGCGCCGGCCACCGGCCGGGGCGAGGCCGCCGGCCTCGAGGTCGCCGGTGACGGCGTCGTCCTGTCCTGCCTGCGCCGCCGCCGGAGGTCCGGGGGGCTCGGGAGCGAGGCCGGAGCCCCGGTGGCGGGCGGCCACGCAGAGGCGAGTGGTAGCCCCCCGGTGGTCAGGGGGTCCGGGGGGCTCGGGAGCGAGGCCGGAGCCCCGGTGGCGGGCGGCCACGCAGGGCCGAGCGGTAGCCTCCCGGTGAACGACGACTGGTTCGAGCTGCGCCTGGTCTGCGAGCACCCGGCGGCGACGGTCGCGACCGTGACCGGCCCGTTCACCGCCGCGCGCCGCGCCGACCTGCTCGGCCGGCCGGGCGAGCCCCTGCCGCTGAGCGGGCGGACCCTGCGCCTGCCGCTGGAGCCGTGGGAGATCGCCACCGTGCAGCTCCGCCCGGAGGCCGAGTCGCCGGCCTGAGGTCCCTCGGGCCGGCGCAACGGCGTGGCGAGCAGTCCCGGCGACGGTCGTGCGGATCGGTCAGCGCCCTCCTGGTGACCGTCGTGGTTGCGCTCCTCACCGGGGTCTGCGACCGTCGGGGCTCGCCGGCGCCCGATGGGCGGCGCGCCGGCCAGCCGGATCGATCCCGTCCGTCACGGAGGTGAGGTGGCGCTACCCGCGCGCAGGCCGACACCGGCCACGGCGCCGGCGCACGGCCACGGCGACGACGAGCTGGTGGTGCTGCTCGACGCGGAGGGTCGACCGATCGGGTCGCTGCCGAAGGACCGGGCCCACCACGGCGACACGCCGCTGCACCTGGCGTTCTCGGTGTACGTGTTCGACGGGCGCCGGCGGCTCCTCGCCACCCGCCGGGCGCTGACGAAGCGAACCTGGCCCGGCGTCTGGACCAACTCCTGCTGCGGTCACCCGGCCCCCGGCGAGGAAGTGGCCGCCGCCGCGCGCCGGCGGCTGCGCCAGGAGCTCGGCCTCGCGCCCGAACGGCTCGACCTGGTGCTGCCCGAGTTCGCCTACCGCGCGGTCGCCGCCGACGGCGTGGTCGAGAACGAGCGCTGCCCGGTGTTCTTCGCCCGGGTCGACAGCGACCCCGATCCCGACCCGGCCGAGGTGGCGGAGTGGCGCTGGGTGCCGTGGTCGGCGTTCCGCGCCGTGGCCACGGAGGCGCCATGGGCCCTCAGCCCGTGGGCGGCCGAGCAGGTGCGCCAGCTCGACCTCGCCCGCGGTCCCGGGCGCCCCGCCGGCCCGGACTGGCCCGCCTGACCGGCTCGCCCCGCACCCCGGCTCGCCCGCCACGGCGGGGGGAGCGGGACGGGGATCCGCCCCCGCGGTGTGGTGCCCGCCCCGGTGGCCCGCGAGGCTCAGGGGGCGGTTGCAATCAGCCAGATCAGGGCGTAGTGGCAGGCACCGGCCGCGACCGTGCAGGCGTGCCACACCTCGTGGTAGCCGAACACCCGCGGGTTCGGGTCGGGACGGCGGCGCATGAGGATCACCGCGCCGACGGTGTAGAGGACCCCGCCGACGGCGGCGAGGGCGAGCTTGGCGAGCCCGAGCGAGCTGATCAACGTGGGCAGGATCAGCAGGGACATCCAGCCGAGCCCGAGGTACAGGACCATGCGCAGCACGCCGACGCCCCGGGCGCGCGTGCGGATCAGGACCAGGGCGATGCCGACGGCCGCGATGGTCCACACCAGCGCCAGGTACGCCACCTTCCAGCCGGGGCGGAGGGCGAGCAGGGTCACCGGCGTGTAGCTGCCGGCGATCAGCACGTAGATCATCACGCGGTCGAGGCGGTCCATGCGCAGCCACCCCCGTGGCGACCAGTGCAGCCGGTGCAGGGCGGCGCTGGTGCCGAACATGGCGGCGAGGCTGGTCGCGTACACCAGCACGGCGAGGCGCGCGGCCAGGGAGTGGGCCGCCAGCACCAGCGCGATCCCCGCCGGGATCGACGCGAAGAAGGCGGCCTGATGCAGGCGGCCACGCAACCGTGGCCTGCCAGGCAGGTGCATGTGGATGCCTGGGTCGCTCATCGCTCTCAGAGCAAGTATGGTCGGTCGGGGGGCCCCTGTAACCCGGGGACTGGCCGCCGCTTGGTCCCCGCCGGCCAACTCGTCCTCCGGCACCAGCGAGTGTTGAACTCGGCCCACTCGATCCGGGTGCCCAGGCGCCAGCCGGCGCCCAGCTTGCCAGCCGGTCGGACGGCGGCGGCCCTTCGCCCTGGCCGGCCGGCCTATGACGGTCAGTCCGGGCCGCGGCGTAGCAGGACCAGCGGGTGCACCGGACCGGCGCCGGCCTCGCGCAGCAGCGCGCCGACGATGGTCAGGGTCCACTTGGAGTCGGCGGCGTCGTCGACCAGCAGCACCGGGCCGGGCGGGACGGGCGCGCCGAGGGCGAAGGCGCCGTGGACGTTGCGGCACTGGTGGGCGCTGTTGGCCATCTCGATCTGCGGCGGGCCGGCCCGGGCCCGCTCGAGGACCCGGTGGAGGGGAAGCCGGCCGACCTCGGCGATGCGGGCGGCGAGATCCTCGACCAGCTTCGGGTGGCGCCGCGACGGCATGAACGTGACCCAGGCCGGCCGCTCCCGCCAGTCCCAGCGGGCGAGCACCCGCACGACCGCGTCGACGACCTCGTCGGGCACCGGGCCGTCGGCGGCGAGCAGGTCGCGCACCACCGGTCCCCAGCCCGGCCCGCCGAGCGTCGCCAGCGCCCGGCCGGGCTCGACGCGCAGCTCCTCGGGGATGCGGCCGCGCAGCCCCGGGATGCCCTGCGGCCACTGCAGCCGAGGCGTGAGGGTGAGGTCCTGGCCGGCGAGGAAGCGCGCCGCCTCCGCCGCCAGCCCGGGGTCGACGGCCGTCGACGGCCGCCGACCGGTGCAGTTGGCGCAGCGCCCGCACGGGGTCGGGTCGGGATCGTCGAGCTGTGCCCGCAGGAACGCCATCAGGCACTGGTCGGTGGTGGCGTAGTCGAGCATCGCCCGCTGCTCGGCGGCGCGGGCGGCGGCGACCCGGGCATGCCGGTCGGCGTCGTAGGTCCACGGTGTCTCGGTGCGCTCCCAGCCGCGCGAGACCCGCCGCACCGCGCCGTCGACGTCGAGGACCTTGAGCATCAGCTCGAGGCGGCTGCGGCTGAGGTTGGCGACCTCCTCGAGCAGCGCGGTCGAGATCGGCTCGCCGGCCGCCTCCAGCGCGCCGAGCACGGCCGCGACCTGTTCCCGCGGCGGGAAGGCGGTGGACGCGAACCACTCCCAGATAGCGCGGTCCTCGGCGCCGCACAGCAGCACCACCTCGGCGCGGTCCAGGGCGCGGCCGGCACGGCCGATCTGCTGGTAGTAGGTGACCGGCGAGTCGGGCGACTGGAAGTGGACCACGAACGCCAGGTCCGGCTTGTCGAACCCCATGCCGAGCGCCGAGGTCGCAGCCACCACCTTCACCCGGTTATCGCGCAGGGCATCCTCGACGGCGAGCCGCTCCTCTGGGTCGGTTCGGCCGCTGTAGGCACGCGCGTCGATCCCGTTGGCGCCGAGCCAGGCGGCCACCCGCTCGGCGTCGCCGACGGTCAGGCAGTAGACGATCCCCGACCCGGGCAGGCCGGGCAGGTGCTCGGCGAGCCAGGCCAGCCGCTCGGCCTGCGCGGGCAGGCGCAGGACCGACAGCAGCAGGCTGTCGCGGTCCAGCGCGCCCCGGTACAGCCGCGGCTCCGCGCCGAGCTGCTCGGCCACGTCCGCCATCACCCGCTCGTTGGCGGTGGCCGTGCAGGCCAGCACCGGCACGTCCTCGCCGAGGTCGTCGAGGACGCGGACCAGCCGGCGGTAGTCGGGACGGAAGTCGTGGCCCCAGTCGGAGATGCAGTGGGCCTCGTCGATCACCAGCAGCCCGATCCTGCCGGACAAGTCGGGCAGGACCTGGTCGCGGAACTTCGGGTTGTTCAGTCGCTCGGGCGAGATCAGCAGCAGGTCGACCTGGCCGGCGCCGAGCTCCGCCTCGATCTGGCGCCAGTCCTCCACGTTGGTGGAGTTGATGGTGGCGGCGCGGATGCCGATCCCCTCGGCCTTGGCGATCTGGTCGCGCATCAGCGACAGCAGCGGCGAGACCAGCAGCGTCGGACCCGCGCCGGCGTCGCGCAGCAGCCGGGTGGCCAGGAAGTAGACCGCCGACTTGCCCCAGCCGGTGCGCTTGACCACCACCACGCGGCGCCGCTGGACCACCAGCGCCTGGACGGCGGCCAGCTGGTCGTCGCGCAGCACCGCGTCGGGGCCGGCCAGCACGCTGAGCAGCGCCTGGGCGCGCTCGGCCACGGCGGGGTCCGCCGGGGTCCCCTGCGGGGCACCGTCGGTGGCGGGCTCGGGCGGCAAGCTGTCCTCCTGGTGAGCGGCGCTGGATGGGCGGTACTGGCCTGGACGGCACTCGACGGGCCGCACTGGACGGGCGGCTGTGGGTTGCACGGCACTCGACCGGACGGGCCGGGCGGCCGGTGCCTCGGCACGAGCAGCATACGGACCGCGCGGACAGCGAGCCGTCGTTCGTCCACAGCCCGTCGCCGGCCGGCGGCTCCCCGGACGCTGGAGCCGTGCCACGAGCGCCGTACCGTCACACGGCGGCAGACTGGAACCGCGGCGAACCGACACACCAGCGACGAACCAGGAGGGCAGCGATGAGCCGAGTGATCGTGGTCTCCGGTGGCGGCACCGGCATGGGGCGCGCCATCGCCCGCTCGTTCGCGCTCGACCGCGACCGGGTCGTCATCCTCGGGCGCCGGCGCGAGGTGCTGGCCGACACGGCCGCGAAGCTCAACGCCGAGGCCGGCGCCGCCACCGTGACCTGGCACGTCGTCGACCTGACCTCGCCCGAGCAGGTCGAGTCGGTCGCCGCCACCCTCGGCGAGGTCGACGTGCTGGTCAACAACGCCGGCGGCGTCTCGTCGGCGGACGCCGACACGCTCGCCCAGGTGCGCGAGGCATGGCTGGAGGACTTCGCCACCAACGTCCTGACGGCCGCGCTGCTCACCACCGCGCTCCAGCCGCGGCTGCGCCGCCCGGGTGGCCGCGTGGTCAGCATCAGCTCGATCGCCGCCCTCCGGGGTGGCGGCGGGTCCTACTCGGCCGCGAAGGCGGCGCTGATCGGGTGGAACTACCAGCTCGCGGCGGTCCTCGGGCCGGAAGGGATCACCGCCAACGTGGTCGCCCCGGGATACGTGGAGGACACCGAGTTCTTCGGTGACAGCATGACCGAGGAGCGCCGCGAGCGGCTGATCTCGCAGACGCTCGCCGGACGGGCCGGGCGTCCCGAGGACGTGGCCGCGGCGGTCCGTTACCTCGCCTCCCCGGACGCCGCCTTCGTGACGGGTCAGATCCTGCAGGTCAACGGCGGCACGCTGTTCGGCAGGTAGCGGCGACCGGCCGCCCGTGGTGACCTCGGGCCGCGCGGCTGCCGGCCGGCACGCCCGCCGATCGTGGGCGTGCGGCTCAACCGGCCGCGCCGACGTCCCGATGAGCGTGATGGACGCCAATCGGGTCCGTGGTGTCGTGATCTCGCCGGTTGGCGGGTGGGGTCGAGGCAGGTTGCGGGCCCGTTGCGGCGCCACCCGTGCCGCCCCGCGCCTGCGCTCGGAGGACAGCTTCGGTGAAGCTCTTCGGTTCGATCAGCGCCAAGGTCATGGCCCTGACGACCATCGGCGTCCTGGCAGCCATCCTCGTCGGCGCCGCCGGGGAATCGGCGGTCGGCCGGCTCGGCGACCACGTCGACCGTATGGCCGTGGTGCGGAGGTCGCTCCACAACCAGTCCGAGGCCGACGGCGCCAACTACGCCGTCCAGTACGACGTGGTCGCCGCCGTCACCGCCAAGAGCGCCGAGGTCCGCAAGACGCTGCTCGACGACCTCGCCGAGCGGCAGCGGACGCTCACGGAGGCGACCAGCGAGAACCGCGCGCTGCTCGAGCACGCCGGCGCCGGGGCGGAGGCGCGAGCCGCGTTCGACCAGGTCGCCGGGCCGCTCGACGCCTACGTGGCCGCCTCCAGGGCGGTCGCCGACGCGCTGGCGACCGACCCGGCCTCGGCGGCGGCGAAGGTGCCAGCGGTGGAGGCGGCCCAGGACGCCTTCGACGGGCCGTTCGACGGCGTCACCGAGGCGATCAACCAGTACGCCGCCGGCGTCCAGCGCCAGGCCCGCGACGACGCCCGGCGCGCCCACCGGGTCACCCTGGTCGCCCTGGTCGGCGTCTGCCTGCTGATCCCCGTGGTCGGGCTGGTGGTCCGCCGCACGATCGAGCGCTCCACCGGCGCCATCCTCGACGTGGTCACCACCGCCGCCGACGGCGACCTGACCCGTGAGGTCCCCGTCGGCGGCGACGACGCGATCGGCCGCATGGGCGCCGGCATGGCCAGGTTCCTCACCAACCTGCGGGCCAGCATCGGCGGGATCGGCCACACCGCCCAGGCACTCAGCGCCTCCTCCGACGAGCTGCTCACCGTCAGCGACCAGATCGCCGCCACCGCGCAGACCGCCTCGACGCAGGCCGGCGTGGTCTCGTCAGCCGCCCAGCAGGTCTCCGGCAACGTCGGCACCGTCGCGGTCGGCGCGCAGCAGATGGGCGAGGCGATCCGTGAGATCGCGCGCAACGCCAGCGAGGCGGCGAGCGTGGCCGCCCGGGCAGTGGAGGTCGCCGGCACCACCAACCAGACCGTCGCCAAGCTCGGCGCGTCCTCCGCCGAGATCGGCGAGGTCGTCAAGGTGATCGACGCCATCGCCGAGCAGACCAACCTGCTGGCGCTCAACGCCAGCATCGAGGCGGCCCGCGCCGGCGCGGCCGGCAAGGGGTTCGCGGTCGTCGCCGGCGAGGTCAAGGAGCTGGCGCAGGCGACCGGGAACGCGACCGCCGACATCGCCGTGCGGATCGAGACGATCCAGGCCGACGCCGGCGCCGCGGTCGCCGCGATCGACGAGATCGGCAGGATCATCGCGCAGATCAACGACATCCAGACGATGATCGCCAGCGCCGTGGAGGAGCAGACCGCCACGACCAGCGAGATCAGCCGCAGCGTCGGCGACGCGGCCAGCAGCTCGCAGGAGATCGCCGGCGCGATCACCGGCGTCGCCCAGGCCACCGCCGAGGCCTCCAGGGGCGTCACCGAGACCCGCCGCGCCGCCGAGGAGCTCGCCGCCATGGCCGCCGAGCTGCAACGCCTGGTCGGTCAGTTCACCTGCTGAGCGGGCCAGCTCGCGCCAGGGCGCGGGCCACCGCCTCGACCAGGCGTGCCGCGTCCGCCACGCAGCCGTAGTCGAGGTGCTCCGGCGTGTCCGAGTTCAGGTGGTAGTGGGGGATCAGCTTCTGGTGGTCGATGGAGACCAGGGTGGCGACCGGGTAGCCGGCACGGTTCGGCACCTCGCTGTCGGTGCTGTTGTGCGAGCGCAGGCCACGCAGCACCGAGATCCCTTCGTCCGCCGCGCACCGCGCCACGAAGTCCTTGAAGCCGCCACGGTAGTCGCGCATCCGCAGCGGTCCTTCCCCTTCGAGCAGGACCAGCCTGCCCGATCCGATGGTGTCGAGGTTGACGAACCAGGTCGAGCCGCGGGGCAGCCGGGGGAAATGCGCCCGGGCGAAGCCGCGGATGCCCTCCTGCAACGCCTCCTCGGCGCCGGCCGAGACGAGCAGGACGCGAAGCCCCTCCAGCGGGCGGTCCCGCAACGCCCGCGCCAGCGCCGCCAGCGCGGCCACGCCGCTGAGGTTGTCGTTGGCGCCCGGCACCGCCGGCCGGCGGCCGATATCCACCATCGCGGCGCAGGCGAGCAGCGCGCCGGCAAGGCCGACCCGGCAACAGGCGCTCGTCTGGACCGGCCGACGCCGCGCCGCCACGCTCGGTCATCGGCGCCACCGCCCGTTCTCGTCGATGTCGTCCTTGATTGCGTTGAGCGGGAGCTGCGCGATGCGCCGGGCGAACCACCGGTCCGCGGCGACCCGGATCTCCTCGGCGACACCGCGACCGCCACCCAAAGCATCGCACACGCCGCGTCCCTCAGCGTCTCGCGGCCACGGGGCCGTTTTCGACAATCGCCGGTCGCCAGATGGCACGTAACCTCCGCTGGGACCGCCAATCAGCGTGCCGGTGTTCGCTCCGAGAACCCGGGCAGCTCGGTGGAGGAGAGCCACATGAAGCCACGGATCACCGTGCTCACCCTGGGCGTCGACGACCTGGAGGCGTCGCTCGCGTTCTATCGCGACGGTCTCGGTCTGCCGACCCAGGGGATCGTCGGCACGGAATTCGAGCACGGCGCCGTCGCCTTCTTCGACCTGCAAGCTGGCGTGATGCTCGCGCTCTGGCCCCGCGCCGACCTCGCGCACGACACAGGGATCCCACAGGCCGCTCCCAGCCCGACCGAGTTCAGCATCGGCCACAACGTGGGCAGCAGGGAGGAGGTCGACGCCGTGATCGAGCAGGCGAAGCGGGCGGGAGCAACGATCGTCAAACCTGCCGGCGACACCTTCTGGGGCGGCTACTCCGGCTACTTCCAGGACCCCGACGCCCACCTGTGGGAGGTCGTCTGGAACCCGCAGATGGACATCCCGGACTAGGCCGCCAGCCGAGGCCCGCCACGGGTCGCATCACGCGGTTCTGGACTCGCTGATCTCCAGCAGGTGACCGTCGGGGTCGCGGAAGAAGCAGCGCACCTCCCAGTCGTACTCGACCGGCGGCGTGAGGAACTCGGCGCCCCGTGCTCGCAACGTCGCGTACGCCTCGCGGCAGTCCGGGACGCGGATCGTCATCTCGTGACTGACGGTGCGAGGATCGACCGGCGCCGCGAAGGTGACGTCCGGCTTGTCGCGGGTGGGCTCACCGCCGGTGACCAGCAGCAGCCAGGTCCCCAGGAAGCGCAGCACCACCGACGTCCCGTCGTACTCCCGGTACACCTCGGCACCCAGCACGTCGCGGTAGAACGCCCGGGAGCGCTCGACGTCGCCCACCACTAGGAGGTGGGTGAGCTCCATCCCTTCGGCCGGGAACTCGCTGCTCATGGCACTCGCTTCGCTCGATCGTCGGCCGCCGGAGTCTACCCTCTTGGGCTGCAATGCCGGGCGCCTCCGCGAGCTGGCCAGGTCGAGCCCTCGGCCTCCGCACCCTCCAGTGACGTGGATCACGTATCTGTGTGATCGGTCTGCATCTCTTGAGCGGTAAGGAACCCAAAGGAGCGACCTGGTGGGTCTGCTCTGCCGTAACGCGCGTAGTCGCGAGGCTGAAGAGGTCGGGCGCCACCACCGCTCCCGAGGACGGCACCGACAAGGGAGCACGCCGCCATGCTCAGTATCGCCATCGCCTGCCCGGACCCGACCTGCCAGGCGCCAGCCCACATCGTCGAACGCTGGACCCTGGGGTCCACCGACGGCCCGGTCGAACACGTCAAGACCACCTGTGTGCGCGGCCACTGGTTCACGCCGACGCTCGACTCGCTCGACCTGCGGACCGAACAAGCCGAGCGCCTGCAAGCAGCCGTTTGAGGCCATTCAGGGTCGAGGCAGTTCGCCTGCGTCGCGCCCTTCCTTGATCTTCACGTCACCGGCACCGGCGCCGACGGGCGCGAATCTCAGGTAGGCCATGAGCGACCCCGAGCCCTTGACGTATGCCCCGGATCTTCGCCCTCGCCCGGCTGCAACGCCATGCCGGTGTGGTAGACCCCGATCGGCTTCTCGTCGCCATCCTTCGCCAGGTGATAGTCGAAGCCCTTACGGCTCCTGACCAGGAAGAAGCCGACATGGTCCCAGTGGACCTTGAAGTTGTCCCCTTCAGGGTTGGGCTGGTCTCCGGCGGTGAGCATCTCGATATATCCGCGCATGAATACCAGGTTCCCCATCGCGGGACTGATCTGCTTCCATGAGAGCGGGCTCGGCGGTATGGCCATCGCCACCTTGCCCTTCTCGTCGAGCATCGCGAAGCTGGCGACGCGATAGCCGGCGCTCACCAGCTCCTCCCAGAGCAGGTTGGTGAGGAGCGCCTCCGCTTCGACGTTCCCTGGCGGCTTGGACCCGCCCGCCAGCGCGAAGCGTACGAACTGCGCGCAGTTGTACGGGCCAAGGGTCATCGCCTTGATCGTTCCTCGAGGCAGGCAGTCGGTGATGTCGATCTGGGTCCTGCCCGCGATCTTGCGGTCCTTGACGGCCGGGCAGAGCACGCGGTCCAGGTCGGCGTCCGTGTCGCCCTTCTCCGGGCGAAGCACCACCCGACCCTGGTCCTGCTCGGCGGTGAAGGCCTGCACCCGGGGTTCCGGCGAGGCGGACTGCTGGGCCACGTGGGCCAGCTCGTGCGCCAGCAGTCGCCTGCCCGCTGAGGTTTGCGGGGCGTACTCTCCCGCTCCGAAGACGATCTCGCGGCCGAAGGTGTAGGCCCGAGCGTTCATGGCACGAGCCGATTCCGCCGCCTTCGCGTCGGTGTGGACGCGCACCCGGCCGAAGTCGTACCGGGATGGGGCAGGCCCCGGCGGGCCGGGCGAGGGCATCCGCATGACCCGCTCGGCTACCCGATCTGCTTCACGCTCGTCGCTGGTCCCAGACAGGCCGCTGGCGTGGTCGGCGGTCGGTGCCGTTTGGAGGGCATGGACGCGCACCCGGCCGAAGTCGTGGCCGAAGCGCGGCTCCGTGAACGCGCGCGCGGCCGGGTCGAGGGCCTGACCAGACGAGCGGAGCACCTCCTGGACGACGGGTGGGACGTCCCGACGTGCCGGTGTGAATGTCGCCGTGGTTCGCGCCCGCGGCTGCGCCGCGCCATGCTGGGTCAGCCGGCTGCCCATGTCTCCCATCCGATCCTCGTCGACTCAGCATACGAGGGCGGGCAAGACCTGAGGCTGACCGCAGCACCGCCCGGCTCGGGGTCCGGAGTCAAGCCTGACGGGGAGGCCCAGAAACGCCAACCCTCCTAGAAACGCTCTCCATCCAGGAGTAGCTTTCGGCCGCCCCCCGGCGGCTCGCTGCGGCCGTGGGGCGCCGGAGGTTCAGTAGGAAGGGGGAGGGGCATGCGCAAGGCCTTCTGTGCGTTCGGAGCAGCCGCGCTCCTAGCGGCGGTGGCTGCAAGTTCGGCGGGTGCGGCGCCGCTGACGGTCACCGCGCCCAAGTCGATCAGCATCGCCACGCCGTTCGCGCCCGGCTGCGGCGGTACGACCGAGGGCAACATTCCCGGCGCGAACTTCAACTATCCCAACAGCGAGACCGAGCCCTGGGTGGCGGTCAGCCCCACCAACCCCAACGACGTGGCTGGGTTCTGGCAACAGGACCGCTGGTCGGACGGAGGCGCACACGGCCTCGTGGCGGCGGTCAGCCACGACGGCGGCGCCAGCTTCGCCTACTCAACGCCGCACTTCAGCCGCTGCGCGGGCGGCACCGCGGCCAACGGCGGCGACTTCGGACGCTCGTCGGACCCGTGGGTGTCGTGGGCGCCCAACGGCGACCTGTGGGCGATCAGCCTGTCGGTCGACAGGACGACGACGCGCAACGCGGTCCTGGCCGCCAAGCTGCCCCGCGGCTCGGCGACCTGGAGCGAGCCATTCACGCTGCGGTTCGACACCTCGCGCGCTGGGCTCCCGCTCGGCAACAACTTCAACGACAAGGAGTCGCTCACCGCCGACCGCACCGACCCCAGTGGCAACCTGGTGTACGCCGTGTGGGACCGGTTCGTCTCGCCGAACGAGAACGTCCCGCTGGAGGCGCTCCTGAACGCTCACGCGTTCCACCAGCCGGTCTGGTTCGCTCGCACGACCAACGGCGCCTCGCAGAGCCCCACCTGGGAGCCCGCACGGGAGATCTTCGACCCGGGGACGCAGAATGGGACGATCTCCAACCAGATCATCCCGCTGCCCGACGGCACGCTGGTGGACGGGTTCTACCTGTTCAAGACGCAGCAGAACAACCAGGGCACGCGCGGGAACAGCGTCGCGGTCATCCGCTCGACCGACAAGGGGGAGACCTGGTCGAGGCGGGCGATCGTCGTCGCTCCGGACAACGCCATCGGCGAGACCGACCCCGAGCCGATCCGCTGCCGCCCGTTCATCACCGGCAACCCCCCGTGCACGCTCGTTCGTTCGGACGGCGTGATCGTCGACCTGGCGGTGGACTACAGCAGCGGCCCGCACCACGGGCGGTTCTATGTCACCTGGCAGGACCATGACGACAACCCGTTCGGCGACGACCTGATCCTGCTGTCCCACTCCGACGACGGCGGGCTGACCTGGTCGACGCCCGCCAAGGTCAACCAGACGCCGAGCGGGACGTTCACCGACCAGGCCTTCGAGCCGGCCGTGCACGTCAACGCGAGCGGCGTCGTGGCGGTGTCCTACTACGACTTCCGCAACGACGTCTCCGGCGACGGCGCTCTGACCACCGACCACTGGATCGTGCACTCGCACGACGGGGGCGCGACCTGGGCGGAGAACCGCCTCGGGGGCCCGTTCGACATGCACCAGGCGCCCTATGCCCGCGGCTACTTCGTGGGCGACTATCAAGGCCTCGATGCCCAGGGTGACGTCTTCCAGCCGCTGTTCACGCTTGCGAGCCCGAGCGTCGGCAGCTTCCCCAACCCAAACCCGACCGACGTGTTCGTCAACAGCGCGGGCTGAACCCTTCGTCCGCCGGCACCTGCGAGAGGGCCCCACCCGGGCCCTCTCGTCGCTTACCACCGGGTGCGGGAGCACGGAGGCCTGTCATGAGTCAAGAAGTTGGCAGAGTTTGATCTTGCTCGGGTCGGGATTCTCCATCTTTGGAGGGGCTCCTCATCGTGTTCGCGTGAGCGTGGGTAGGCGACCGGAAGTAGGTCTGGCGCGGTGTGCGGCCTCCGATCAGGGGCGGCGGTCCGCAAGGACGCAGAA
>WNFV01001224.1_pt1 | contig 36560 bp, 43 predicted proteins | sample 5400101 | NCBI WGS metagenome assembly WNFV01 (sample SAMN13153361, study PRJNA577476) | soil metagenome | isolation source: 115 cm soil or saprolite under grassland replicate 1 | place: USA:California | collected 2016-06-15 | reverse complement strand
CTCGCGTCGCGGATGATGCGGGCCCGCTTCGCCAAGCACAACGTTGCCACCGTGGGGGAGCTGCTCGACGCCGCCAGGGACATCGGCGTCCGGCTGATCGCCTGCCAGATGACCATGGAGGTGTTCGGCTACGGCGAGGACGACTTCATCGACGGGGTCGAGTTCGGCGGCGCGGCCGCGTTCATGTCGCAGGCACGCCGCTCCCACGTGACGCTGTTCATCTGACCGCCACATGGCGCGGCTCGGAGGTGCCAACGACATGCAGAAGATCAACGAGGACCGGCTGGTCGATGCCCGCAACCTGCTGTGCCCCATGCCGGTGCTGGCGACCGCCAAGCAGATGCGGCTGCTGGAGCCGGGCCAGGTGCTCAAGGTGCTCGCCACCGACCGCGGCGCCCTGGCCGACATCCCCGCCTGGGCGGAGGACACCGGCAACGAGCTGCTCGGCTCCAGCGAGGAGGCCGGGGTGCTGGTGTTCTGGATCCGTAAGGCAAGCGATGCGTGAGCTGAGCAAGCAGGATGGGGGCACTGAGCCGGACGCCCGCTTCACCTTCGCCAACGAGCGGACCTTCCTCGCGTGGAACCGCACGGCCGTGGCGCTGGTGGTGGCGGGACTCGCCATCACCCAGCTGCTCCCTCCCTTCCCCGGGATCCCCGGGGGACGCCACGTCGTGGGGGTGCCGCTGATCGTCCTCGGGCTGGCCCTCTCCCTCATCAGCTACCGGCAATGGGCGCGAAACCAGCGTGCCCTGCGACTCGGCCAGCCGCTGCCCCCCTCGAACCTACCCCGGCTCCTGACCCTGCTGGTGGCTGCCGTCGCCGCGACGGCCGCGGTGCTCGTGCTGGTCTCGCAAGGGCCAGGCCTGTGAGCGACAGCCAGGGCCGCTCGGTCTCGGACGCCGGCACGTGCCCAGAGGACATGGAGGACATCGATCCCGGTCTAGCGAGGGAACGCACGGTGCTGGCCTGGAGCCGGACGGGCCTGTCGTTCCTGGCGCTCGGGGGGATCCTGGTCCGGGTGGATCCGCTTGCCGGACTGGCGCTGCCGGAGCGACGCGCTGGCTGACCCGTCCCAGGGCGCTGCGGCTCATCGCCGTGGGCACCGCCTTCGTCGCGCTGGTCGGCCTCGTCGTCGCGGTCCTGCGGGAGGGGCGGCCGCCGCTCTGACCGCGCCCCCCCGGGACGCCCATCCGGGCACAACCATCCGTCGGGCTCTCAGTCGCGGGTGGCGAGCACCAGCGTGTCGACCGCTTCCCCCGTCTCCGCCACGGTGTCGACCGTCCGGCGGACACGTTCGGCTCGGCGCACAGTGAGCCCGTCCAGCTCGGCGACAATCGCCTCCGACGTGTACAGCACCGCGGGGTCCTGTGGGCCACCGACCCCCTCGGTGAGGTTGGCCAGGTCATGCCCGACCAGCAGGAACGTGCCATGCCGGGCCAGGGCGGCCGCGGCGCCACGCAGCACCGCGGCGCGCCCGGCTCTGTCCCGCGGTAGCGGCGATCCCAGTCCTCGCGTTCCATCACAGAAGCCACCGTGTCAGGCGCTGGCGGCCTGCTCGCCGACGCGTCGGCGGACGTCCTCCATGTCCACCGCCCTGGCCTTGGTGATCAGGTCCTCCAGCGCCGGCTCGGGCAGCGCGCCGGGCTGCGCGTACAGCACGACGTTGTCGCGGATAACCATCAGCGTCGGGATCGACATGATCCCGAACGCGGCGGCAAGCTCCTGCTGCGCCTCCGTGTCCACCTTGCCGAAGACGATGTCACCGTGTCGCTCCGCGGCCCGCTCGAACACCGGCGCGAACCACCGGCACGGCCCGCACCAGGCCGCCCAGAAGTCCACCAGCACCATCTCGTTGCCGCTTGTGACCTCGTCGAAATTGTCCTTGGTCAGCTCGACCGTCTCGAGCGTCGCCATCACGACCACCCTTCCCGAGAGATACCCCCCTGGGTATGAACAGCCTCGACGGTCAATGCATTCCGCCTGACGCCTACAGGCCGACAGGCCGCAGCCGTTCCGCACCCAGGTCCAGTCGCTACGGCAGGCCGACGTAGCCGTGCCGGGACTTCCACAGGTAGTACTTCTCGAACGCCACCTTGGCCGCATGCGACTGGGGCCCAGGGATCATCACGCCGTGCTTGCGCGGCGGCAGCATCCGGTCGGCCAGGATCACCACACCGTTGTTACCGGCGTCCATGATGCACACCGCCGGCATCTCGCCAAACGACTCCCGCCTGGTCGGCTGCTCCCCGCGGATCTGGGCGGCGATGTTGCTGGCGGCAACGTGCGCCATGGTCTCGGCCGGGAAGCCCGTCTTCGGCACGCCGACGGGGTTGGCCGTCTGCCAGGGCACGCTCACGGCCGTGCCGATCCCCACGGCGTAGACGTTCGGGGACGCCTTGGTCTGGTAGGTATCCTCCACCTCGATGAAGCCGCCCGGGTTGCCCAGGCCCGAGGTCCGCACCACCTCGGCGCCCACAAACGGTGGCACGACCACGGCGAAGCGGAACGGCAGCCGGCGACCGCCGGCCAAGCGGAATTCGCCAGGCACGACCTCCTCGATCGCGGTGTCAAGGATGGCCTGGATGCCGGTGCGCTTGAGGAACATCCCCAGCAGCCGCTCGCCGCCGGGCAGGCCGCCGATCCCGAAGTGGCCGAGGAAGGGCTCGGCGGACAGGTAGGTGATCGGCACCCGCTTCTTGAGGCCGTGCTTGCGGAGCTGGTAGGCGACGTTGAACACGAACTCGTACGCTGCCCCGAAGCACCCGGTGCCCTGGGCGGCGGCGACGACCACCGGCCCGGGGTCGGCGAGCAGCCGCTTCCAGCCGTCGGCGGCGGCCAGGGCGCCCTCCAGCGAGGTGATGGCCTGGGTGGGGCCGCCGGGCCCGGCCCCGGGGATCGGGGAGAAGTCCTCCAGGTAGCCGGTGGCGATCACCAGGTAGTCGAAGCCGTAGGCGCCCTTGGAGGTCTCCACCTTCTGCAGCTGGCTGTCGATCCTGGTCGCCTCGGCGTGGACGAAGTCCACCCCGTGGGACTCGAAGGTGGGCGCCACGGGGAAGGTGATGTCCTGGGGCTTGCGCCTGCCGAACGGGATCCAGATGAACGAGGGGTTGAACACGAACCGGTCGGCCTTGGAGACCACGGTGACGTCGACGTCGCCCTGCAGCTCGTGCTTGACCGCCAGGGCCGCGGTCAGACCGGCGAAGTTGGACCCAAGCACCAGCACCTTCGGAGCCACGGCGCACCTCCCTCGTGTCGCTCTCCTCGTACGAGCCCGCCTCGGTGGATGGTAGCCCTGGCCGCCTGGCTGCGCGCCCACGCCAGGCCCGCCCAGAGTCCACGACCACGATGCCGCCGCCGGCGACGCCTTGCTCGAAGGCCTTGCTGGTGAGCGTCAGGGGGGTGCATCGGTGATTTCCTGTGTCGGGGGCTGCACGGCCCCTGGTGGGGTTGGTGGTGCTGGGACGCGCAGCCAGCGCAGCCCCTCGGCGTTGCCCAGCAGCTCCAGGCGGCGCCAGAGCGCGCTGGTTGGCTGGGATGGGCGTGGGCGGCCTGGTACTGCCTGGCTCGGTCCACCCCAACGGTCAGGTGGATTCCACTCGGACGGCGGCCGGTGAACCAGGTGCCGAACTCGGCATTGAGCGCCTCAGCAACCGAGCTGGGGACGGTCCAGCCGAGCACCGGCAGGTCGAGCAATCGGGCCGCGTGCAACGCCGCGGCAGTCGCGGCGGTGTGATCGGGGTGGCCGGTGACGCTGCTGGTGTCGAACACCAGCAGCCCGTCGACCCGCCTGGCACCTGCCACGGCGGTGACCTCGCGGCCGAGCACTCCCGTGGGGACAGCAGCGAGGTGGCCGTCGGGATGGTCGCGCAGGTCGACGTGGGCAACGCCGAGCAGCAAGGCCGCATCGCGCAGCTCGGCGGCGCGCAACTCGCGCAGGTCGCCGGGCACGCCGCGCAGCGTGGACGCCTCCCCATGGGTGAAGCACAGCACGGTGATCTCAGCGCCAGCCTCATGGAAGGCGTCGAGCAGGCCACCCAGACCGAACGACTCGTCGTCGGGGTGGGCGACCACCGCGGGGCGGTCGTTGGACTTCATCTGAGGAGTTCATCCGCGAGCAGGTGCTGCCGCGGTATGCCAATACCCACACCGAGAGCTCTGGCACGGGCCTGCAGACCACCCGGCTGCGCGAGGACGCCCGCCGGCTGATCCGCGACGCGGTCGGCGGCACCGAGCACGACCTGGTGATCTTCTGCGGGTCGGGTGCCACGGCGGCGGTCAACAAGCTGGTCGGCATCCTGGAGCTGCGACTGCCGGCCGGGCTGGCCGAGCGCTACCGGCTGCTGGAGGCGATCCCGCCAGGGGAGCGGCCGGTGGTGTTCGTGGGGCCGTTCGAGCATCACTCCAACGAGTTGCCCTGGCGCGAGTCGATCGCCGACGTGGTCGTCATCGGCGAGGACCCTGATGGTCACATCGACCTGGCCGACTTGGAGGCCCGGCTGGTTCGTTTCGCCGACCGGCCGTTGCGGATCGGCAGCTTCTCGGCCGCCTCCAACGTGACCGGCATCCTGTCCGACACCGACCGCATCGCCGCGCTGCTGCACCGCCACGGCGCGCTGTCGTTTTGGGACTATGCCGCGGCCGCGCCGTACGTGCCGATCCGCATGGCCGCCAGCGCTCCGGGCCGCGGCGACCACAAGGACGCGATCTTCTTCTCCCCGCACAAGTTCATCGGCGGGCCGCAGACGCCCGGTGTGCTGGTGGTGCGGCGCGAGCTGGTCCGCAACCGGGTGCCCACCGCGCCAGGGGGCGGCACGGTCGCCTTCGTCGACCCGAATTACCCTGGGGGGTAGGGTACTTCGAGGTCAGGGCTCGGGACCTTCGGCCCTGCCCGCGCCGGCCGCCAGTTGCCATCCTCATGTGAGAGAGATCACAAGAAGGAGGCGGGACGTGGGCGACACCGAGCCGACCCTGTCGATCGCGCTGTTCTCGGGAACCGACGACAAGCTCAACGCCGCCGCGCTGCTCACAGCGGGCGCGGCGGCGCTGGGCCGCAAGGTCGACATCCTGCTGCAGTACTGGGCGTTGGACGCGTTCCGAGCCGGCAACCCCACCAAGGACCACGGCCTTGCGCCTGAGGCAGGACCGGATGGCGCCGCTGCCGTCCAGCGGCTGGCGGCCGCGGGCGGCGGGCAGCACTGGAGCGCTGTCCTGGCCCAGGCCAAGGAGCTTGGCGACGTGCGCGCGCACGCCTGCTCGCTGTCGATGGACCTGCTCGGCCTGACCCAGGGCGACCTCGACCCGCTGGTCGACGACGTCGAGGGCGTGACGGCCTTCATGCTCGCCGCCGACGGTCAGCTCGTCTTCATCTAGAGCGGAAGGAGACTGCCATGAGCGAGGTCATTGTGAACCAGGTGATCGACGCGCGGGGGATGGCCTGCCCCGGCCCGTTGATGTCGCTGATCGGCGCCATCCGCCAGCGCGAGGTCGGCGCCGTGGTGGAGGTCTGGTCCAGCGATGCGGGCTCGGCGACTGACATCCCAGCCTGGGTCGCCAAAGCCCGCCACGAGCTGGTCGAGGTCGCCGTTGAGGACGGCTACACCCGCTTCTGCGTCCGCAAGGCCAGGTGAGCCGCGATGCCCGCAGGTGTGGTGGTGCTCGGCGGCGGGGTCGGGGGGACGCTCGCCGCGAACCTGCTCGCCAAGCAACTCGGCCGTGACGTGCACGTCACCGTGGTCGACCCCACGGGCATGCATGTCTACCAGCCCGGCTTCCTGTACGCCGCGCTCGGCAAGGCCAATGGCCGCTGGCTCGCCCGTGACGAGCGCACGCTGCTCCGCCGCGATGTAGAGCTTGCCGTCGAGGCGGCCACCCTGGTCGAGCCCGACAAGGGGCTGGTGCGGCTCACCCACGGCGGCAGCCTGCCATACGACTATCTGCTACTGGCCACCGGCGCGCGGCTGGTCCCCGGCGAGATTCCCGGGCTGGTGGCGGGGGCGCACGAGTTCTACTCGCTGGAAGGGCGCTGCGGCTGCGGGAGGCGCTGCGCGGCTTTGGCGGTGGCCGGGTCCTGGTCGGCGTAGCGGGGATCCCCTACAAGTGCCCTCCCGCTCCGGTGGAGTTCACCCTCATGCTCGACCAGTACCTGCGCCAGCGCGGCGTGCGTGACAAGTCACAGGTAACGCTGCTGTCGCCGCTCAACCGGGCGTTCACCATCGAATCGGCATCCAAGCTGGTCCAGCCGATCATGCAGCGGCGCGGAATCGGCCTGGAGACGTTCTTCAACGTGGAGGCCGTCGACCCCTCCGCGCGCACGGTCAGCTCGCTGGAGGGCGATACGGCCGACTACGACCTGCTCATCGTGGTCCCGCCACACCGTGGCCAGCAGGTGGTCGAGGCCTCCGGGTTGGGGGACGCAGGCGGGTGGGTGCCGACCGACCGGGACACGCTGGCCCACCGCGACCACGAGCGCATCTTCGCCTTGGGGGATGCGACCGACCTGCCGATCTCCAAGAGCGGCTCCACCGCCCATTTCGAGGCGCCGGTGGTCGCCAGCCGCATCGCCTCGCTGCTGCGCGGCACCGCACCCAAGGCCAACTACGGCGGCCGGGTGATGTGCTTTTTGGAGACCGGCGACGGGCGCGCGACCGCGCTGCGCTTCGACTACCAGCATCCGCCCGTCCCGCCGACCCCGTCCCGCTTCTGGCATGCGGCCAAGTGGGCGTTCAACCGCCTGTACTGGGACACCGTCCCCCAAGGGCGCATCCCCGAGCGCGACCTTCCCGCGCACGACGCAAAGAGGAGACCGGCATGAGCATCCCTGTCATCACCACCCTCGACTTCAAAGGCCTCTCGTGCCCGCTGCCGATCGTCAAGACCGCGATCGCGATCAAGCAGCTCACGTCCGGCGAGCTGGTCGAGGTGCTTGCCACCGACGCCGGCTCGGTCGCCGACTTCACCGCCTGGTCCCGCGCGAGCGGCAACCAGCTCGTCGAGCACACCACCGACGGCGGCATCTACCGCTTCGTCATCCGGAAGGGATGAGCCAGCCATGACCGACACCCAGCAGCTCCAGGCGGCCCTGGCCGCCGCGCAGGCCAAGCCCAAGGCCAACAAGCTGGTGATCTTCACCTGGGGCGGTGATCTCGACAAGGTCTGGCCGACCCTGATCCTGGCCACCACCGCCGCCGCCATGGGCATGGAGACGATCGTCTTCTTCACCTTCTGGGGGCTGTTCCCGCTGGTCCGCAACGACGTCCACCTGACGGGCGACAACTGGATGCAGAAGCTGCTTTCGCTCATGCACCAGGGCGGCACCCAGCACTTGAAGCTGTCGCAGATGAACTTCGCCAGGATGGGCCCGGCGATGATGCGCAAGCTCGGCAGCGAGCACAACGTCGCCAGCCCACAGGAGCTGCTCGAGCTGGCCCGGGACATGGGCGTGCGGCTGATTCCCTGCCAGATGACCATGGACCTGCTCGGCCTCAAGCGCGAGGACATGATCGACGGGCTGGAGAAGCCCGCGGGCGCCGCCACCGCCCTGGCCGAGGCCCAGGACGCGATCACCCTGTTCATCTAAGCGGCTATCGAGGTGATCGTATGACCAAGCTCAGCGTGACCCATGTGGCCGGGGACCGGTTCGAGATCCAGGTGCGCGGCCACCGGCTCGTCTGCGACCAGCCGCTGGCCGACGGCGGCAGCGACCAGGGCCCGACCCCGACCGAGCTCTTCGTCGGCAGCCTCGCCGCCTGCGTCGCCTACTACGCCGGGCGCTTTCTGGCCCGCCACGATATCGATCCCGGAGGGCTGCGGGTCGACGCCGGCTTCAGCATGAGCGCCAACCGTCCCGCACGGGTCGACGCCATCGACCTGCGGCTGGTCGTCGACGAGCCGTTGACCCCGACCCGCCGCAAGGCGCTGCTGGCGGTCGTCGACCACTGCACCGTCCACAATTCCATCCGCATCCAGCCCGACGTCCACATCACGCTGACCAGCGCCGTCCCCAGCGCCAGGAAGATCGACCGCCTCTTCATGGTTACCGCCTCCTTTGCTCTCACGCCCCGCCAGTAGGACGGGGCTGTGAGGAAGCTGTGTGGAAGCGGTTGTCTGCCGGTGTTGACGCCTGCAGCGGCAGGCGGACGGTGAAGATGGCGCTGCGGCCGGGCTCCCTTTGCGCCTGGACGGTGCCACCGTGGGCGGCGACCAGCTCGCGGACCACGGTCAGGCCGATGCCCGTTCCGGCCGCCCGCGCCGTGCGGCCGCGCCAGAACCGGTCGAAGACGTGCGGCAGCTCCTCGGCGGGGATGCCGGGGCCCGGAGCAAACCACACCCTAGAAAGAACATCGGTGACCCTCACGACCGCCGAGATCCCGTTGCCACCCAAGCATCGGCGGCGCGACAGGTAGAGGCACCGTCGACACGACGCCGGGCTCGAGAGCGAGTCGCGGTGGAGGTTTCATGTCGGAGGGCTGCTGATCGAGCACCTCGTGTCGGTCCTGTTCCACGCCGCGGCCCCTATCTGCCGGTCACCGCGGCCAACTCGATGGCGGGCATCGCGCCGGCCGGCGGCGCCACCGCGCTGACATTTGGAGCCGCCGCCGCCCTGGTCGCCGGCGTCGCCGCGGTGATCGTCGGCGTGGCGGCACGGACCACGGTCCGCGCCGACGTCACCTGATGGCGGCCCGTGGCAGTCGGCAGGGACGTGCCGGGGCCGTTCGGCCCCGGGCACTTCGCCGGCCAGGCCGACGGCGTCGATCTCCCGTACGGCCTCTCCCGAGAGGTGGAGCGCTGTTGAGCTGGCCTCGTCCTCACCCACCGGAGGACAACCTCACAGAGATTGGGAGACAAACATGGCATCGCTCGGCTCTGCAGTGGGCACGACATCCCGCCAGCCAGGGCGCGGCTCCCGGCTGCCGCGATGCTTGTGGAAGGGCCACGACTGTTCGACACCGGTCCGGTCGTCCTCGTCGCGCTGTACGGGGCGGTGTGGATCGCCCTGCACGCGTCCCAAGGGCGGGGGTACACGCACACGCTGTTCCAGAGCCTGGCGCTGGCCGAGAACGTGGTTGCCCTGCTGCTGCGCCGGCGCAAGCCCATCGGCGCGCTCGCGGGCATCCTCGCCGTGCACACGCTCGTCGACCTGGAACCGACCACGCTGCTCCCGGTGCTGCTGGCGCTGCTGACGGTCGTGACGGCCAGGGAGCGCCGGGCGGTGGCCACGGCCACGGTCGCAACGGTGGTGGTGGTGGTCGCCATGCCGTACCTGCACGGCGATCCGGTCAGCTTCATCGGCCACAGCCTGTCCCACCTGGCGGCGGTCGCGTTCGCGGTGACACTCGGCAGCTACCTGCGGGCACGGCAACAGATCGCCAGACTGCGCGACCGCGCCGAGCGCCTCGACCGTGAGCGTGAGCTGCGGGCCCAACAGGCCGTCTCCGATGAGGGGTGACCGCTGATGGCCCCGCTTCTCGTCCCGTGAATCGGGCCAGACCGCAGCCGACGCTCGCCAGCCGTCGACCACCGCGCGGCCCAAAGACACCACGAGGAGAGGGTCGTCCACTATCGCCGCTGCTCACAGCGCCAGGGTCGCGGTGAGGCGCGGGTATCCGAATGGTTCGTGTCGGAGGGCCGACCGTACCACTATGCCTACCAGGACTCGCCACGGCGTTCACGCTGTAGCGCTGTAGCGGGCGGAGCGACTCCTGCACCACCTGCGGGACGCGACCACCCGCCATCTCGACAGAGCCTGTCGCCATGTGCTACAACTAGCACATGGCGACAGTAGGAGTGCGTGAACTCAGGCAGCGGGCGAGCGAGCTGCTGCGGCGTGTCGAGGCCGGCGAGACGATCGAGGTCACAGACCGAGGCCGCCCGGTCGCCGTCCTTGCCCCACTGCCGGACCGCAGCCCGATCGAGCGCCTCAGCGCCGCCGGCGACCTCGTCCCCAGCCAGCACGACCTGGACGACCTGCCCGACCCGTTGCCCCTAGGACCGGGCCAGGAACCACCGTCGAGCGTGCTCGCCCGCCTCCGACGCGATGAGCGCTGACAAAGCGACCTACCTCGACTCCTCCGCGCTCGTGAAGCTCGCGGTACGCGAACCGGAGTCCGCGGCCCTGCGCCGCTACCTCCGGCGCCGACGGCCGCTCATCGCCAGTGCCCTCGCCCGGACCGAGGTCGCGCGGGCACTCTTGTCGCTTGGACCGGAAGCGGTCCGACGCGGCCATGACGTCCTCGCCCGCGTCGACCTGGTCAGGATCAACGATCGCGTCCTGGACGCCGCCGGCGCGACTCTGCCGGTCGAGCTCAGATCCCTCGACGCCATCCACCTCGCGACCGCACAGCAACTCGGCGCCGACCTGACCCGGATCGTCACCTACGACGACCGGATGGCCGCGGCAGCCAACCAGCTCGGCTTGACGGTCGCGCGACCACCCTGACAGAACCGCCAGTCGGGCGCGTCAGCGATCGATCACGCTGCGCACAGCTCGCGTGACGCGCGCCCATAGGGTGCACAAATGCGGCCATGCAGCTCGTCGATGCTCGTGGAGGAGTCCCGTGGGGTGCGCAAATGCGTTCATGCAGCTCGCCGGAGCTCGTGGAGGAGGCCGTCGAGCAGGTCGCGTCGGCGGACTCGGGCCGGCTGCTCGTTGCCGATGAGGGCCGGTCGGGCTGCTGGATCCGGCGGCTGCAGCCGGAGGGCCCGGTGCGGCCGATGGGCGTTGTAGTGCTGAACGTAGACCTGGAGGGCCTGCTCGAGGTGGCCGCGGCCGACGATCAGCAGCCCAGCCCAGGCACTCCGCGCGGACGGTGCGGACCCAGCGCTCCGCGTGGGCGTTGGCATTGGGCGCCCGCACCGGCGTCAGCAGCACCTCGGCGCCTTCGGAGCGCATGACGTCGTCGAAGGCGCGGGTGGACCTCGTGTCGCGGTCGCGAAGCAGAACCCGCATGCGCAGGCTCTGCTCGTCCAGTGCCAGCGGCAGGTTGCGGGCCTGCTGGGGCATTCCGGGCATACCCGCCGATCGACTGGATGAGATGCTCAGAACTTCAGGTTTGAGGATCACGACGGCAAGACCAAGCTGACCATCACGCAGGGCCCGATCCCGGAGGGTAAGATGCGTGAGCTGACCGATTCCGGTTGGAGCACCTCGCTCGACAATTCGGCCGGGAGCTTGAAGTAATTGGGAGGAGCAGTACGTGGCTGAGAACCAGAACACCATGCCCGAGATGAAATTAGAGTTGGTACCCGTCCCCGTCTCGGATGTAGACCGGGCCAAGGCCTTCTACGAGAAAGCCGGGTTTGAGCTCGGGGTTGATGGGCAAATGAGCGAGACAATGAGGGTAGTCCAGTTTACGCCACCCGGGTCGGCCTGCACGATCGTCTTTGGCACCGGTATGCCTGGTATCTCAGATATGAAGCCGGGATCGGTTCATGGCCTGCACTTGGTGGTAAACGACATCAACGAGGCTCGCGAGGCTCTCATAAAGCGTGGTGTCGAGGTGGACGAGGTGATCGATTTTAGTCAGGTGAAGTTTGCCGGGTTTCGTGATCCCGATGGCAACTCTTGGCTCCTGCAGGAGTTCCCACCGACGCTGAGACAGCCTGGACAGAGCTTCTATAAAGAAGAGAAGTAAGAATGGATGGACAACCACCGGCAGGCCGAACGGCCGGTCATGGTCGAGGCGTACCTCATGGCTGGCCGCCTGCAAGCGCGTCGCGGCGGCCTCGGCGACGTTCAGCAGGTCGTCGGCCTCGGCGGGCTGGTCATCCCGCCCCGCCGCGACCGCACCAGACAGCAGCAGACCGCCCCACACCGAGATCTGCTCTGGCTTGGCCGTGCCAAGACGAGGCTCGATGCGGTCGGCCTCCCCCACGGCCAGCCGCCGCGCCTGACCCGTGCTGCCGGTCTGGTGCATCAGCACCCAGGACATCCACCGATCGGGGAGTCCGTCAAGGGGGGCGTCCACGGTTTGGGCCACCGGCACCGGCACGTCAAGGGATCGCCTGCCCACGGGCGCACGGCCGACGAGGGGCTGGGCCGCCGGGCCGGTCAGAAGCGGCGGCCGCGGATCCGTGCGATGTCGAAGCGGGCCGTGCTGGCCACGGCCATCACCGTCATCACCCCGGCCTGCACGGGGTCGGTGACCACGAGGTCGGCATGCTCCGGGACCGAGCCGGCCATGTTCAGGGAGATGACCAGGATGCCGCGGGCCCGCACCTCGTCCACGGCCTCGGTCACCTCCCCGCCCATCAGCGCCCCGGCCAGCACCACGGCCACCGCCCGGGGAAGCCTGGCCACCGCCCGCACCGCGTTGGCCAGGTTCTCCTCGCCCACGATCGGGATCGTGTCCACGCTGATCTTCTCGCCCCGGATGTTGTGCCGGTCGGCCTCGCCGATGGCGCCGACGGCGACCTGGCCGACCTGCACCCCCGCGCCGACCACGATGATCCGCTTACCGTAGACCTGGAACATGCTCGGCAGCCGGCGGACCGTCGAGACGACGTCGATGGCCAGGAACGCCCGTTCCAGGCTCTCGGGGTCATCGACGGCGTCCAGCTCCCAGTAGACCGCGCTGCGGACGCCCCGCTCCACGATCTCGACCGAGAGGATGTCGCCGCTGTGCCGCAGGATCGCCGCGGTCATGTCATGGAGCAGCCCTTTGCGGTCGCCCCCCTCCACGAGCATGGCGAGCTGCGGCCGGCGCCGGAGCGGCGCATCCTCCTCCCAGCCCGGCCTGCCCGTCGTCGTCACGGGCCAGAGGCTACCAGGGTCGCCTGGCCGGGTCACCGGCGCCCTGCCGGATGCGTCACGCCACGCGGTCCCAGGCGGGGCCACCGCCACCGCCGGCCCCGCCCTACCGGCCGCGGGCGTCCAGCTCGCGCACGAGCGTCTTCGGCGCGACGGTCCGGTAGCTCTCCTCGACCCAGTCGAGCAGGACCTCCAGCGGCGGGCGGTCGGCGCCAGCCAGCTTGATGCTCACCCAGCTCGCCCGGCCGAGCCCGTACCCGGTCGGCTCGCAGCACCCGAGCGTCAGCGCCTGCTCGGCCGACTCCGGCAGCTTGAGCGAGATCTGCTGGTCCTCCCTTGGCTCGGCCCAGCCGAGAAAGGCGAACACCTTCTTGCCCACCTTGGCGGTGCGGTCGTTCTCCCAGGGGAAGTCCTCCCACGCGCCGGGCAGCCCGAGCGCGAACTCCCGCAACGTCGCCACGGTCTTCGCGAGGTCAGCGGCCATGATCTCCTCCCGGGTCAGTCGCAGCCGAGGGACGCGACGGCCCGCAGCAGGTCGTCGGCGTCCGGTCAGGCGCCCGCGCGCCAGGCCGGCTCGGGGCCGGGGCCGGCGAAGGCCGGGGCGACCTCGGCCGCCACCCGCTCGAGGTTCGCGCAGGCCGCCTCGTGGCCGATGCCGGCCGGACGGCTCCACATGCAGACGTGGGTGAACGGCAGCCGCTCCTGCAGGTCGTCGAGGGCGGCTGTGACCCGTTCGGGCGTGTCGCACAGGACGGCGGAGCGCTTGAGCCGGCCAGGGTCGATCGGGTCCGGCCGGGGCTGGTCGCGGTCGGTGGCCCAGTCGCTGTAGCGGTCGAGCTGGTACCCCACTGCCCGGGCCAGCTCGGTGGCCCAGGCCCGCTCGGGGTCGTCGGTCACCCAGAGGTGGACGCCGACGGCGACCGGGAAGCCGCCGACGGGCCGGCCGGCCCGCTCCAGGGCGGCGCGCAGCACCGGGTAGGCCTCGGCCGCCTTCTGGTACCGGTAGTGGGCCAGGCAGAACCAGCCGTCGCCGACCCTGGCGACCCGGGCGAGTGCTGGGGGCGCCGTGCCGCCGAGCCACAGCGGCGGCCCCAGCGGCTGGGGCGAGCGCGGCCCGACCGGCAGGTCGACGCCGTCCGGGCCGTCCGCCGCGACCCCCTCGGCGAAGGCCCGGCGCAGCCAGGCCACGCCCTGCTCCAGCAGCCGGCCGCGAGCCGAGCGGTCGACCCCGAACGCGTCGAACTCCCGCTCGACGTAGCCGTTGCCGAAGGCGAGCACGAGGCGTCCCCCAGCGACCAGGTCGACCACGCCGGCCTGCTCGGCCACGTCCCGCGGCCGGTACAGCGGCAGGAGCAGCACGCCGGTGCAGAGCCTGATCCGGGAGGTGCGAGCGGCGACCGCGGCGAGGAACGGGAGCTGCTGGGACAGGTGGCCGTCCTCCACGGCGTGGTGCTCGCTGCCCCAGACGGCGGTGAGCCCGAGCCGCTCGGCTAGGACCGCCTCCTCGAGCCGCTCGTGGTAGAAGCGCGGGTCGGGCTGGCGCCCCAGCCCGGGACGCAGGTCCATCCAGACCCCGAAGGTCGCGCGCATGGTCGGATACTACCGCGGACCGGGTCAGCGGGACGGCGGGTAGCTGCCGGGCGCCCGCCGGACCGGCTCCTGGTCCTGCAGGCGTGCGATCTCGTCGGTCAGCTCGTCCAGGAAGGCGTCGACCTCGATCATGGCGTAACCGCGCATCACCTTGGTGAACATCTTCTCGTTGACGTCCTGCGGCGTGACCAGGCGCATCGAGGGACGGAACCCCTGACCGAGTGCGTCCTGCCAGCGGATGACCTCGCGGGCGACCTGGTCCAGGAAGCGGTCCACCTCCCGCCGGTGGTAGCCGCGGACGGCGATGTGGAACTCCTTGCGGAGGATGTCGTCGGCGCTGAGCCTGCGGGTCACCTGGGCAGGCCGCCGGCTCGCCATGCCGTGCAGGTGGATCAGCTCGGCGGCCAGCTCGTCGAGGAACTCGTCGACCTCGCCCATGTCGTAGCCGCGCACCGCCTTGGAGAAGATGACCTCGCTGACCTCCCGAGGGGTGAGCAGCCGCGTCGTCGGCCTGATCCCGCGCGTGAGCGCGTCCTGCCAGCGGTCGATCTCCTCGGCTGCGCGGTCGAGATACTCGTCGACCTCGTGCATCGCGTACCCGCGAACCGCCCTGGCGAACGTCTGCTCGTTGATGTGCTGCGCGGTGAGCCGCGACGAGTCAGCGGACATACGCGAATCATACGGCTTGCGCAAGTGGCGTCAGAGCGGCACGTCCGGACAGCTCGTGGGCCAAAACGAAAAATTGGGACCGGTCGGGCATCGCAGGGGCGCGCCAGCGGTTTCTATTTGAGTACCGGTCACAGTTCAGCGTGGTCAGGAGGTCCGCCGGAGTGCGACGCATGCTCGTTGCCCTCACCCTGGTGGCAACGTCCGGCGCCCTGGCCGGCTGCGCCGAGGTAGGGGGCGGCGACGCCCCGACCGAGACCGAGCCGCCCACCTACTACACCGGCGGGCTGGGCGGCGGGCCGGGCTCGACCGGCCAGCCGAACCAGAACCAGAGCCAATACGCGACGCCCACGAGCGGCGGGCAGGTGGCACCGCCGACGACCGGGCAGGCGGCACCGGCACCGACCGGGCAGGTGGCACCGCCGACGACCGGGCAGGTGGCACCGGCACCGACCGGGCAGGTGGCACCGCCGACGACCGGGCAGGCGGCACCGGTACCGACCACACCCGGCCAACCGGCCGGCGCCTTCGCAGCGGTCGACATCGAGGACTTCGCCTACCGGCCGGGTACCCTCAACGCCCGGGTCGGCCAGAAGGTCGTCTGGAGCAACCAGGACAGCGCTCCCCACACGGTCACCGCCAACAACCTGACCTGGGGAAAGAACATCGCTCCGGGCTCCACCTACGTCCGCGTGTTCGACCGGCCGGGCACCTTCCCGTACCACTGCGCCATCCACCGCGACATGCGCGGGATCCTGGTGGTGAGCTGACGCTGCCCCTAAGGGGCTACGCGGGTTGGGCAGGACCACCCGCAGGCGGCGAAGTCTCGTCTGCTTCACCCCCGGGCGCCGGGGTCTCGTCTGGTCCAGCACCGGGCGAGGAGCTCGCCTCCGCCTCACCCGCAGGCGCCGCAGCCGCCTCTTCACCCGCAGGCGCCGCAGCCGCGTCCGCCTCACCCGCAGGCGCCGCGGTCGCGGCGGCGGGCGCGTCGGCTCCACCCGCAGGGGGCGCTCCCTCTGTCGGCCCGTCTGACTCCGGGCCCTTCACGGGCTCGGGCACGATCTCGAGCACCTCGCCGTGCTCCGGGTGGCCGAGCCGCAGCGTGGTGGCCTTGGTGATGTCGAGCCGGCCGATCGGGCGGCCATTGACGAAGCTCCCCTGGCTGCTCCCGACGTCCAGGAACACCCACCTGCCGCCGATGAACTGCAGGACGGCATGAGCGCGCGAGGTCGACAACTCGTGCAACTGAAGGCGCGCATCCTCGGCCCGCCCGATGGTCACTTCTTCCTCGCAGTCGAAGACGTACTCCCCGCTGTGCAGCCGGATACGCACGTTCGGACCGTTGGCAGGCAAGGTGGCCCTCCCTCGTCGCATGTAGCACCCGCGGAGCCTCGCGAGCCTGTCCGGTCAACTCACGACGCGCCTGGTATCCCCAGAAGGGTGACCCGATTCGCTCCCCCGGACAAGAGGTTCGGCGCCGCCCGGCAGGGGAACGGCCAGGGGGACGGTATGGTGGAGCCGACCGCCTGTCGCCGGAGGTTCCGAATGACACACGACATCCGCAGGGTCGCCGTGCTCGGCGCCGGCACCATGGGGGCCGCCATCGCCGCGCACGCCGCCAACGCCGGCCTCGCCGTCGACCTGCTCGACATCGCGCCGGCCGAGCCCACCCCGGAGGAGGAGCGGCAGGGGGGCGCCACGGCCGGCCGGGGGGTCCGCGACCGCGTCGTGCGGGCCGGGTTCGAGCGCATGAGGGCGGCCCGGCCCGCCGCCCTGGCGAGCCCGAGCCTGGCCGCCCGGATCTCGCTTGGGAATTTCGATGACGATTTCGATCGTGTCGGGCAGGCCGACTGGGTGATCGAGGCGATCGTCGAGCAGCTCGAGCCGAAGCAGGAGCTGCTCGCCCAGATCGAGAAGGCCGCCAAGCCGGAGGCCGTGGTCAGCTCCAACACCTCGGGGATCCCGCTGGCGAGCATCGCCGAGGGCCGCTCCGAGGAGCTCCGTCGGCGGTTCCTCGGCACCCACTTCTTCAACCCGCCGCGCTACCTCAAGCTGGTCGAGCTGATCCCGACGGCCGACACCGCCCCCGAGGTGGTCGAGGCCATGCGGGCCTTCGTGGAGGGCGTGCTCGGCAAGGGCGCGGTGGTGGCCAAGGACACCCCGAACTTCATCGCCAACCGCCTCGGCAGCTTCGCGGGGATGCACGACATGCGCTACGCCTTCGAGCACGGCTACTCGATCGAGGAGGTCGACGCCCTCACCGGGCCGCTCGCGGGCCGGCCCAGGACGGCCAGCTTCCGGCTCGCCGACCAGGTCGGCCTCGACATCATGGTGGGCGTGGCCGACAACCTCTACCGGCTCGCGCCCGACGACGAGAGTCGCGAGGAGCTGCACGCTCCCGAGCCGGTGCGGCGCATGCTCGCGGCCGGCAGGCTCGGCATCAAGTCCGGCGGCGGGTTCTACCAGCGGGGCAAGCGCGACGGCGAGACCGTGTTCGACGTGATCGACCCCGGGAGCATGGCGTACCGGCCGGCCCGGGACCCGGACCTGCCGGTGGTCGCCGCCGCCCGTGAGCACCGCGACCTCGGCGCCCGGCTCCGCTTCCTGCTCGACCGGGCTGACCAGGGCGACCGGGGCGGCGTCTACCTGCGCGACACGCTGCTGCCCGCGCTCGCCTACGCGGCCAGGCGCATCCCCGAGGTCGCCGACTCCCTGGTCGAGGTCGACCACGCCATGGAGTGGGGCTTCGGCCACCAGGCCGGGCCGTTCCGGACCTGGGACCTGCTCGGGGTGCGGGCCACGGTCGAGCGGATGGAGCGCATGGGGCTCGAGGTCGCGCCCTGGGTGCGCGACCTGCTCGCCCAGCCGGGCCACGAGACCTTCTACCGCGACGGGGCAGCCTACAGCCCGGTCACCCGGACCTACGAGCCGGTCCGGACCGACCCCGACGCGATCGACCTGGCCGCGCTCAAGGCCGCGGGCCGGAAGGTCGCCGGCAACGACTCGGCCAGCCTGGTCGACCTGGGCGACGGGGTGCTCTGCATGGAGATCCACTCGCCCGCCAGCGCGGTCGACGCCGGCGTGGTCCAGCTCGGCTACCAGGCGCTTGCCGAGCTCGAGGGGGGCGGCTGGAAGGGCCTGGTGGTCGGCAACCAGGCGGCCAACTTCTGCGTCGGCGCCAACCTGGGCGAGGTCGGCATGGCCGCCTACCAGGGCGCCTACGACCAGGTGAAGGAGGCGGCACGGTCGCTGCAGGAGCTGCTCATGGGGTTCCGCTTCGCGGCCAGGCCGGTGGTGGCCGCACCGCACGGGCAGACGCTGGGCGCCGGGTGCGAGATCTGCCTGCACGCCGACCGGGTCGTGGCCGCCCTCGAGACCTACATGGGCCAGGTCGAGAGCGCGGTCGGCCTGGTCCCGGCCGGGGGCGGGTGCAAGGAGCTGGTGCGCCGGGTGGTCTCGCCGGCCATGCGGGTGCCGGACGCGCCGCCGCTGCCGTTCGTGCAGCGGGTGTTCGAGACGATCGCGCTCGCCAAGGTCGGGACCAGCGCGGTCGAATCGCGCGAGCTGGGCTTCCTCACCGACGACGACCGCATCGTGCTGAACGCCGACCACCTGCTGGCCGCGGCCAGGCAGGAGGTGCTGGAACTCGCCCCAGGCTACCACCCGCCGGCCCGGGAGGCGTCGGTGTTCGCCGCGGGCCGGCCGACCCTGGCCGCGCTCGAGCTGGGGGTCAGGACCCTGCAGTGGGGCGGGTACGCGAGCGGGCACGACGGCGTGATCGCCACCCGCCTGGCCCGGGTGCTGTGCGGCGGCGAGCTGTCCGCCCCACAGTGGGTGACCGAGGACTACCTGCTCGAGCTGGAACGCGAGGCGTTCGTCGAGCTGTTGCAGACCCCGAAGACCATGGAGCGGATCCAGAGCATGTTGCTGAGCCGCAAGGCGTTACGGAACTAGGGGGTGTGGGGGGGCTCGCTCCCCCCACGGCCCCCCAGGAGCGCCTGTGCCATGGCCGGGGTGGGACCGGAGGTCTGTCAGGCGGGTCTTACGGCAACAAGGGAGTACCCGATGAAGCAAGCAGTGATCGTTTCCGGGGCGCGGACCGCGGTGGGGCGGGCGCCCAAGGGGGCCTTGCGGGCCTCGCGGCCCGACGACATGGCCGCGGCCGCCATCACCGAGGCCCTGAAGCGCGCCGAGGGGCTCGAACCGGCCGATGTCGAGGACGTCATCCTGGGCTGCGCGATCCCCGAGGGCACCCAGGGCATGAACGTGGCCCGGGTGGCCGCGCTGCGGGCCGGGCTGCCCGCCTCGGTGCCCGGACAGACCGTCAACCGGTTCTGCTCGTCAGGCCTGCAGACGATCGCCAACGCGGCCGAGCGGATCATGGCCGGGTTCGCGACCACGATCGTGGCCGGCGGCACCGAGCACATGTCCTCGACCCCGGTCACCTCGGCCAACTTCGCGCCCAACCCCGAGGTGGTCCGCTCATACCCCGAGGTCTACATGTCCATGGGCCTCACCGCCGAGCGGGTCGCCGAGCGTTGGAAGGTCTCGCGCGAGGACCAGGACGAGTTCGCCCTCCACTCGCACCGGCGGGCGGCCGATGCGGTCGACTCGGGCCGCTTCGACCCGGAGATCGTGCCGCTCGACGTCACCCTCGACTGGGTCGACGACGACGGCAGGCCCGGGCACGCCCAGACCACCTTCGCCCGCGACGAGGGCCCGCGCCGGGACACCTCGGCCGAGGCCCTGGCCAAGCTCAAGCCGGTCTTCCAGCAGCGCGGCACCGTGACCGCTGGCAACTCGTCGCAGCGCAGCGACGGGGCGGCCGCCGTGGTGGTGATGGAACGGGACCGTGCCGAGCGGCTCGGCCTGCGGCCGCTGGCCCGCTTCGTGGGCTTCGCGGTGGGCGGGGTCAGCCCCGACGTGATGGGCGTCGGCCCGGTCGTGGCCATCCCCAGGGTGCTCGAGCTGACCGGGCTCACCTTGGACGACATCGACCTGGTGGAGCTGAACGAGGCGTTCGCATCCCAGAGCCTGGCGGTCATCCGCGAGGTCGGCCTTGACCCCGACAAGGTGAACGCCAACGGCGGCGCCATCGCCCTCGGCCACCCGATGGGGGCGACGGGCGCCAAGCTCACGGTGCAGCTCATGGCCGAGATGGCCAGGCGCCGGTCGCGCTACGGCATGGTCACGATGTGCGTCGGCGGCGGCATGGGCGCCGCCGGAATCTTCGAGAACCTGCAAGGCTGAGCGAGCGCTTACCCCGGATCGGTAGCCTTGGCAGGTTCAGCAGATCGCTAGTGCGGTGGCCACGAACGTTTGCCGGGTTGGAAGCGACGTTCGCGCTGCTCAGTGAGCCAGACCATCCCGGTCGACGTAGATGGCCACCGCACTAGACGCCGCCCTGGACGCGGGCGAGGAGGACCTGGGCGGTCGAGCGGAGCCGGCCGTCGAGGGCGTCCATCAGCTTGACCACCGTCTCGGCCGCCCAGTCGGCCGCCATCCGCTGCTCGTCCGGGTTGGCAAGGTCACGGACCTCGCGGTAGTCGACGATCCGGGAGGCCCGGCGGTCGTCGAGCCGCTCCCAGGACAGGATCCGTCCGACAGCGGTCTCGATGCCGAGCCGCTCGGCGAACAGGTCGTCGAACAGGCGCTTGGTGGCGTTGCGCTCCTGCATGTCGAGGTAGACGCCGGCCCGCACGGCGCCGTTGGCGGTGAAGGCGACATCGTAGAAGCCGAACGGGCCGGCAGCGAAGCCGACCCAGTTCTCGTTGCCGAACTTGGGGATGCGGAAGCCGGGGCGGCGCCTGACCACCGCGTCGAACATCGCCTCGAAGAACAGGTGGCGCACCTCGGCGGTCTGGAGGCCGCCGTCCTTGTCGGAGGCCATCGGCGGCGGGGACTCGTGGTGCTGGTGCCGCCCAGGGGCGGACGCCTGGGCGGGCAGGGGTGGCTGCAGCAGGGGCCCGGTCGCCGGCACCGGCGGGGGCTCGTGGTGCTGGCCGGCCCGCATCGCTGAGGCGTTGTTCTGCCGCCGGCCCGGCTTGCGCCAGTTCCTCGGCTGGACCACCACGTCGAGCACGGGAGCGGGCAGCGACCGGCCGATCCGCACCAGCCCGAGCTCGACCGCGAAGAAGTCGGCCTTGTCGTCGGTGCGGTCGTTCAGCCACTCGAGGGCACGCCGGTGCTCGCTGGAGAACCGGGGTGCGACCCAGACCACCACCGCCGACTCCAGGGAGGCCGCGTCCACGACGAGCTGCCCGAGGTCGGTGTGCTGGGTCGGCTCGAGCCGGCTCTCGATCATCACCGGGCGGCCATGGGCGTCGGTGCCGAGTACCTGCATCGACCCCTGGTCGAGCCGGAGCTCGCGCTGGGTCGGGGTGATGTCGATGCCGAGGGTCTGGCCGAGGAGGTCGAGGTTCTGGGCGAACCAGGGCATCAGGTCCGGCACCTGGTCGCCCCAGAACGAGCGCAGGTCGAGCCGCTCGAGACGACCGAGGCCAAGCCTCTCGATTTCCATGTCGCCCGACATTCCACTCCTCTCGCTGGCCCTGGTCCGGCCTGTTGTACCCCTTCCTGCTGGGCCGCCGTCAAACCAGTCAAATACCGTGAATTACCGAACTCTGGCCCGGAAGGCTCTCAGACGACCCGTTCGGCGCGGTTGCAAGCAGCATCGGCACCTCGAGGGCGCCGGGACGCATCCCGGCGGCTACCGGCGCTGGTCGTTGGTTGCGGCGCGCCCGGCGACCTGGGGCCTGGCCGGCTGCGCGTCAGGAGCGAGCCAGACCGTGGCCAGCGGGGGCAGGGTGACCCGGGCCGAGGCGGGCTGGCTGTCCCAGCCGATCTCCTCGCCCTCGACCACGCCGAGGTTGCCCACGTTGGATCCGCCGTACGCGCCGGCGTCGGTGTTGAGGACCTCCGTCCACCGCCCCGTCCTGGGCAGGCCGACCCGGTAGTCCTCCCTGACCACGGGCGAGAAGTTGCAGAGGCAGACCAGTGGCTCGCCCTTGGCGCTCCAGCGGATGAACGACAGCACGTTGCTGTCGGTGTCGTTGGGGTCTATCCAGCTGAACCCGGCCGGCTCGCCGTCCCGCTCGTACAGGGCCGGGTGCGTGCGGTAGGTCCGGTTCAGGTCCCGCACCAGGTCCTGGGCGCCGCGGTGGTTGGGGTCGGCCAGCGCGTCCCAGTCGATCGAGCGCTCGTTGGACCACTCGTCCTCCTGGGCCAGCTCGCAGCCCATGAACAGCAGCTGCTTGCCGGGGTGGGCCCACATGAAGCCGAGGTAGGCGCGCAGGTTGGCGAACCGGCGCCAGGTGTCGCCCGGCATCTTGCCGAGCAGGGAGCCCTTGCCGTGGACGACCTCGTCGTGGGAGATCGGCAGCACGAAGTTCTCGCTGAACGCGTACACCAGCGAGAAGGTCATCGTGTGGTGGTGGAAGCGCCGGTAGATCGGGTCCTTGGAGACGTACTCGAGCGTGTCGTGCATCCAGCCCATGTTCCACTTGAACCCGAACCCGAGCCCGCCCAGGTAGACGGGCCGGGACACCGCCGGCCAGGCGGTCGACTCCTCGGCGATGGTCACCGCGCCCGGGTGCTCCTGGTAGGCCAGGGTGTTGAATTCCTTGAGGAAGCTGACTGCGTCGAGGTCCTCGTTGCCGCCGTACTCGTTCGGCACCCACTGGCCCTCGCCGCGGGAGTAGTCGAGGTAGAGCATGGAGGCGACCGCGTCGACCCGCAGCCCGTCGACGTGGTACTCCTCGAGCCAGAACAGCGCGTTGGCGATGAGGAAGTTGCGTACCTCGTTGCGGCCGAAGTTGAACACCAGCGAACCCCAGTCCGGGTGCTCGCCCCGGCGAGGGTCGTCGTGCTCGTACAGGGCGGTGCCGTCGAAACGGGCGAGCGCGAACGCGTCCTTGGGGAAGTGCGCGGGCACCCAGTCGATGATCACGCCGATGCCGTGCTGGTGCAGGCGGTCGACCAGGTGGCGGAAGTCGTCGGGGGTGCCGTAGCGGGCGGTGGGCGCGTAGTAGGCCGAGATCTGGTAGCCCCACGACGCGCCGTACGGGTGCTCGGCCACTGGCATGAGCTCGACGTGGGTGAAGCCCATGTCGGCGACGTAGTCGGGGAGCTGCTCGGCCAGCTCCCGGTAGGTGAGGCCGTAGCGCCACGACCCGAGGTGGACCTCGTAGACCGAGACCGGGGCGTTCAGCTTGTGGCGGCGGTCGCGGGTGGCCATCCAGTCGGCGTCGCCCCACTCGTGCCCGGAGGTGAACACCACGCTGGCGGTGGCCGGCGGCTTCTCGGTGGCGAAGGCGAGCGGATCGGCCTTGAGGACAAGGTCGCCGCCAGCGGTGATCAGCTCGTACTTGTACCTGGCGCCGGCCCGGGCCCCGGGCATGAACAGCTCCCAGACACCGGCCGGCCCGAGCGAGCGCATCGGGTGCAGGCGGCCGTCCCAGCCGTTGAAGTCGCCCACCACCCTGACCGAGCGGGCATTGGGTGCCCAGACGGCGAACGAGGTCCCGGCCACGCCGTCGAGCGTGCGCTCGTGGGCGCCGAGCTTCTCCCACAGCCGCTCGTGCCTGCCCTCGCCGAGCAGGTGCTGGTCGATCTCCCCGAGCGTGGGCAGGAACCGGTAGGGGTCGTCGACGGTGAACACGCGCTCGCCGTCGGCGACCTCGAGCCGGTAGCGGGGGACCTGCTCGCCGTCCACCAGGCCCTCGAACAGGCCGGCCGGGTGGATCTGGGTGAGCTTGACCCGCTCGCCGTCCTCGGCGAGCACGGCGGTCACCTCGGCCGCGTCGGGGCGCCAGGCCCGGATGGCGACCTGGCCGCCGGCCGGGTGGGCGCCGAGCAGGCTGTGCGGCTCGTGGTGCTCGCCGCGGGCGAGCCGCTCGATCTCTCCGCGGCCGAGGGTTGGGGTTGGCATCTGGTCTCAGCTCCCGAGCAGTCGGCGGATCCCCCGGAGCGGGATGGACAGCCATCCCGGCCGGTGCCTGGCTTCGTACATCACCTCATAGACCGCCTTGTCCAGCTCAAACGTGCGCAGCAGCAGCTCGTGGTCGCCGGGCAGCCAGCCGGCCTCCTGGGCCCGGCTGAGGTAACCGTCCAGGAACGCGGCCCGGTCCGCCTCGACCCAGGCGCTCGCGATCCCCTCCAGCCGCTCCAGCTCCTTGCGGCTCGGGCCGGGGGTGTCGGGATCCTCGCCGAGCACCAGCGGCTGGCTGGCGGCGTAGTCGAAGGAGCGCAGCATGCCGGCCACGTCCTGCAGGGGGCTGGCGAGCCGGCGGCGCTCCTCGAGGCTGCGGGCGGGCTCTCCCTCCCAGTCGATCACCATCCAGGACGGCTCGTCCAGGGCCGCGGGCCCGCGGCCGCCCGCCCGGCCGCCCGGGCCGGGCCGGGCCGCCTGCCCGGCGGTGCCAGGCACCTGACCGGCGGTGCGGAGCACCTGGCCCAGATGGTAGTCGCCGTGGATGCGCTGCAGGTGCCTGGCGCCTCCGGCCGCCTCCGCCTTGGCGTACACGCCCTCGATGGCGGCCTTGTGGGGGCGGAGCTCGGGCACGAGCGCGGCCACCTGGGTGAGCTGCCCGAGCAGGCGGGCGGAGAGGTGGCCGAGGTCGGGCTGGGCCGAGGCGACCATCGGCAGGGCGCTGGCCAGCGCGCCGTGCATGTCGGCGGTGAGCAGGCCGAGCTCGCGCGCCTCGGCGGCGAAGTTGTCGGCCGAGTCGCCCGTCTCGTAGTGGTCGGCGACCCGCTCGGTGGCCAGCTTCCAGCCCTCCACGCTGCTCGCGTAGAACGGCTGCAGGATGCCGAGGGTGGAGCCGAGCCCGTCGATCCAGCCGAGCGGCGCCGGGCAGGCCCTGAACCCCTTGGCGGTCAGCGCCCTGGTCACCTCCAGCTCCGGGTTGACCCCGGGCTGGAGGCGGCGGAACAGCTTGAGGATGAGCCGGTCGCCGAATACCAGCGAGGAGTTCGACTGCTCGGCGTCGAGCAGCCGGCCGGGCCCGCGGAGGGTGTCCGACCAGTCCGGGAGCTTGTGGAAGCGCACCTCGTCCAGGGTGGCGCCCTTGTTGAGGTGGTCGAGGAAGACCGAGCCCAGGCGCTCGTCGGCGACCGCGTCGTAGAACACGCCCGCCTTGGGCGGGCTCGTCTCGAGGACGACGGCCTCCGGGTGCCGGCTCACGAGCTGGCGGGCCTCGGGCCCGCGGTCGTGGCCAATCGGCAGGGAGTAGCGCTCGACCCCGCCGTCGGCGTAGGCGACCGCGGCCACGACCATGTGCAGGCTGGGCAGGGGGGTGCGCAGCGCCACCGACGCCTCGACCCGGACCTCCACCACCGACCGGCCCTTGCCGGCGAACCACCGCTGGTGGGGCAGGAACTCGACCAGCCGGGTCTCGAGCTCGGTCATGGTGCCCTACCTTCGCCGGACGTGGAGGACGTGCGCTGGCTCGGTGTAGGGATCGAGGACGACGTAGTTGGTCGACCCGGACCAGGCGTAGGTGGTGCCGGTCAGCTCGTCGTGGACGTCGAACGGGCCGGTGTCCCAGTCCAGGCCGAGCGCGGGCAGCCACAGGTGGACGAGGCTGTCATGGACGTTCCAGGGATCGACGTTGCAGACCACCAGGACGGCGTCATGCCCGGTCCGCTTGGAGAAGACCAGGATGTCGGGCGAGTCGGCCTGGTGGATGTGCAGGTTGCGCAGCCAGTGCAGGGCCGGGTGGGCGCGGCGGATCTCGTTCAGCCGGGTCAGGTAGGGCGCAAGCGACGGCTGCGACCAGTCCCTCGGCCGGTACTGGTACTTCTCGGAGTCGAGGTACTCCTCCGACCCGGGCCGGATCGGCACGTTCTCGCACAGCTCGTACCCGGAGAACACCCCCCAGGAGGGCGACAGCATCGAGGCGAGCACGGCCCGCACCTTGAACGCCGCGCTGCCCCCGTGCTGCAGGTAGGCGTGCAGGATGTCCGGGGTGTTGACGAAGAAGTTGGGCCGCATGTACTCGGCGGCGGGGCCGTGGGCAAGCTCGTTGGCGTACTCCTCCAGCTCCGCCTTGGAGTTCCGCCAGGTGAAATAGGTGTAGGACTGGGTGAAGCCGATCTTGGCCAGCACCCGCATCATCGGCGGGCGGGTGAACGCCTCGGACAGGAACAGCACGTCGGGGTGCTCGGCCTTGACCGCGGCGATCAGCCACTCCCAGAACTGCACCGGCTTGGTGTGGGGGTTGTCGACCCGGAAGATGCGCACGCCATGGGCGATCCAGTGGTCGAGCACGCCCTTGCAGGCCGCGTAGAGCCCGGGCGCGTCCGGGTTGTCGAAGTTCAGTGGGTAGATGTCCTGGTAGACCTTTGGCGGGTTCTCGGCGTAGGCGATCGAGCCGTCGGGCCTGATGTGGAACCACTCGGGGTGCTCGGTCACCCAGGGGTGGTCCGGGGAGCACTGCAGCGCGTAGTCGAGCGCGACCTCGAGCCCCAGCTCCTTGGCCCGCTCCACGAACGCGTCGAAGTCCTCGACGGTCCCGAGGTCGGGATGGACGGCGTCGTGGCCGCCGGCCTCGCCACCGATCGCCCACGGGCTGCCCGGGTCGTCCGGGCCAGGGCCGAGGGTGTTGTTCGGCCCCTTGCGGTGGGTGCGGCCGATCGGGTGGACCGGGGGCAGATAGGCGACGTCGAAGCCCATCGCGGCGATCGCCGGCAGCCGCTCGGCCGCGGTCTTGAAGGTGCCGCTCGCGGACTCGGTCGCGCCCTCGGACCGGGGGAAGAACTCGTACCAGGCGCCGTAGAGGGCGCGAGGCCGGTCGACCCAGACCGCCACCCGCTTGGACTTGGTGACCGAGCGCATCGGGTGGCGCTCCAGCAGCCCCACGACCACCCCGTCGCTGGCGGCGGCGAGCCGCTCGGCCGGGTCGGCCGCCTCGTTGCGCAGTCCCTTGGCGACGTCGGCGACCAGCTGGCGGGTCTGGGTGGGCACACCGCCGGCGGCCGCCTCGAACAGCCGCGCCCCCTCCTCCAGCTCGAGGGTGACGTCGCGGCCGGCGTCCAGCTTCTTCCAGGTGTCGCGGCGCCAGGTGGCGATCTCGTCCCCCCAGGCCTCGATCACGATCGTCCAGGAGCCGGTCCGGGGCAGCGTCACCTCGGCCCGCCGGCGGTCGAGGCCCTGGCCGACCTCGGCCATCGGGATGAGCTGGGCGCGCCGGTCGCCGGGGCCCGACAGCCGCACACAGGCCGCGATGATGTCATGCCCGTCCCGGAAGACGGTTGCCTCCACCGGGATCGTCTCGCCGGCCACCGCCCGAGCCGGCCGGCGGCCGCAGTCGACCTGTGGCCTGATCTCCTCGATGACGATGCGCCCAATCATGCCCAGCAACCTACCATCCCCAGCCGTGCTCGCCCGGTCTCGCTCGACCCGTTCCCCCCTCAGTTTCACCTCCCCCAGCCGTGCTCGCCCGGTCTCGCTCGACCCGTTCCCCTCCTCAGTTTCACCTCGCCGCGGCCCGCGGTAAACCCATGCCGTCCGGACTACCGAGCGCGACCGACATGGGGTCACCAAATGTGACCAACACGAGGCGGGACGACCAGGTCGAGCGGCTGGGCCGACCAAGGCGCTTGTATAGTCGGTGGATCATGAAGCCTCTACGCCGATTCACGGTGCTTCCCACCGTGCCAACCGCCCTCGAACCGCTGCGCGCCCTGGCCCGCAACCTGCGCTGGTCCTGGGACGCGGCAACACAGGACCTGTTTGCTGCCATCGACCCCCAGGGGTGGGAGTCCAGCGGCCACAACCCCTTGCGGATGCTCAACGAGGCCGACCCAGAGCGGCTCGAGAAGGCCGCAGCCGACCCCGACTTCGTCGCCCGCCTGGCCGCGGCCAGGGCCGCCCTCGCCCGCTACCTGACCGAGCCCCGCTGGTACCAGGGCCTGACCGGCGCGCCAGCCAGCATCGCGTACTTCTCGCCCGAGTTCGGCATCAGCGAGGTCCTCCCGCAGTACTCGGGCGGCCTCGGCGTGCTGGCCGGCGACCACCTCAAGGCCGCCAGCGACCTCGGGTTGCCGCTGGTCGGCGTCGGCCTGTTCTACCGCTCGGGCTACTTCCGCCAGTCGCTCACCGCGGACGGCCGCCAGCAGGAGGCCTACCCGGCCTTCAACCCCAACGAGCTGCCGCTCGAGCTGGTCACCGACCGTGCCGGCAAGCCAGCCCTGGTCACGGTGGGGCTGCCCGAGGCGACCCTCCACGCCCAGGTCTGGCAGGCCGAGGTCGGCCGGGTGTCCGTGTGTCTGCTCGACTCCGACGTCGACGAGAACGCCCCGGCCGAGCGGGCGGTCACCGACCGGCTCTACGGCGGCGGCGGGGAGCACCGGCTCCGCCAGGAGATCCTGCTCGGCATCGGCGGGGTGCGCGCGCTCGACGTGCTCGGTATCGAGCCCGAGGTGTTCCACACCAACGAGGGCCACGCCGGCTTCCTCGGGCTCGAGCGCATCCGCCGCCTGATCGAGGACCATGGCCTCGACGCGCGCACCGCCGTCGAGGCGGTCAGGGGCGGGACCATCTTCACCACCCACACGCCCGTCCCGGCCGGCATCGACCGCTTCCCGCGGTCGTTCATCGAGCGCTACTTCGGGCACGGCGGGGTCGCCACCGGGTTGTCGGTCGACCAGATCATGGACCTCGGCGCCGAGCCGGACGGCGACCGCTCGATGTTCAACATGGCGGTCATGGGGCTCCGGCTGGCGCAGCGGTCCAACGGCGTGAGCCGGCTCCACGGTGAGGTCTCGCGCGACATGTTCAAGGGCCTGTGGCCTGGGTTCGACCCGTCCGAGGTGCCGATCGGCCACGTCACCAACGGCGTGCACGCCGGCACCTGGGTCGACCGGGGGTGGTCGGAGCTGTTCGACGAGCACCTCGGCCCCGGCTGGCACAGCTCCGACACGGGCTGGGATGCCCTGCTCGGCGCACCCGACGAGGAGGTCTGGCGCGTCCGCGGGACCGCCCGCCGGCGCCTGGTCGCCGACGTCCGGGCCCGGCTCAAGGCCGCCTGGCGGGCCCGGGGCGCGATCGAGGGACAGCTCGGCTGGACCGACCGGGCGTTCGACCCAGAGGTGCTGACCGTCGGGTTCGCCCGCCGGGTGCCCTCCTACAAGCGGCTCACCCTGCTGCTGCGCGACCCGGCCCGGCTCACCCGCCTGCTGCTCGACGCCGAGCGGCCCATCCAGCTGCTGATCGCGGGCAAGGCCCACCCGGCCGACGAGGGCGGCAAGTCGCTGATCGGCGACTTCGCCCGCTTCGCGGCCGACGCCAAGGTGCGCCACCGCATCGCCTTCCTGCCCGACTACGACATGGCCATGGCCCGCACGCTGGTCGCCGGTGCCGACGTCTGGCTCAACAACCCGCTCCGCCCCTACGAGGCCTGCGGCACCAGCGGGATGAAGGCGGCCCTCAACGGGTGCCTCAACCTGTCGATCCGCGACGGCTGGTGGGACGAGCTGTACGACGGCGGCAACGGCTGGGCCATCCCGTCCGCCGACGACCCCAGCATCCCCGCCGACCGGCGCGACGAGCTGGAGGCGTCCGCCATCTACGAGCTGCTCGAGCACGAGGTGCTGCCGCTGTTCTACGACGGCCGCACCGAGGCCGGCGTGCCGACCGCATGGGTCGCCCGGGTCAAGCACAACTTCACCTCGCTCGGGCCGGCCGTGCTCGCCTCGCGCATGGTGCGCGACTACACCGAGCGCCTGTACCTGCCTGCTGCGGCCAGCTCGCGGCTGCTCGGCGCCGGCGCCTACGCCGCCTCCCGCGAGCTGGGCGAGTGGAAGCGGCGGGTCACCGAGGCGTGGGCGGGCGTGCGCGTGCGCCGGGTCGAGTCGGCCGAGGAGGACCGCTCGCTCGGCGGCCGGCTGCCGGTGCGGGTGGTGGTCGAGCTCGGCTCCCTCGAGCCCGACGACGTCGAGGTCCAGGTCGCCTACGGCCGGGTCGACGACGCCGACGAGCTGACCGGGACCGAGACCATGCCGCTCAAGCAGAACGGCCACGCCGACGGCGCCTGGACCTTCGAGGGCGAGGTCCCCCTGGCCGTCCCGGGCGCCTTCGGCTATACCGTCCGGGTCGTCCCCCGCCACGACGGCATCGTCGACCCCTCCGAGCTCGGCCTGGTCACCTGGGCGTAGCCAACCGGTCCAGCAGGGCGCCCGCGCACGTGCGCGGGCGCCCTGCTGGTGCCACGCCACATGGAAAGGTTCGAGCTCCTGCCCTGACGGACTACAAGAATTTGTCCATGAAGATGAGGTCTTCGCGGCGGTAGCCGAGGCGCTCGTACCAGGTGACGACGGCCGCGTTGTCCGGCTCGATGAGCAGGTTCACCTTGCGGCAGCCCTTGGCCCGCAGGCGGGTCTCCAGCTCGGTGACGAGCAGCCGGGCGAGGCCCCGGCCCCGGTGGCCCGGGTGGGTGGCGAGCCGGTTCACCCAGCCCCGCCGGCCGTCCCAGGTCCCGAGCACAGAGGCCACGATCGAGCCGCCGTCCTCGACCACCAGGACCAGGTCGGGGTCGTGTTCCAGCACGGTCGCAAGCTCCTCGGCCACGGGCTCGACCCGGAACCTCAGCCCGGCAGCCTTCCAGAGAGCGACCATACCGTTGAAGTCGGCCAGTGTGGCGGTCCTTGCGTACACGACCGCACTGTAAAGCCTGTCGGACAAATGTGAGGTAGTCCGGCAGCACCCTCCTCGGGTGTCCTCTGCTCAGGCGGCGGGCGCCTTCGCGTTGGTTCCCCCTTCGCCGGGGCTGGTTTCACCGTCGCCGAGGCCACGGCCAGCGCCTTCCCCTCCAGGGGCATTGATGACTCGGCCGCCCGCTTGGCGGTCCGGGGCCCGGGCATGCTCGGCCCAGGCCGCGAGGTTCGCGGCGGCGTTACGGTCGCGGTCTGTGACCAGGCCACATCCGTCGCAGTTGAAGGTCCGTTCGCGCAACCTCATCTGCCGCTTCACCTTCCCGCACCGTGAGCAGGTCTTCGTCGATGCGAACCAGCGGTCACCAACGACCAGCTCGGCGCCGAACCACCGGGCCTTGTAGGTGAGCTGGCGCGCGAACTCCGCCCAGGCGACATCGGGTCCTTGTGGACGTCGCGGCTTCGACGGGACCAGGAACGTTGTTGACGGGCTCAAGACGACCCGCCCTCTTCCTGCTGGCGGAGGCGGGCTCAGTCCTCCTCCAGGCTCTTGGCGAGCGGGCTCTGCGGCATCGGGCTCGCCCTGGGTGCCGCGTCGGCCATCACCGGCACCTGGGAGCCGCCGAAGTCCAGGTGCTCAGGGCCTGCCCAGCGGCCGGAGAACCAGGTGTGCAGCAGGCCGTGCACGCTGGCGTTGGTGAAGAACAGGTCGAGGCGGCGTGGTGCCCATGACACCGCCGCCATGCCGCTGATCGGCGCGCGGTCCGGGCCGACGCCGAGGTTCTCGGGGCCGTGCCAGCCCCTGGCGCCGACCCCGTCGAACCAGCGGTGGGCCAGTATGCGGCCACCGTCCGCGGGCGCGAACACGTCGAGCCGGCGCGGTCCCCAGGACGCCACCGCGGCCGGGGACCCGTACGGCTTGCCGCCTGGGCCCGTGCCGAGACCCTCCCACCGGCTCCAGCGCCCGCCGTAGTAGGCATGGGCCAGGGTGCCGCCGGTGGCCACCGCGAACACGTCGAGCCGGCCCGGCGCCCAGGAGGCCACGCTGGGCACGAACGCACCCCCGGGGCCCGGCCCCACCCGCGTGGGGCCGCGCCAGCCGCCCGCGTACGACCAGTGCACGAGGTCACTGGTGACAGCGTCACGCGCGACCACGTCGATCCGGCCGGTGCCCCACGAGACTGCTGCCGGCGCGGTGACCCGGTGCCCGCCCGGGCCCAGGCCGCGGTCGGCCCAGCCGCTCCACACGCCGCCCGCGAAGGTGCGCTGGAGCAGGCGGCGCGCTGCCCGCTCGGGCTTGGGGGGGCGGCCGGTCGGTCAGGGGTGGGCCTCGTCGCGCAGGATCTCGGTACACAGGTCGAGGCACTCCCCGCAGACGTGGATGCCGCCCCTGCCGCGGACCAGCCGCCCGACCCGGCGGAGCGGTTTGCGGCAGAAGCTGCACGCCCATGCCTGCTCGGGACCGCCGCCGTCCACCAGCCGGAACCCGGGCTCCCGGCAGGCGCCGTCGACGACGACCTCGAGGGCCGACCCGACGCAGCGGTCGCACACAGCGACGCCGGGACCAGCCACCAGCCTGCGGCCCTGGTCCTTGCCCATTCCGCAGAACGAGCAGGCCAGGAACCACCGGGCTGGCCAGCCCTCGCCGCCGCCTCGAGTCATCTCTTGCCCAGGCTAGTGAACCCCCCGGATCATGGTCAATCACCTGGCGGTGATCCCGCCACCGGCCGCCCCGCTTCGGTCCCCGATCCGGCAACAGCGGCTCGATCCTGGCCCACTGGGCATCAGTCAGCGACACACCAGACCAACGATCAGACGATCCGAAAGAAACGGCCTAGGCCCGCACCGCGAGCCGCACCTCCACCCGCGACATGTCCTCCAGCAAACGGGGCGGCCAGCGCTCCCACTCCGGTGCCGACGGCCCCACCTACGACCAGCTCTACGCGGAGGCCCGCCGCCGCAACCTCCGCGGCCGCTCGTCGATGAACAAGGCGGAACTCAAGCGCAAGCTCGGGCGCTGACACCGACGAGCAAACCCCCGGCCTCACTCGAACGGCCGAGCGGCTTGGCGCCAGGACGCACGTGGTCAGAGGGGCTGGAGCCGGGTGTGCAGGAGGCAGAATTCGTTGCCTTCTGGGTCGGCCAGGACGTGCCAGCTCTCGGTGCCGGTCTGGCCGACGTCGACGGGCCTGGCGCCGAGAGCGAGCAGCCGCTCCAGCTCGGCGTCCTGGTCGCGGTCGGTGGCGTTGACGTCGATGTGCAGTCGGAGCTTCCCGGTCCGCGGGTCGCTGCTGGGGCTGAGGACGAGGGTGGGCTGCGGGCCGCCGAAGCCGGCGTCGGGCGGCCCGATCTCGATGCTTCCGTCGTCCTCCCGGCCGAGTTCGACGTAGCCGAGGACCTTGCTCCAGAATGCGGCGAGCCGGTCGGGGTCGGCGGCGTCGATGACCAGCTCACTGATGCGGCATGCCATGCCCGTCAGTGTACTTAGTTAGTTAGACAACCCGAGAGTCGATCGTCGGCCGCGTGCTGGAGGACGACGCGCTACGCGATCGCGTTTTGCTCGGCGGTGTCGCTCCTGCCAGGCATTCTGCGTCTACGAGGATGAGTCGTATGAACGTGCGAAGCAGGAACCGGGTGCGGATCTCCGGTCGGCCGGGCGCACCGGTGGTGGTGCTCGCGCATGGGTTCGGGTGCGATCAGAACATGTGGCGTCTGGTGGTGCCGGCGCTGGAGCGCGATTTCACGGTAGTGCTCTTCGATCACGTGGGGTCCGGGCGATCGGATCTGTCGGCGTGGAGCAAGGAGCGGTACTCCAGCCTGGAACGGGCCCGTAGTCCTCGCCGGAGTCACGTTTCAGCGCGGCGCGCAGCTCGGGGTCGGCGTACACCTCGGCCGTGGCCTTCCATTCGGTGACGAGCTGGGCGACGGCGGCCGAGTTGTCGAGTTCGGCGGCGGCACCGAGGGTCTCGACGAGCTCGACGGAGAACCTGCGCATCTCGTGCGCGGGCAGGTAGCGCACCCACGGGAAGGACGCCGGCAGCACGTCCATGACGAGCGTGCGGCCCTCCGGGCGGCGCATCAGCTCGACGAACACCCGGCTCGTGGCCTTCGCCGCGGTGCTGTCCTGCGCGGCCCGCGCCGCGGTGGTCAGCACCAGGTCCTCGGCGTCCCGGCGGCGCAGCACCATCCGCCGCGCTCCAGCGAGGCGCGCAAGGGTGCGCTTCGACTGATTCACGCGGGAACCGGGCGGAGAGCTGGACGCGGTAGGTCGAACGCGGGTCGAGGTGGGCGGTCAGGTCGTGCTCCTCCCTGTTGCGCCGACCGGCGGTTGCCGCGACAGTGGCGGCGCTCAGCCGATGGCGCCGCCCAAGGCGCGGAGCAGGCGCTCGACGCTCGGGCGCAGGACCCGCTCTTCGAAGCCGGCCTCGTGGCTGCCGAGATCCTCGAGCATGAACCCGTCCAGCATCGCGAGCAGCATGCGGGCGGCCCCTTCCGGCTCGGCGATGCCGAGCCCGCGCAGCCCGGGCACCAGCAACCGCAGGCACGCCTCGTTCCACTCTTGCGCCACCGCGCGCAGGGTCGGCCGGCGCGCGGCCTCCAGGTAGATCTCGTAGAGCGCGAGCGCTCGCACCCGCCCGCGGGTGCGGTAACCGTGCCAGACGACCGCACAGAGCCGGTCGACCGCCTCGGGCAGGGTGGCTGCGTCCGCGGCGGGCGGTGCAGGGGCGCGCTGCTCGTCCGCGACTGCACCGTCAGGACGGAACGAGTCGGGCGGCAGGACGTCGCGTTCCAGGGCGGCCAGCTCCTCCTCGGCCGCGAAGCGCAGGGTCTGGTCGAGCAGGTCGTCCTTTGACGCGAAGTAGTAGGTCGTGGCGGCCAGCGGAACGCCGGCCGCCTCGGCCACCACGCGGTGGGTGACGGCCGCGGTGCCCTGCTCGCCGATGATCCCGAGGGTCGCCTCCAGGATCGCCCGCCGCCTGCGCAGCCCGCGCTCCCGCCGCCCGGTCTCCCGGGCCGGGGCCGGCGTGCCCACCCTGGTCAATGGGCACCGCCGAGGTTGAGGCTCACGATGCCGGCGATCACCAGGGCCAGGCCGAGCAGCTTGGGGGCGTTCACCGGCTCGTGCAGGGCGAGCATGCCGACCATCGCCACCAGCGCGGTGCCGGCGCCGGCCCAGACCGCGTAGGTCAGGCCGAGCGACAGCTCCTTCAGCGTGAGCGCGAGCAGGTAGAAGGCGAGCCCGTAGCCGGCCACGACGATCGCCAGCGGGAGCGGGCGGGAGAGGCCGTCCGTGGACCGCAGGGCGACCGTCCCGGTCACCTCGGCCAGGATGGCGACGGTCAGGTAGATCCATGCCGACACGGCGAACCTCCGGTGCGCAAGTTCCTGGTACCACTGTACCAAAAACTCGCTGGCGTCAGGCGCGCTTGCGCAGGACGGCGAACGAGCGGGAGGCCATCGACAGCTCCTCGCCGGCCAGGTAGGTGGGGGCGTCGGCCCCGGCAGGGCGCACGAAGGCCAGGCCGGTGTCCAGCACCAGCTCGTACTCCTTGCCCCAGGGGCGGCCGGGCAGGGTGAACATGGCCGGCCCTGGCCCCCCGTTCAGCAGCAGCAGGAAGCTGTCGTCGACGATCCGCTCGCCACGCGGCCCGCGGTGCGGGATCTCCTCGCCGTTGAGGAACACGCCGAGCGTCTGCACGTCGGACGCGGCCCAGAGGGAGTGGTCCATCTCGGCGCCGTCCGGGGTGAACCAGCCGATGTCCTTGACCCCCGACCCGTGGATGGCCTGGCCCTGGAAGAACTTACGCCGGCGGAAGACCGGGTGGCCGGCCCGGAGCGCGATGGCCGCGCGGGTGAACTCGAGCAGCGACTCGGCGTGCTCGTCCAGCTCCCAGTCCACCCAGGAGAGCTCGTTGCCCTGGCAGTAGGCGTTGTTGTTGCCCTGCTGGGTGCGGCTCAGCTCGTCGCCCGCAAGCAGCATCGGCACCCCGGCCGACAAGAGCAGGCTGGCAAGGAAGTTGCGCTTCTGCCGCTCGCGCAGGGCGAGGACCTCGGGGTCGTCGGTGGGCCCCTCGGCCCCGCAGTTCCACGAGCGGTTGTGGCTCTCGCCGTCGCGGTTGCCCTCGCCGTTGGCCTCGTTGTGCTTGTCGTTGTAGCTGACCAGGTCGTTCAGGGTGAAGCCGTCGTGGGCGGTCACGAAGTTGATGCTGGCGTAGGGCCTGCGGCCGTCGTCCTGGTACAGGTCGGACGAGCCGGTGAGCCGGTAGGCGAAGTCGGCCACGCCGGTCTGGGCGACCCGCCAGAAGTCCCGCATGGTGTCGCGGTAGCGGCCGTTCCACTCGGTCCACAGGACCGGGAAGTTGCCGACCTGGTAGCCGCCCTCGCCAACGTCCCAGGGCTCGGCGATCAGCTTCACCCGGCTCACCACCGGGTCCTGGTGGACGCTGGCCAGGTCGAAGCGGAACCCGTCCACGTGCATCTCGGTCACCCAGTAGCGCAGCGAGTCCATGATGAGCGCGAGCACCTGGGGATGGCGCACGTTCAGGGTGTTGCCGCAGCCGGTGTAGTCCATGTAGAAGCGTGGGTTCTGGTCGATGGTGCGGTAGTAGCCACGGTTGTCGAGCCCGCGGAACGACAGGGTGGGACCCAGCTGGTTGCCCTCTGCGGTGTGGTTGTAGACCACGTCGAGGATCACCTCGATGCCGGCGGCGTGCAGGTTGCGGACCATCGCCTTGAACTCCCGCACCTGCTCACCGCGCGAACCTGAACACGAGTAGCGCGCCTCGGGCGCGAAGAAGCCCAACGAGTTGTAGCCCCAGTCGTTGGTCAGGCCGCGCCTGACCAGCTCGTGCTCGGAGACGTAGTGGTGGACGGGGAGCAGCTCGAGGGTGGTGATGCCGAGCCCGCG
>WNFV01003642.1_pt1 | contig 36602 bp, 47 predicted proteins | sample 5400101 | NCBI WGS metagenome assembly WNFV01 (sample SAMN13153361, study PRJNA577476) | soil metagenome | isolation source: 115 cm soil or saprolite under grassland replicate 1 | place: USA:California | collected 2016-06-15 | reverse complement strand
TTCGTTCGCTGAACCGGGTTAGCACTCATTTGGGACTCCCTTCATCGGGTTGCACCTAAGAGACTGGCGTGACCCCAGAAGATCATCGCAACGGAGCGCCCCGCAGCCGTTTCAGGCGTCATAGCCGAACACTGGCGCACGCGAACGGTCAGTCGCCAGAAAGGCCGCTATCCGCGCTGGCTTTGGCTTTCCAGCTTCGCTTGTCCGCGCTCGGCGAGTTCACGCGTGCGCTGGGCGTTGGCACGCATCTGCGCGCGCTGCGTCTCCCACTCCGCTCGCTCAGCCTTCGTCAGCTTCTTCTTCGCCATCGTCCTCTTCCAGCAGTCGCTCGATCCGCTCCAGCGCGGACACAATGTCGCTCACGTTGAAGAGTAGGGCAACGACCTCTGCTCGTGCGATCAGCGGATCCGGCATCGGACAGAGATTCGACGCACATGCGCTCCCGCGCAATCCGCGGATTCAGTCGTGTTCGGCCGGTCCAGGGAGCAAGACGTCGCAGTAGCGCGCCGGCTGCGATGGCGCGAACCGTGCGTATGGAAGCGCGCCGTCCTGCGTGTCCTCGGGTGAGCTTGCGTTGTAGCGCGCGGCGGTCTCGTCGGCGCAGTAGAAGCCCCACGGTCCGTCCTTCTGGAACTGTCGCGAGCTCGCGCACAGGAGCACGCACGGACCGTCGCCGGCGACGAACGCGTCTTCGTCTCCGGCGGGCAGTGCACGCGGCCGTCGCGCGCGTTCACGACGAACCAGCCGGCGCTCGCGGGCACCAGCCCGGCTTCGGTCTCCCTCAGCTCGGCCTCGGGAACCACGGCCGGATGATACGGCGGCACGCGGGCTTGATTTCTCGCCGAGCGCGGCGTAGCTTGAAATCCGACCTGTCATAGCGTCCCGAACGGCCCCGGGATCGCCAGAACCGCACTCCTCTGCGGCGAGGGCGAGAACGAGGTACGCAAATGCGTGTGGGAAGCAGTGACAGAAATGTTCGGACTCGGTCGAACCGCGGTGCCTGCGGCCGCCGCCTTTGCGAAGGAGGTCGCAGACGATGAGTAGTCAGTTCAAGGCCGCGATCGTGCGCGGATTGGTGATCGCCGTGCCGACGGCGCTGCTGACGGCGCTGACGACGTGGTCGCAGACGGACGACGCGAAGACGCTGATCATCGCGGGCTGCACGTCGTTCCTCGGGACGTTCCTCGCCCGCTCCGGGCTCGAGGGCGCCTACGACACGAAGCGCGACCGCGAGGGCAACGTCCAGGCCGGCGACGTCGGCGCAGTCGAGGCGGCTCCGGCCCCGGCAGTGGCGGCCAACTGATGGCCGCGGGCTTCGAGCACAACGCCGATCTCGTCCTCGAGGGCGGCGGCGTCAAGGGGATCGGCCTCGCCGGCGCCCACGCGGCGCTCGACGCGCACGGCTACAGGCCGCAGAACGTCGCCGGTACGTCGGCAGGCGCGATCACCGCGGCACTGATCGCCGCGGGCTACTCGCCGAGCGAGGTCAAGGACGTCGTCTTCGGTCTGGACTTCCGCCAGTTCGAGGACAAGGGCTGGGAGGACCGGCTGCCGGCGGTCGGGTTGCCCCTGAGCATCCTGCTCGACTCGGGCATCTACGAGGGCAAGCGTTTCCTCGAATGGATGCGCGAGCTGCTCGCCGCGAAGGGCGTGCACACGTTCGCCGACCTCCGCACGGACTTCACCGACACGAAGTACACGTCGCGCCTGCAAGTGGTCGTGTCGGACATCTCGGCGCGGGAGCTGCTCGTGCTGCCGCGGGACGCCGTCAAGCTCGGCATCGACCCGCTCGAGCTCGACGTCGCGCTGGCCGTGCGGATGAGCATGAGCATTCCGATCTTCTTCGAGCCGGTTCGGATCCTGAACGAGGAGACGAACCACGAGCACGTGCTCGTCGACGGCGGCATGCTCTCGAACTTCCCCGTCTGGCTGTTCGACTGCACCGACGAGGAAGTGCCGGATTGGCCGACGTTCGGGTTGCTGCTCGTCGAGCCCGACCCGAAGACGCCGATCACCGAGCGGATTCCGAAGCCGGAGCTCGCACCACGGGGCGCACGCGGGCTCGTGACGCTGCTGTCGAGCATGGTGCACACGATGATGGAGGCGCACGACCGGATCTACGTCGAGAAGGCGCAGTTCGCGCGCACCATCCCGATCCCGACGCTCGGCGTCGGCACGACGGAGTTCGACCTGAGCCGCGACCGCGCGCTCGCGCTGTACGACTCGGGCTACGCCGCTGCCGAGAAGTTCCTCGCGTCGTGGGACTTCGCCGCGTACGTCGCCGAGTTCCGGAGCGGCAAGACGCACTCGCGGCGGGCCGACCTCGCACAGGAGCTGTCAACGGCCGCGCCGACGGCGGTCGCGTGAGGAGGACCGATGCGCTTCGAGATCATCGACGACTGTCCCGTCCCCGTGAAGCTCGCGCCGGCGATCCGCGAGATCAAGCAGCGGACCGGCGCGAGGCTCAACTCGTGCGACCGGTCGCAGGAGGCGGAGCCGTTCCTGAAGCGGTGCCGTCCGCCGAAGCAATCGCAACGGGAGTTGTACGAGGGCTTCCTCCACCACCTCCCGGGGTTCAACCCCGCCAACCCGCCGGGCCGCTCGACGCATGAACGGCGGAACGACGGAATCGCCTTCGTGGGCTGGCCCGGCATGCCCTTGCGCTACTGGCAGGTCGGGATGGACTGGGAGAACTCCTCCGGCGTCATCGAGGCCGCGGCGCGTCTCGGCTTCGTCGCGACGCGCACGTATCCGACCAGCGCCCGCGAGACGCACCACCTCAACTTCCGCAAAGAGCCGCGGATCAAGCTGCCGGCTCTCAAGCGCGGCTTCAACGGCGTGCGGGTCGCGCGGATGACGCGGCTGCTCGCGTCCGTTCGCGACGCGAGCGGCACGCCGTATCTCGAAAGGCCTCAGCGCCTCTTCGACGAGAAGGTCGAGCGGGCGCTGAAGCACTTCCAGCGCGACTGGGACCAGAAGCCCGACGGCGTCTACGGACCACAGACGGCTCGTCAGCTCGCCGTCGCGGCCCGGCGAGAGCGGAAGGAGTCCGAAGTTGGATGAGGGCGCGCTCCGTTTCTTCCCCTTACCCGAGAGGAGGGTCTGCGATGAGCGAGACGCTCGTTCGTGAACCCCAGGCCGGTGTGACTCCGGCGATCGAGATCGAGGCTCCCGTCGTCGAGGAGGGCTTTGCCTACTCGACCGGCTGGATCCCCGACCTTCCCGACATTCGCGACTACACGCCGGACCATCCCGAGATCGCTCCGCTGCTCGATGCAGTCGGGGCCGGCGACCCGGAGAAAGCCGTCGGAACGCTCCCGCCGCTCGTGGACCTGCGCATGTGGTTCTCGAGCGTCGAGGACCAGGACGGGACGAACTCCTGCACCGCGCACGCCGGCGTCGGTGCGATCGAGTTCTTCGAGCGCCGTGCATTCGGGCGGTATATCGACCACTCGCGCCTGTTCCTCTACAAGACGACACGGGATCTGCTCGGCTGGACCGCAGACGTCGGCGCGTTCCTGCGCACGACGATGGGCTCGATGGTGCTCTTCGGCGTCCCGCCGGAGAGGTACTGGCCGTTCAACGTCGCGAAGATCAACGACGAGCCCGCGGCGTTCCACTACTCGTTCGCCGAGAACTACAGGGCGATCAAGTACTACCGGCTCGACCCGCCGGGCATCACGCCGCCGCTCCTGCTGAACCGCATCAAGACGAACCTCGCAGCCGGTCTGCCGGCGATCTTCGGGTTCACGGTCTACAGCTCGATCGGCCAGGCGAAGACGAACGGCGGCAAGATCCCGTATCCGCGCACCGGAGAGTCGGTCGTCGGCGGCCACGCCGTCGTCGCCGCCGGCTACGACGACGCGAAGGTGATCAAGAACATGCCGCTCGGCCCGCAGACGACGGGTGCAATCCTGATCCGCAACTCGTGGGGCACCGGCTGGGGCCAGGCCGGCTACGGCTGGCTGCCGTACGAGTACGTGCTCAAGGGCCAGGCGACCGACTTCTGGTCGCTGATCCAGAACACGTGGGTCGACACGGGCCAGTTCGGCCTGTGAGCTGACGCGTCGGGCCGCCCGCCTCGCGCGGGCGGCCCGACGCTACGAGCAAACGACGCTCGCGAGCCCCTTCGCGTTCGTGCGCTGAGAGTGGCTTATGAATTCACGGGCAGACGCCGGCGAGCAGCGCGGAGAGACTCTGCGGCGAGAGCGTCCAGCGCCACTCGCCGTCCTGCGCGATCAGGTGGCCGGTGTCGGAGACGCGCATGCGGTCGCCGTTCGCGTCGGGAATGCTCATCTCGTAGCGGACGGCCTTCGTGTCGACCTTGCCGACGACCGGCACGTTGTAGATCTCGTTTGTGACGCCGAGCACGACGATCCGCACGTCGGTGCGGCGCGGGCCGGGCGGGCAGTGCACGTAGAGGTCATGGTCGACGGCCTCGCGCTGCTCGCGCACGAGCATCGAGTACGAGCTGCCGAGCTCGCCGGCGAGCTCGTGCCGGACGAGCCGGATCATCGCCTCGCCCGGATCCTCGCCCGGCGCACCGCCGGCCGCGGTCTTCGTCGAGCCGCCGCAGCCCGCCGCGAGAGCGGCAAGCGCAACCGCGAGCGGCAGGATGCGGCCCGGTCTCATGCCCCAATGCTACGTCGTTGGCGACACAGCGGTTCGCCGCCGGCCTTGGGCTACTCTGCACTCGCAATGCGCGCCGCAGTCGTCTTGGCGATCGCCCTCGTCGCAGTCGTCGCCGCCGGGATGGCCTCGGCCGTGACGCGCGGCAAGAACGGGCCGATCTACTTCGAGAATTTCACCGACGCCACCGCGAGCGGCGACATCTGGGTGATCAAGCCCGACGGCACGGGCCTCACGAATCTCACCGCGTCGTCGATCGCCGAGGATTCCGATCCGGCGGTCTCGCCGAACGGGAAGCAGATCGCGTTCGTCAGCGACCGCACGCAAAGCTTCCTGATCTACGTCATGGCCGCCGACGGAAGCGGCGCACACCCGCTCGGCGGCACGGCGGCGGGCCAGTTCTCGCCGGCGTGGTCGCCGAACGGCAGGCAGATCGCGTACAGCCGCTGCACGGCGATGGATCCGGACGGCGGCGGCTGCGTCTCCGCGCAGATCGCGATCGTGAACGCCGACGGCAGCACGCTCAGGTTCCTGACGAGCGGCGGTACGAACGTCGACGACCGGCCCGCGTGGGCGCCGAACGGCAAGTCGCTCGTCTTCCAGCGTACGAACGCGGACGGCGACATCTCGCTGTGGACGATCACGAGCGCGGGCACGAAGGCGAAGCGGATCGTGAACGACGGCTCGACGATCGACCTCAGCCCGTCGTACGCACCGAGCGGCAAGAAGATCACGTTCTCGTCCGACGCGACCGGCAAGGAGTCGATCTACACGATCAACGCGAACGGCCACAGCGCGAGGAAGCTCGTCAGCGAGTCGCCGGACCCGGACGATCCGTCGGTCGGCGGCGGCACCGAGAATCCCGCGTACGCGCCGTCGGGCAACCAGATCGTCTACACCGCGAACGGCGACCTCTGGATCATCAACATCAACGGTAAGGGCGCGCACCAGCTGACGCATGACGGCGCCGACGACGCCGACTGGGGCCGCGCCTAGTGCCCCATCACTAGCCTCGCCGACAAGCTCGGCGCGCTCGACGTCGCGATCGACGGCGTCGAGCTCGAGCGCCGCGAGCTCCGGATCTCGCCGGAGTTCACCCGCGCGACGACGACCGTCCACCTGCGCGGCGGCCGCTTCGTCGGGCGCGGCGAGGACGTCACCTACCAGCCCGAGCTGCACGACGAGATCCCGGTGCCCGACGTCGTCGGATCCTGGACGCTCGCGTCGCTCTCGCAGTCGCTCGACGGCTTCCGCTTCTTCGAGGTCGAGCCGCTCGACGGCGCGGCGCACGACTACCGACGCTGGGGCTGGGAGAGCGCGGCGCTCGACCTCGCGCTGCAGCAGGCCGGCACGACGCTCGCCGCCGTGGCTGGGCGCGAGCCGCAGCCGGTGACCTACGTCGTCTCGACGCGCATCGCGAACGTCTTGCCGCTGCTCGACCTCTATCCCGAACTGCACTTCAAGCTCGATCCCGACAAGAACTGGAGCGACGACGTGATCGACGACCTGGCGCGGCGCGCCTGCGTCGACACGGCCGACTTCAAGGGCGTGTACCGCGGCACGTTCGGCTTCCCGCCCGACCCCGGGCTCTACGCGCGGATCGCGGACGCGTTTCCGGATGCGTGGCTCGAGGATCCGGGACTGAACGAGGAGACGGACGAGGTCCTGCGCCCGCATCGGGACCGGATTACCTGGGACGCGCCGATCCACTCGGTCGCGGACGTGCTCGCGCTGGCGTTCGCGCCGAAGTGCCTCAACGTCAAGCCGTCGCGCTACGGCACGCTGCGGCGGCTGTTCGACTTCTACGCGTGGTGCGAGGAGAACGGCGTCGCGCTGTACGGCGGCGGCCAGTTCGAGCTCGGGATCGGCCGCGTGCAGATCCAGCATCTCGCGTCGCTCTTCCATCCAGACATGCCGAACGACGTCGCACCCGCGGTGTTCAATTCGCCCGATCTCCCGCGCGACGCGCCGCGCTCGCCGCTGCCGCCGCCGCACGCTTTCGGCTACGCGGGCGGCTGACCGACGACGAATTCGATGCGGACCACTCCTGCGGGGCCGCTGCTCTTTGCGACGTGGAAGCGCCACGTTCCCTGAGGCATGGGACACCACTCCTCGCGTTGAACGCACACGTCGGCCGCGCCGCGCTGACTGCAAGACAGGCTCGGATACCAAAGCGTCCGATCACGCGCGGACGTCGAGAGTGTCACGCCGGCGATGCGTCGAAGGCGTCCTTCGACTTTGACGACAGCGCCGTGCGGCACCGTGACGCGGAAGAGAGTGATGATCCCGTACGGTTCCTTGACGCGAAAGGACGCCTCGGAAGCGCCGGGGCCGACGTGGACGGTCTGTCCGAGAGCAGTGGCAATTGCGAGCGTCGCGACGAGCACGCCCGGTGTACGGCCGACACGCCCCGCGAGGTCCATCTGTCGGCGCAAAATCGTGACTTTCGCGGCGCGTTTGTCGCGCTAGCGTCGCGCCCATGGTCACGACGGCATTCGGGAAGGCGCGGGTCGCCGAGGAGGTCGCGCTCAAGCAGCGCGCGAACGGCAGGCAATTCGCGACGCTCGTCCAGCTGCTCGAGGACGACAAGGGCGAGTACTTCGTCCGCTTCGCCTACTCGACGGACGGCGTCGCGCGGCGAGGGCCGGTGACGCTCCGCCGTGCAGATCTGGAGCGGTTGCGTACGGCGCTCAAAAAAACGCCGACGCTCGCGGCCGTGCTCGATCTCGCCGGCGTCTAGTGGACGAGCCGGAGCTGTTCGTCCCGCAACATCTCGCGGGCGGCGTCTTCGCGAACCACGTCGAGGTCTTCGAGGATGTCGAATATCTGACACTCGACTTCGCGAGTCTTGATCCTGGAGACCCTGTACGCGGGATCGTCGTCGCTCGCGTTTCGCTGCCGACGTCGTGCATACTGACGCTCGAGAGACGGTTGGGTCATCTGCGATGAAATACCGCTACATCTGGGAACCTGGGACGACGTCGTACCGTGGCACGCGGGCAAAGCTGACGCCTGAGGAGCAAGAGATCGTCCGGCGCCGCGTCAAGCTCGCTCGCGACGAGCAGCGCCGCAGGTTTCCTGAGCTCTACAAAGACAAGGACTAGGCCGCCGCGAGCGTCCGCTCGCGCACCGCGTCGAGCAGCGACGCGAGGATGAGCGCGCCGTCGCCTGAGCCGAGCAGCGGGTCGACCGCGTGCTCGGGATGCGGCATCAGCCCCATCACGTTGCCGGCCTCGTTGACGACGCCCGCGACGTCCGCCGTCGCTCCGTTCGGATTCTCCTGGTAGCGCAGCAGCAGCTGACCGCGCGCGTCGAGCTCCTCGACGAGCTCCGGCGGCGCGTACCACGCGCCCTCGCCGTGCTTGATCGGGATCACCAGCGACTGCCCGACCTCGCAGCGGGACGTGAAGGCCGTGTCGTTGCGCTCGACGCGGATGGCGACGTCGCGGCAGATGAACGAGAGCGAGTGGTTCGGCCGGAGTACGCCGGGCAGCAGGCCGGCTTCGCAGAGGATCTGGAAGCCGTTGCACGTGCCGAGGACGAGCCCACCGCCGGCGGCGAAGCGCGTCACGGCGTCCATGATCGGCGCGAAGCGCGCGATCGCGCCGCAGCGCAGGTAGTCGCCGTACGAGAAGCCGCCGGGCAGGACGACCGCTCCGGTCTCGCGCGGCAGCTCCGTGTCCGCGTGCCACACGAGCCGCGCGTCGGCGCCCAGCGCTTTCAGCGCCCACTGCGCGTCGCGGTCGTCGTTCGAGCCGGGGAACTGGACGACCGCGACCGTCACGCATGCACCTCGACGTCGTACGACTCGATCAGCGGGTTCGCGAGCAGTTGCTTGCACATCTCGTCGACGCGGGCGCGCGCCTCTTCGACCGTCGACGCGTCGATGTCGAGATCGACGACGCGGCCGACGCGCGCGTGACCGACGGCGAACCCGAGCTTCCGCAGCGACTGCTCGACCGCCTGGCCCTGCGGATCGAGGATTCCGTCCTTCGGACGGATGAGGACGCTGGCTTTCACCGCAGCACGACGGAGGGGTCGGCGAGGTAGTCGTCGAACGCCAAGCCCGTCAGCCGCTCGAACGCTTCGACATAGCGAGCGCGTGTCCCGACGACGACGTCGTCGGGAAGCTCAGGCCCCGGGTACGTCTTGTCCCAGCCGAGCGACTCGCAGTAGTCGCGCACGAACTGCTTGTCGAACGAGCGCTGCGGCCCGCCGGGCGCGTACCCGTCCGCGGGCCAGAAACGCGACGAGTCGGGCGTGAACGCCTCGTCGGCGAGCACGAGCGTGCCGTCCGCGTCGAGTCCGAGCTCGAACTTCGTGTCGGCGAGGATGATCCCGCCGGCTTCCGCATGGCCCGACGCAAATGAATAGAGCTCGAGCGCGACGCGCTGCACTTCGTCGAACCGCTCGCGCCCGACGAGCTCGGCCGCCTCGTCGCGCGTGATGTTCTCGTCGTGTCCCGTCTGCGCCTTCGTTGCGGGCGTGAAGATCGGTTCCGGCAGCCGGTCCGATTCGTGCAGCCCCGTGGGGAGCGCGTGGCCCGAGACGGAGCCGGACGCCTGATAGTCGTTCCAGCCCGAGCCGGTGATGTAGCCGCGCACGACGCACTCGATCGGCAGCATCTCGAGCCGCCTGCACTCCGTCGAGCGACCGTCGTCGCGCAGCGCGAGCAGGTGGTTCGGGACGATCTGCGTCGTGCGGGCGAACCAGAAGCCGGAGAGGCCGGTGAGCACCCGGCCCTTGTCGGGAATCTCGGTCGGGAGCACGACGTCGAACGTCGAGATGCGATCGCTTGCGACGAGCAGGAGCCGCTCGTCGTCGAGCGCGTAGATCTCGCGCACTTTTCCGGAAGCGACGTGCGTCTCAGACATTCAGCGGCTCCTTCACGAGTGATTGCAGGCGTTCGAAGACGGTGTCCACGTGGGCGGTGTACGCGCTCTCGTCGAAGACCTTGTCGAGGTCGACGCGGACGTCGGAATCTTCGCCGACGAGTTCGCGAAAGTCGCGCTCCTCTTCCCAAGCGCGCATCGCATTGCGCTGCACGATGCGGTACGCCTCGTCGCGCTCGAGGCCTGCCTCGACGAGCGCGAGCAGGAGACGCTGCGAGAAGTAGAGGCCGTGGCTCGCGTCCAGGTTGCGCCGCATTCTTTCTGGGTGGATCGTCAATCCGTCAATGAGCCACGCGAACTTGTCCAGCATGTAGTCGAGCGCGAGGAATGCGTCAGGGATCACGACGCGCTCCGCCGAAGAATGCGAGATGTCGCGTTCGTGCCAGAGTGCGACGTTCTCGAGCCCGACGAGCGCTGCGCCTCGGACGACGCGCGCCAGGCCGCAGATGCGCTCGGCGACGACCGGGTTCCGCTTGTGCGGCATCGCGGAGGAGCCCTTCTGTCCCTTCGCGAACGGCTCCTCGACCTCGCGCACCTCCGTGCGCGCGAGGTGCCGGATCTCGAGTGCAAACTTGTCGAGCGACGACGCGCACACGGCGAGCGCCGACAGCAGCTCGGCGTGACGGTCGCGCTGCAGGATCTGCGTCGACGCCGGCGCCGGCTCGAGGCCGAGCCGCTCGCACGCGATCCGCTCGACCTCGGGCTCGATCGCGGCGTACTGCCCGACCGCGCCGGAGAGCTTGCCGACGCGCATCCCTTCGAGCGCGCGCGCGACGCGCTGCCGCGCGCGATCGAGTTCGAATGCCCACACCGCGAGCTTCAGGCCGAACGTCGTCGGCTCGGCGTGCACGCCGTGCGTGCGCCCGATGCAGAGCGTCGTCCGGTGCTGCTCGGCGCGCGCGACGACCGCGGCGAACGCGCGGTCGATCCCGTCGAGCAGCAGCGCGCCTGCCTCGCGCACCTGCAACGAGAGCGCCGTGTCGACGACGTCCGACGACGTGAGCCCGTAGTGGAACCAGCGGCCCGCCGGGCCGAGCTGCTCCGCGACTGCGTCCACGAAGGCGGCCGTGTCGTGCTGGAGCTGCGCTTCGAGCTCGGCGACGCGCTCGGACGAGGGCGCGACGGCCCGCGCGTGGATCTCGCGCACGGCGTCGGCGGGGACGGCACCGACCTCGGCCCAACCGTCGAGCGCCGCGAGCTCGACGTCGAGCCAGCGCGCGAGCCTGCCCTCGTCCGACCAGATGCGAGCCATGGCCGGACGGGAGTAGCGGGCGATCACTGGAGCGAGTGTAGCCGGACTACGTGACGCCGAGGATCCGCGCCGCGAGCACCGCCGCGTTCCTCGCGTTGTCGACGCCGACGGCTGCGACGGGGACTCCGGGCGGCATCTGCGCGATCGCGAGCAGCGCGTCGAGCCCGTCGAGCACCGAGAGCGCCGAGCGAAGCGGGACACCGATCACCGGCAGGTCGGTGTGGGCGGCGGCGACGCCGGGCAGTGCGGCCGAAAGGCCGGCACCGCAGATCAGGACCTTGAGGCCGCGAGAGCGCGCCGTCCTGCAGTAGTCGGCGACGTCGTCCGGCTGCCGGTGCGCGCTGCGTACGTCGAACTCGTACGCGATGCCGCGCTGGTCGAGCTCGTCGAGCGCGCCCTGCATTCGCTCGCGGTCGGACTCGGAGCCGACGAGGATGCCGACGAGCGGCGACCTAGACAACCGCCGTCTCCTTCGCGATGTCCGTCCGATAGCGCATGCCCGCGAACGAGACGCACTTGACGGCCTCGTACGCGCGGTCGCGCGCGGCCGCGAGCGTCGGCCCAAGCGCGGTGACGTCGAGGATGCGGCCGCCGTTCGTCACGAGCCGCCGGTCGCGCCGCGCCGTTCCCGCATGGAAGACGACGGCGCCGGTCGCCTCGGCCGCCTCGATCCCGTCGATCGTCGAACCGCTGTCGCCCCGCGCCGGATAGTCCTGCGCCGCGAGGACGACCGTCACCGCCGCATCGTCGCGGACCGGCAACGCGGCGCCGCGCGCGTCGCCGGCCGCCGCCGCCGCAAGCGAGTCGAGCAGGCTGCCCTCGAGCCGCGGCAGCAGCGACTGCGTCTCGGGGTCGCCGAAGCGGCAGTTGAACTCGAGCACCTTCGGACCGCTCTCGGTCAGCATCAGCCCCGCGAAGAGGACGCCGACGAAGCCCGCGTCGCGCCGCGCGAGCTCGGCGAGCACGGGACGGTGGACGAGCTCGACGAGCTCGTCGACGTCGATGTCAGGTGCCGGCGAGTACGAGCCCATGCCGCCGGTGTTGGGCCCTTCGTCGCCGTCGAACGCGCGCTTGAAGTCCTGTGCGGAGGGAAGCGCGATTGCGTTGACGCCGTCGCAGATCGCGAAGACGGAGACCTCGCGCCCCTCGAGCAGCTCCTCGATCACGAGCGACTGGCCGAGCGCCGCCGCAGCGGGCAGGGCCGCGTCGAGCTCCTCCTGCGTGCGGCAGACGAAGACGCCCTTCCCCGCGGCGAGGCCGTCCGCCTTCACGACGCACGGCGGCCGTGCGACGGAGAGTGCCTCCGCGGTCGGCACGCCCGCCTCGCGCATGACGTCCTTCGCGAAGGCCTTCGACCCTTCGATCCGAGCAGCGGCGGCGCTCGGGCCGAAGACGGCGATGCCGTTCTTGCGCAGCGCGTCGGCGACGCCCGCGACGAGCGGCGCCTCCGGCCCGACGACGACGAGGTCGGCGGCGAGCTCGCGCGCGAGGCCTAGCAGGCCTTCCGGATCCTGCGCGTGCACCGGATGGCAGTGCCCGAGCCGCGCGATGCCGGGATTGCCCGGCGCGCAGTGGAGCTCAGTCGTTGCGTCCTGTGCGAGCCTCCACGCCAACGCGTGCTCGCGCCCTCCAGACCCCACGAGGAGCACCTTCACGGGCGAAGTCTATGCGCGTCCGAAGGACGGCGACCCTGCGCAGGAATGGTTGAGATGACGGAGCCCGGCCGCCTCGTCTACGAGACGCTGACGACGGCGTTCGAAGCGCCCTAGCGCAGCCGCTGCGCTGGCAGTTAACGTTCTCCTTCAGTCGTCGAGAGGAGGAGACGATGGCGCTGCAAATCGGCGAGACGGCACCCGACTTCGAGGCGGAGACGACCGAGGGGAAGATCCGGTTCCACGACTGGATCGGCGACTCCTGGGCGGTGCTGTTCTCGCACCCGAAGGACTTCACCCCGGTCTGCACGACGGAGCTCGGCTACATGGCGAAGATCAAGCCGGAGTTCGACCGCCGCAACGTGAAGGTCATCGGCCTCTCGGTCGACTCGGCCGGGGACCACGAGAAGTGGGCGAAGGACATCGAAGAGACGCAAGGCGCGGCACCGAACTATCCGATCATCGGCGACGCGGACTTCAACGTCTCGAAGCTCTACGGGATGCTGCCCGCGAGCACGTCGGGCGATCCGAAAGCGCGCACGCCCGCCGACAACCAGACGGTGCGCAACGTCTTCGTGATCGGGCCGGACAAGAAGGTGAAGCTGATCCTCGTCTACCCGATGACGACGGGCCGCAACTTCGACGAGGTGCTGCGCGTGATCGACTCGCTTCAGCTGACGGCGACGCACAAGGTGTCGACGCCTGTGAACTGGAAGCAGGGCGACGACGTGATCATCGCCGGCTCCGTCTCCGACGAGGAGGCGAAGGAGCTCTTCGGCGAATGGCAGTCGCCGCGGCCGTACATTCGGATCGTGCCGCAACCGGATTGATCCTGAGCTTCGAGCAGCCACGCGACGTCTATGACCGCCACGTGGGCCGCTACTCGACGCGGCTCGCGGAGGCGCTGATCGAACGCACCGGCGTACGCGGCGGCGACCGTGCGCTCGACGTCGGCTGCGGTCCGGGTCCCGTGACCGAGGTCCTCGCGGCGCGTCTCGGCGCCGAGAACGTCGCGGCCGTTGATCCCTCCGAGGCGTTCGCCGACGCGTGCCGGGCCCGCGTGCCGGGAGCGGACGTGCGGATCGCGACGGCAGAGTCGCTTCCGTTCGACGACGACTCCTTCGACGTCGTCGTCTCGCAACTCGTCGTCAACTTCATGAAGGACCCGGAGGCGGGAGTGCGCGAGATGGCGCGCGTCGCGCGTCGCACGGTGTCGTCGTGCGTCTGGGATTACGCCGGCGAGATGTGGATGCTGCGGCGGTTCTGGGACGGCGCGCTGGATGTCGATCCCGATGCGCCGGACGAAGGTCGCACGATGCGTCATTGCAGCGCCGAGGAGCTCGCCGCGCTCTGGCAGGCCGCCGGTCTACGCGACGTCGAGACGGGCGAGCTCGTCGTCGGCGCCGCCTACGACGACTTCGACGACTACTGGTCTCCCTTCCCGCACGGGATCGCGCCGTCGGGACAGTATGCGGCGTCGCTCGACGCGCCGCGTCAGGAGGAGCTGCGGCAGGCCGTCTTCCACCGGCTCGGCGAGCCCGCCGGGCCGTTCAGGCTGACGGCGCGCGCCTGGTTCGTGTCGGGCGCGGTCTAGAGACGAGCTCTCAGGCGGCCGCGCCGACGGTGTGCGTCGCCGTCACCTCTTCGGCGCCCACGCGCCGCACGGCGCGGAGGCTCGGGACCGAGAGCGCGGCGACGCAGGCGCCGACCATGATGCACGCGGCGCCGATCAGCGTCGTGTCGACACCGACTCCGCTCGCGATCGGCCCGGCGAGCGCATAGCCGACCGGCATCGCGACGAGCGAGCCGAGCCAGTCGTAGGCGCTGACGCGCGAGAGGGCGCGCTCCGGAATCTGCTCCTGCAACGTCGTCGTCCAAAGGACGACCGACATGCTGACGCACGTCATTGCGGCGACCGCGGCGAGTGCCAGTGCCCACGCGGGCGCGGGCGGCACGAGCAGCACGAGCTGCAACGCGCTGACCATCGACACCGAGAACAACGTCACGAGGGGGCGTGACGGCTTCCAGCGCAGCGCGATCGTGCCGCCGAGCAGCGCGCCGACCGAGCTGCCGGCCATCACGAAGCCCCAGTCGCGCGCGCCGCCGAGCTCGCGCGAGACGACGAGCGGACCGAGTACGAAGAAGACCGCGATCGCGAGGTTCCAGAGGCTGAACGCGATCACGCTGATCCAGAGCCATGTGCGCTCGGTGAGCTCGCGCCAGCCGCCGACGAGGTCGCTCACGAAGCGGTGGCTCTCGCGCACCCGCGTCTTCGGCAGCCGCAACTGCAACAGGAAGAACGCGCTCGCGACGAAGCTCGCCGAGTCGATCGCGAAGACGACGCCGGCGCCGACCGACGCGACGAGCAAGCCGGAGGCGATCGGCGCGCCGAGTCCGATCACGTTCCGCGTCAGGCCAGTGAGCGCGTTCGCCTGCTGGAGGCGAGGCGCGCTGACCGTCGCAGGGACGACACCCGTCGACGCGGGCGTGAAGAACGCCGACGCCGCGCCCCAGATCGCGCTCGACAAGGCGAGGTTCCACACCGCGGCGTGACCGCTCAGCAGCAGGAAGGCGATCGTCCCCTGCGAGACCGCGCGCACGAGGTCCGTCGAGAGCATCACGCGCGCCCGGTCGAAGTGGTCGCCGACGACACCGCCGGCAAGCACGAAGACGACGTTCGGGATCATCCCCGCCGCGAGGACTAGGCCGAGGTCGGTGCCGGAGCCGCTCAGTCCGATGACGGCGAACGCGAGCGCGACCGGCACCATCCGGTCGCCGACTGCGGACGAGGTGCGGGCGAGCCAGAGCAGGCGGAACGACCGTTCCGACAGTGCGCCGAAGCGAACGGGCCACGCGAAGTCGCTCATCGCTCCCTCACGACCGGGCCAGCACGCGCTCGCGCTCTGCACCGATGCCGACGAGTGACACGGGCACGCCGAGTGCCTGCTCGACGAACTCGACGTAGTGCCGCGCTGCGTCCGGCAGCTCGTCGTCCGAGAGCGGCTCCTCCCAGCCCTCGAGCGTCTCGTAGATCGGACGGCAGTGGTGGAAGTCCGACTGGTGAGCCGGGAAGTGCGGTGTCTCGGAGCCGTCCGGAAGGAGGTAGCGCACGCAGACGGGGATCTCAGCGAACGTCGAGAGGACGTCGAGCTTCGTCAGCGCGAGCGACGTGAAGCCGTTCAGCCGCACGGCATAGCGCAGCGCGACGAGGTCGAGCCAGCCGCAGCGGCGCTCGCGGCCGGTGACGGTCCCGAACTCGCCGCCGAGCTCGCGCAACTCCTCCTGCACCGGGGAAGGGATCTCGCTCGGGAAAGGCCCTTCGCCGACGCGCGTCACGTACGCCTTCGCGACGCCGATGATCTCGTCGATGCGATTCGGCCCGATGCCGATTCCCGTCGCGGCGCCCGACGCGATCGGATTCGACGACGTGACGAACGGATACGTACCGTGGTCGAGGTCGAGCAGCGTCGCCTGCGCGCCCTCGAACAGCACCGACTTGCCGTCGCGCAGCGCTTCGTCGACGATCAGCGACGTGTCGGCCACGTACGGCCGCAACCGCTGCGCGTACCCCTCGTACAGCGACGCGACGTCGTCGAGGTCGAACGTCTCCACCTCGTAGACGCGCTCGAGCCAGAGGTTCTTCTCGGCCAGCGCGACCTCGATCTTCTGCCGGAGGATCTTCGGGTCGAGCAGGTCCTGGACGCGGATCCCGATCCGCGAAGCCTTGTCCGCGTACGCAGGACCGATGCCGCGGCGCGTCGTTCCGATCTGCAGCTTGCCGAGCCGCCGCTCCGACGCCTGGTCGATCGCGAGATGCCACGGCATGATCAGGTGCGCGTTGCCGGAGAGGCAGAACCTGCCGCGGTCGCCGTACGCGTCGAGCTCGGCGACGAGGACCTCCGGGTCGACGACGCAGCCCGCGCCGAGAATCGCCGTCTTGCCCGAGAGGATGCCGGTCGGGATCTGCCGGATCTTGTGCGTCTCGCCCCCGAAGATGATCGTGTGCCCAGCGTTCGGACCGCCTTGGTAGCGGCAGACGACATCCGACTCCTGGGCGAGCAGGTCGACGATCTTCCCCTTTCCCTCGTCACCCCACTGCGCCCCCACGATCACTGTCGCGGGCACGTGACGGAGTCTAGCCCGGTTTTTTGGGCACTAGCGGTAGCGAAGCACGGCTACGACCGTCTCGCCCTCGTGCTCGAAGCGGTCGACGACGTAGCCGTTGACGAGATCGCCGGCCCGGACGAAGCGCCCGCGCGGGTCGAACGTCGCCCGCATGCCGTGCGGGTAGACGAGGAGCATCCGCTCGTTCCAGGCGCGCGGCGGCGCCTGCTCGTGGGGGGCGAACGAGGTCATCGATGCAGCGCCACGACCTTCGCGCTCGCGCGGACGCGGCGCAGGACGATCCGGTGGCCGCGCCGGCAGGTTCGGAAGCCGACGTCGACGTCGCGTCGCAGCGTTCCCTCGACGACCGCGGCGCGATGGCGCGACGCGACCGAGCCCTCCTCGACAGAGAGGCACGCCTCGCACGGCTCCGCGAACGACGTCGTGTCCGGCCCGAGGTAGACGACCTGCTCGATCACGCGACCGCGAGGCTTTGGTTGAACGGAATCACATCGCTGCCAAGTCCGCGAACTTCGCGTAGCGCTTCAGGAACGAGAGCTTGATCGTGTCGGTCGGGCCGTTGCGGTGCTTCGCGACGTGCACCTCCGCCAGGCCCTGCTGGTCGGTCTCGTCCGGGTTGTAGTACTCGTCGCGGTACACGAACATCACGAGGTCCGCGTCCTGTTCGATCGATCCGGATTCGCGGAGGTCGGAGAGGATCGGACGCTTGTCGTGGCGCTGCTCGACGGCGCGCGAGAGCTGCGAGAGGGCGAGGATCGGCACCTCGAGGTCGCGCGCGAGCACCTTGAGCTGCCGCGAGATCTGCGACACCTCCTGCACGCGGTTCTCGACCGTCTGGCCGGATGTCATCAGCTGCAGGTAGTCGACGATGATCAGCCCGAGGGTCGGGACGCGCGACTTGAGGCGGCGCGCCTTCGAGCGGATGTCCATCATCGTCACCGAGCCCGAGTCGTCGACGTAGACCGGCGCCTTCATCAGCTTGTCGCACGCCGCGGTGAGGCGCGACCAGTCGTCCTGCGCGAGCTTGCCGTTGCGCAGACGCTGCGACTCGACCTTGCCCTCGCTGCACATCAGGCGCTGCGTCACCTCCGACTTCGACATCTCGAGCGTGAACAGCGCGACGGGCGTCGAGTGGCGCACGGCGAGGTTGGCGGCGCTGCAGAGCGCGAGCGCCGACTTCCCCATCGACGGGCGGGCGGCGACGATGATCAGGTTTCCGGGCTGGAACCCGGACGTGAGCTTGTCGAGCTCCTTGAAGCCGGAGGGGACGCCCGTCACCTCGGCGCCGGTCTCGTACAGCTCCGTGATCCGCTCGAAGCTCTCCTTCAGCAGCTCCTCGATGTGGGTGAAGTCGCCCTGCACGCGCCCCTGGGAGAGCTCGAACAGGACCTGCTCGGCCTGGTCGAGGAGGTCGGTCGTCTCGCCGGGCCGCTCCCAGCCGAGCCGCTGGATCTCCTGGCCGACGCGGATCAGGCCGCGCAGCGTCGCCATCTCGTGGAGGATCCGCGCGTAGTGCGCCGCGTTCGCCGTCGCGGGCACGAGCGCGGCGAGCTCGTGGATGCGCTGGCGCCCGCCGGCGAGCTCGAGCTCGCCGCGCTCCTCGAGCTGGTCGACGAGCGTGATCGCGTCGACCGGCTCGCCCTTGACGTAGAGCGCGAGCGCGGCGCGGTAGATCTTCGCGTGGCTCTCGCGATAGAAGTCGCCCGCGTCGAGGATCTCGCTGACCGCCCCGATCGCACCGGGGGAGAGCATCATCGCCCCGAGGACGGACTCCTCGGCCTCGAGGTTCTGGGGCGGGACCGGGGCGGTCGGCGATTCGAGCTGGGCGACCACTAGCGAGCAGTAGACCCGCGCTCGCGCCACCCCGCAATGGGTGTGCACAACTGGACGGGTCCTACTAGGACGATAGGCCGCTGAGCAGGCATAAGGGAACGTATGTTCGCAGAACGAGCGGACGGCGCTGTGGATGCGTTTGCCGCTCTGAGCGGGAACTTCCGCGCGCTTTCCCCAGCCCTGTGGGCAGCGCTGTGGATCAGCGGCGGCCGACGAGCTCGTCGAGCTGGACGCCGACGAGGAAGACGATCGCCGACGCGTAGACGTACGTCGTGAGGATCAGGAACGCGACGAGGATTCCGGGGCCGCTGCGGTAGCTCGCGACCGACGCGACGAACCACTTGAAGGCGAGCGAGAGGACGACCCACGCGGCGACGATCGCCCCGGAGCCGATGCTCACCCAGGTCTTCGAGCGCGGTCGGTACCCGCCGTAGCGGACGACGACCGCGACGGTGAGCCCCAGCAGCACGATCGCCGCGAGCCAGCGGGCGATCCCGAGCCCGAGGTGGAGCACTCCGCCGCTCGAGCCGGCGAGCCAGCCGCCGACGCTGACGACCAATACCGCGCCGACGAGGCAGACGATGACGACGACGGCGAGCGCGAACGAGACGGCGAAGCGTAGCCACGTCGGCCGTCCCTCCTCGGCGACGGCGATCTCGTTGAGGCTGCTCATGATCGAGCGGACGGCGCTCGCGACGTCGAGCAGCGCGAGCGCGGCGGCGAAGGCGATCAGCAACCAGCCGCCCTGCCGGAAGATCGTCTCGACCGTCGCGTCGATGCCGCCGAACACCCGCGGCAGGACACGGTCCTCGATCGGCGGCGCCACCGTTCGCTTCCACACCTTCTGCTCGCCGACCGCGCCGAGCAGCGCGATCGCGAGCAGCGTCAGCGGGATCAAGGCGACGAGCGTCCGGAACGCGACCGCGCTCGCGTACGTGAGCAGGCGGTTCCGGCCGAACGCGTCCTCGGGCTCGGGCTCGGGCTCGGGCTCGGCCTCGAGCTCCGCTTCGTCGAGCTCCGCGAGCGCCGCCGCGAGCTCGATCTCGGTCTCCGCCGGCGTGGCCTCGGCCTCGCGCTCGGCGCGCTCGGCGGCCTCCATCGCCGCGAGCTCGGCGTCGCTCGGCAGCTCGCCGCCCTCGGGGACGACGAGCGTCGTGACCTCGGCGCGGACGTCCGTGAACAGCTCGATCGGCACCTGGTAGCGGCCGATCCGCTTGATCGCGTCGATCTCGATCTTGCGCCGGTCGACGCGGATCTTGCCCGCGCGCCAGAGCTCGTCCGCGATCTGCGTCGGCGTCACGGAACCGAACAGCGTTCCGGTCGGGCCGGCCTTGACCTCGAAGCGAAGCTCGGTCTCGCCGAGCCGTGCGGCGATCTGCTGCGCCTGCTCGACCGTCTGCGCCTCGTGGCGCGCGCGCAACGCGTCGCGCTTCTGCAGCTCCGCGACCTTCGCGGGCGTCGCCACCTCGGCGAGCCGCCGCGGCAGCAGGAAGTTGCGCGCGTAACCGCGTGCGACGTTCACGACCTCGCCGCGCAGGCCGACCTTCTCGACGTCGTTGAGGAGGATGACTTCCATGGCTAACCCGTGACGTAGGGCAGCAGCGCCATCTCACGGGCCCGCTTGACCGCGACCGCGACCTGGCGCTGGTGCCGGCGGCACGCGCCGGTGATGCGGCGGTTGCGGATCTTGCCCTTCTCCGAGATGTAGCGCCGGAGCTGCATCACGTTCTTGTAGTCGATCTCCTCGACCTTCTCCTTGCAGAAGTAACAGGACTTGCGCTTGATCGGCCCGGTCGGCGGCCGCTTCCTGCCCGTGCTCTGCCGGTCTCTGTCTCGCTTGTCTGCCATGCGTCCTTCCTAGAACGGGATGTCGTCGTCCGCGGGGGTGGCGCCGAAGTCGGCGTCGGCCTGCGCCGTCGCGCCGGCCGGCACGTACGTGTTCTCGCCGCCGCCCGCGGTGTCGCCGCGGCTGCCGAGGAACTGGACGGTGTCGGCGATCACCTCGACCGCCTGGCGCTTCGAGCCGTCCTGCGCCTCCCACTCGCGCCACTCGAGGCGTCCGTCGATCGCGACAGGGCGGCCCTTCGAGAGGTACTGCGCGCAGTTCTCGCCCTGGTTGCCCCAGACGGTGATGTCGAAGTAGTTCGGCTTCTCCGTCCACTCGCCGGTCGACGCGTCCTTGCGGCGCGTGTTGACGGCGAGCCGCAGGCTGCAGACGGCCATGCCGCTTGGTGTGTGCCGGAGCTCGGGGTCGCGCGTGAGGTTTCCCACGAGGACGACGCGGTTGATGTTCGCCATGACTTACTCCTCCTCTTCCTGCTGAGAGCTGGTCGTGCCAGCGTACGCGGGCTCGCGGCCCACTTCCAGCGTCGGTTCGGGACCCGGCCGGCCCGGGCCGTGGCTCCCCTTGACGCGGCGCGTCGGCAGGTGGCGCATCACGCCGTCGCTGATCTTGAGGATGCGGCTCAGCTCGTCGAGCGTCTCCGGCTCGGCGTCGAACTGAATCAGGTGGTAGATCCCGTCGGCCTTCTTGTCGATCGGATACGCGAGCCGGCGGCGTCCCCACGGGTCGTGGCCGACCCAGGTGCCGCCGCCCTGCTCGACGAGCCCGCGGGCGCGCGAGACGATCTCCTCCTGGCGCGCTTCCGCCAGGTCGGGGTCGAGCATGAGCAAGATCTCGTAGTCGTTCGGCAACCGTTTCCTCCTTCGGTCTGGACGGCCCCGCCTTGGGTTGCGTTCGCGGAGCAGGAGTCCGCGGCAGAGTAGCATCGGGGCGTGAATCGGCGGTTCGCGTGGCTGGGAGGTGCGGTGGGCGCGTTGGCGGTGTGGAGATGGCTGAAGAGGCGCGGGAGACCCATGGTTAACCATGGAGAACAAGCCGATCCGGCCGCCGAGCTGCGCGCGAAGCTCGAGGAGTCCCGCGTCGTCGTGGACGAGCGCGAGGCCTTCGAGGAGGGCGAGACGACCGTCGACGCGGCGCCCGACCCCGAGGCGCGGCGGCGCGAGGTGCACGAGCAGGCAAGGGCCCGGATCGACGAGCTGAAGGAATCAGGGACGGACGAAGGCTGAGACGCCCGAGGCGAGGCCGCGTGCGACCTTTTCCTGGTAGGCCGGCGTCTCGAGGCGCGAGCGTTCGAACGGATTCGTCATGAAGCCGGTCTCGACGAGGATCGCCGGCACCCGCGCCCAGTTGAAGCCGGTCAGGTCGGTGCGCAGGACGATGCCGCGGTTGGCCGAGCGCGTCGCGCGCACGAGCGCGCGCTGCACGAGGACCGCGGCTCTGCGCGAGCCGCGCTTGTAGAGCGTCGCGGCTCCGTGTTGCGACGAGTCGCTCGAGCCGTCGGCGTGGATGCGGAGCATCAGCGAGGCATGCCGGGCGTTGCAGAACTCGGCGCGCTCGACGTTCCCGCCGCGGTAGCCGTCACGAGTGCGCGTCATCGCGACGCGATAACCGTCCTCCAGCAACGCCTTCCGCGTCCGGAACGCGATCGCCAGCGCGACCTTCGCCTCCCCGGGCGCGCCGCCCGCGTCCTTGACCTTCAAAACGTGCGAACCGGGGGCGATCGGCTCCGACTGCGCTCCGACCGCCGGCAAGGTCCCGTGGCCGGGATCCAGACAGATCAGCGCCGCAGCGGCGAGTGCGCCCAGCATTGACGCAGGGTAGAGAATCGAATCATGGCGACCACGATCTCGCGCGCGAACCAGCCGCCGCCCCTCGAGGGCTACGACCTCTACGCCCAGAACCGTCCGCTCGTCGAGGCGGCCGCGCGCGAGGGCGCCGGCTGGGCGAACGACGACCTGCGCGCGTTGGGGACGCTGCTCGGCGGCGAGCCGCTCGAGTGGGGACGCCTCGCGAACGAGAACCCACCGCGGCTGCGCGCGTACGACCGCTTCGGCGAGCGGATCGACGAGGTCGAGTTCCATCCCGCCTGGCACGAGCTGCTGAGGCTCGGCGTCGCGCACGCGCTGCACGCCGCGCCCTGGCGCGAGCCGCGGCCGGGCGCGCACGCCGCGCGCGCGGCGGCGTTCGTCACGTTCGCGCAGGTCGAGGCGGGCGTCGGCTGCCCGCTCGCGATGACCTTCGCTGCCGTCCCGGCGCTGCGCGTCGAGCCGGAGCTCGCGGCGGAATGGGAGCCGCGTCTCGAGTCGGTGCTCTACGACCCGGGCCTGCGGCCCGCGGCGGACAAGGCCGGCGCGCTCTGCGGGATGGCGATGACCGAGCGGCAGGGCGGCTCCGACGTGCGCGCGAACGAGATGGAGGCGCGGCCGCTCTCCGACGACGAGGCGACGCTGCACGGCGAGAAGTGGTTCTGCTCCGCGCCGATGTGCGACGCGTTCCTGACGCTCGCACAGGCGCCGCAGGGACTCACGTGCTACCTCGTGCCGCGCGTGCTTCCGGACGGCACGCGCAACGCGTTCCACATCGAGCGGCTCAAGGACAAGCTCGGCAATCGCTCCAACGCGTCCTCGGAGATCCGCCTCGACGGCGCGTGGGCTCGGCGTGTCGGCGAGGAGGGACGCGGCGTGCGGACGATCATCGAGATGGTCGTGCACACGCGCCTCGACTGCGTGCTGGGCTCGACCGGCTTGATGCGTCGCGCGGTCGCGGAGGCGACGCATCACGCAGCGCATCGCTCGGCGTTCGGCCGCACGTTGATCGACCAGCCGCTGATGCTGAACGTGCTCGCCGACCTCTGCGTCGACTCGGAGGCGGCGACCGTGCTCGCGCTGCGGCTCGCGCGCGCGTACGACGAGGACGACGTCGCCTTCCGCCGTCTCGCGACGACGGTCGCGAAGTACTGGGTGTGCAAGTCGACGCCGCCGCTCGTCGTAGAGGCGCTCGAGTGTATCGGCGGCAACGGCTACGTCGAGGAGAGCGTCCTGCCGCGGCTGCATCGCGAGAGCCCGCTCAACTCGCTCTGGGAGGGCGCGGGGAACATCAACGCGCTCGACGTCCTGCGGGCGCTCGCGCGCGAGCCGGAGAGCCTCGACGCGCTGCTCGACGAGATCGAGCTCGCGAGCGGCGCCGACCACCGCTTCGACGAGGCCGTCGTCGCGCTGCGCCGCGAGCTCGCCGATCGCGACGACGCGGAGCTGCGCGCGCGGCGGATCGTCGAGCGGCTCGCGCTCTGCCTGCAGGGATCGCTGTTGCTGCGGCACGGAGCGCCGGCGACGGCGAACGCGTTCTGCGCGACCCGGCTCGGCGGCGACGGCGGCCGTGCGTACGGCACGCTGCCGCCGGGACTCGAGCTCGCGGAGATCGTCGAGCGCCACCGTCCGCTTGTCTGACGCCGTCGCATACCAAGGCGAGGAAGGCGCGTACTCGGAGGAAGGCGCGCTCGCGCTCTTTCCCGACGCGGACCGCGTGCCGCTGCCGTCGATCCGCAAGGTGTTCGAGGCGGTCGAGGTCGGGCGCTTCCGCTGGGGCGTCGTGCCGATGGACAACTCGCAGGCAGGCAGCATCAACGAGACGTACGACCTCTTCCTCCGCCACGGCCTGCACCTCGTGGGGGAGACGGTCGTGCGGGTCGACCACTGCCTGCTCGCGCTGCCGGGATCCGCGATCGACGAACTGCAGGTGGTGATCTCGCATCCCCAGGCGATCGCGCAGTCGGAGGAGTTCCTCAGCTCGCTCGAGGTCGACGTCCGCGCGGAGTACAACACCGCCGGAGCTGCGAAGCAGATTGCGGAAAAACGGCTCGAGCACACGGCCGCGATCGCGTCGCGACGCGCGGCGGAGCTGTACGGCCTCGAGGTGCTCGCCGAGCGGATCCAGACGTACCCGGACAACTCGACGCGCTTCGGCGTGCTCGCGCGCAACCCGGAGCCGATCGGCCAGCCGGACAAGTCGTCGCTCGTCTTCGGCGTCGGCCACGTCGCAGGCTCGCTCTACCGCTGCCTCGGCGCGTTCGCGGAGCGGCATCTGAGCCTGACGAAGCTCGAGTCGCGCCCGCGCCAGGGGCGCCCGTGGGAGTACGTCTTCTACGTCGACATCGCCGCGCCCGCCGACAGGCCGGAGATGGTCGAGGCGCTCGCATCCCTGAGCGAGCACGCGACGTTCACGCGGCTACTGGGCTCGTACGCTGCGGCCGTTCCGACCCGCTGACGGCCGCCAACCAATGGCGAGCGCGAAGAGCGGAGCGGCGCCGGAGTCGAACCGACCGAGCCGTGGGCTACACGACCGCACTGGTTTTGAAGACCAGCTGGGCCACCGGGCCCATGCCGCTCCGGGCATCAGTATTCCTACGCAGCCTCCTCCGCGACTCCCACGATTGCGCCACATCAGTGCCGAGCCACCCTGAGGGCGAGGAAAGGAGACGCAGATGTCGAGGATCGTCGTGGGAGTGGACGGCTCGGAAGGCGCACAGCAGGCGCTCGAGTTCGCGCTGCGCGAGGCGAAGTTGCGTGGAGCGGGCCTACGCGTGGTGATGAGCTGGCAGGAGCCGGCGACGCTGTACGCGGGAGGCTTCGTGGTGCCCAAGCCGGTCGACGAGGAATTCGAGCGGGGCGTGCATGACGCGCTCGACCGGGTGCTCGCAGCGGCGAACGGGGCCAAGGAGGGCGTCTACGTCGATGCGGTCGTGCGCAAGGGCCAGGCGGCGAAGGTGCTCGTCGACGAATCGCGGTTCGCGGACCTGCTCGTGGTCGGGTCGCGCGGCCTCGGCGGCTTCCGCGGGTTGCTCGTCGGCTCGGTCAGCCAGGCGTGCGCGCACCACGCGCATTGCCCGGTCGCGATCGTTCCGAAGCCCTAGCGCCGTAAGATCGGCGTCGTGGGCTTCGACGGCGCTTCCGTCCAGAACGCGATCTACATCTCGGGCGAGACCGCGTGGCCGGTCGCGCCGGAAGACTGGGAGGCGAAGGCCGAGCAGGTCCTCGACGCCGGCGCGTTCGGCTACATCGCAGGCGGCGCGGGCGGCGAGTCGACGATGCGCGCGAACGTCGAGGCGTTCGAGCGGCGCCGGCTGCGGCCGCGGATGCTGCGTGGCAACCGCGAGCGCGAGCTGGGTGTCGAGGTGCTCGGCACGCCGTCGGTCGCACCGTTCTTCCTCGCGCCGATCGGCGTCCTCTCGATCGCGCACGAGGACGGCGAGCTTGCGTGCGCGCGTGCCGCCGCGGCGAGCGGCATTCCGTTCGTCCTCTCGAGCGCCGCCTCGCACTCGATCGAGGAGATCGCGGAGGCGATGGGAGACAAGCCGCGCTGGTTCCAGCTCTACTGGGTGAACGACCGCGAGATCTGCGAGAGCTTCGTCGCGCGCGCCGAGGCGGCCGGCTACGGCGCGATCGTCGTCACGCTTGACACGCTGACCCTCGGCTGGCGTCCGCGCGACCTTCGCAATGCGTACCTGCCGTTCGTCACCGGCCAGGGCTGCGCGCAGTTCTTCTCCGACCCCGTGTTCTGCAGCCGCCTCGCGAAGCCGCCGGCCGAGGATCTGCTGACGGCGGCCGCGACGATGCTCTCGACCTTCCCGAACCTCGCGCTCACGTGGGACGACCTCGCGTGGCTGCGCGGGCAGACGAAGCTGCCGCTGCTCGTGAAGGGCGTGCTGACGGCGGAGGACGCGCGGCTCGCGTTCGACGCCGGCGTCGACGGCGTGGTCGTCTCCAACCACGGCGGGCGGCAGGTGGACGGCGCCGTCGCGGCGCTCGACGCGCTCGTCGAGGTGCGGCAGGAGCTCGGGGACGGCGCCGTCGTGTTGATGGACGGCGGCATCCGACGCGGCGCCGACGTCGTCAAGGCGCTCGCGCTCGGCGCCGACGCGGTGCTGCTCGGGCGTCCCTACGCGTACGGCCTCGCCGTCGGCGGCCAGGCCGGCGTCGAGGAGGTGATCCGCAACCTCGCCGCGGAGACCGACCTGACGCTGGCGCTGCTCGGGGCGGGGTCGGTGGAGGAGCTGGACGAGAGTTGGATCGCGGCGTCGTCCTGAGCGCGCCGGGCGCCGTCGCGCTCGAGGAGATCGTCGTCGACGAGCCGGGTGCGGGCGAGGTGCTCGTCCGCCTCGAGGCAACCGGCGTCTGCCACAGCGACCTACACGTGATCGAGGAGGACGGCTGGGGACACCCGCTGCCCGTGCTGCTCGGCCACGAGGGTGCCGGCACGGTCGAAGCGGTCGGCGAAAGCGTCGACACGGTCGCACCCGGCGACCGCGTCGTGCTCGGCTGGAAGACGGCGTGCGGAGAATGCGTCTACTGCGCCCGCGGCGAGCCGCGCCTCTGCAAGAAACCGCCCGCAGCAGGGCCGCGACTCCACCGCGCGGACGGAACCGTGCTCACGCCCGTCCTGCGCACGGGCACGTTCGCGACGCGCACCGTCGTCCCGGCGGTCGCGACGGTGAAGGTGCCGCGCGAGTTACCCGTCGAGCAGGCGTGTCTGATCGGCTGCGCGGTCGCGACGGGCGTCATGTCCGTGCTCGAGACGGCCCGCGTGTGGGAGGGCGCGCGCGTCGCGGTGATCGGCTGCGGCGCGGTCGGGCTGTCCGTGATCCAGGGCGCGCACATCGCAGGCGCGTCGCAGATCCGCGCGATCGACGTCGACGAGCGGAAGCTCGAGCAGGCGCTGCGGTTCGGCGCGACCCACACCGGGGAAGGCCCGGTCGACTTCGCGTTCGACGTCGTCGGACTCGGCTCGACGTTCGAGCTCGCGCTGAGCCTGCTCGCCGGCGGCGGCACCGCGATCCTGATCGGCCTCTCGCGGAGCGGCGAGCGCGCCGAGCTCGACCTGCCGGACTTCTTCGCGCGGCGGACAACCGTGCGCGTCTCGCACGGCGGCGACCACCTGCCGCAGGAGGACTTTCCGCGCCTCGCGCAACTCGCGCTCGAGGGCAGGCTCGACCTCGCCGGAATGGTGACGAAGACGATCGCGTTGGACGGCGTGATGGACGCCTTCGACGACATGCGGCGCGGCGACGTGATCCGGTCGGTCGTGCTGCTGTGAAGTTCCCGCCGCCCGTGGCCGAGCTGATCGGCCTGCAGGCCGGGAAGATCGAGGGCGGTGAGTCGCTGATGTGGCTCGACGTGGAGGAGCGGCACTCGAACCCAATGGGAACCGTGCACGGCGGCATCGTCTGCGACCTCGCCGACGCGGCGATGGGCACGGCGTTCGCGTCGACGCTCGACGCAGGGGAGTCGTTCACGACTCTGGAGCTGAAGATCAACTTCCTGCGGCCGTTCTGGACGGGCCGCCTCGTCGGGCGGGGTCGCGTCGTCCAGCGCGGCCGGACGGTCGGGATGAGCGAATGCGACGTCGAGGACGACCAGGGCCGCCTCGTGGCGCGGGCATCTTCAACGTGCATGGTCTTGAGAGGTGACGCGGCGGCCGGTCGCTGAGATACTGGGAGCGTGAACCTCCGCGACTCCCCGGACGAAGCGACCTTCCGCGCCGAGGTGCGCGAGTGGCTCGCCGCGAACCTGCCGGCGAAGTCCGACAAGGAGTGGAGCCGCAAGATGTACGACGCCGGCTACGCGGGCCTGACGTGGCCGGTCGAGTACGGCGGCCGGGGCGAGCCCTACTCGCACCAGGCGATCGCGCTCGAGGAGTTCGCGCGAGCAGAGGCGCCGCAGCACGTCAACGTGATCGCGCTCGGGATGGCCGGACCGACGATCATGGCCCACGGCACCGAGGAACAGAAGCAGCGCTACCTGCAGAAGATGCTGACGGCCGAGGAGATCTGGTGCCAGGGCTTCTCCGAGCCCGAGGCCGGCTCCGACCTCGCCGCCGTGCGCACGCGCATCGAGGAGACGGACGACGGCTTCGTCGTCAACGGGCAGAAGGTGTGGTCGTCGTACGCGCACATCGCCGACTTCTGCATCATCGTCGGCCTCGGCGATCCGTCGGCACCGCGCTACAAGGGACTCACGTACGTGATCGTCGACATGAAGGCGCCGGGTGTCGAGGTGCGGCCGCTGCGGCAGCTGACCGGCGAGTCTGACTTCAACGAGATCTTCCTCACCGACGTTCGCGTACCCCGCGAGAACCTGCTCGGCGAGGTCGGCGGCGGCTGGCAAGTCGCGATGACGACGCTGCTGCACGAGCGCGGCACGCTCGGCTTCGCGCTCAGCGGTGTGCTCGCGCTGCAGGTGCAGAAGCTTGTCGCGCTTGCGAAGGAACGCGCGGCCGACGATCCGATCATCCGCGACCGCGTCGCGCAGGAGTGGATCGAGCTGCAGGCGCTGAAGCTGACGAACAACCGCTCGCTCACGACGCTCATGCAGACCGGCATCCCGGGGCCTGAAGGCTCGGGCTCGAAGCTGCACTGGTCGGAGCAGAACCAGCGGCTCACGAAGCTCGCGATGGAGATCCTCGAAGGAGAGGACGACGGGTACTGGCACCACCAGCAGCTGCGGTCACGCGGCAACACGATCGAGGCCGGGACGAGCGAGATCCTCCGCAACATCATCGCCGAGCGCGTGCTCGGTCTCCCCAGGAGCCGCTGATGCAATTCGCCTTCACGGACGATCAGGAGCTGCTGCGCCGCGAGGCGCGCGCGGTGCTCGCGAACGGCGGCTGGGGTCGCGACGAGCTCGCCGAGCTCGGCTTCCTCGACCGCGCCGTGCTGTTCGAGGAGGCGGGGCGCGCGAACCGCGGCTCGGAGTTCTTCGACGAGTCGGCGCCGCAGCAGGAGCAGCTCGCCGCGCTCTCGCTCGAGGCGGTCGGCATCGCGTCGAAGGCGCTCGAGCTCGGGATCGAGCACGCGAAGACGCGCGAGCAGTTCGGCAAGCCGATCGGCGCGTATCAGGCGGTGTCGCACCGGCTCGCGGACACATACGTCGAGACGGAGCTGGCGCGCTCGCTCGCGTACTGGGCGGCGTGGTCGGTCGCGGAGGCGGACGAGGACGCACCGCTCGCCGTCGCCGCCGCGAAGGCGTTCTGCGGCGACACGGGGGTCGCCGCGGTCGAGCGCTCGATCCAGGTGCTCGGCGGCATCGGCTTCACGTGGGAGCACGTGCTGCACGAGTACTACGACCGCGCGCTCTGGATCCAGGCGTACGGCGGCTACGCGCGCGTCCATCGCGCGAAGATCGCCGCACACCTCCTCGATTGAAGACGGTCCTCGTCACCGGCGCGTCGTCGGGAATCGGCGAGGCGACGGCGACGCTGCTGCGCCACCGGGGCTGGCGCGTGCTGGCCGGCGTTCGCCGCACGGGATCGGCGCCGGAGGGAACCGAGGAGCTGCTGCTCGACCTGCACGACCCGCCGCCGCTCGAGCTCGACACGCTCGACGGGCTCGTCCTGAACGCGGGCATCGCGCACGCGGGGCCGCTCGAGTTCCTGCCGCTCGACGACCTGCGCGAGCAGCTCGAGGTCAACGTCGTCGGCCAGCTCGCCGTACTGCAGCAGGCGCTGCCGGCGTTGCGCGGCGCGCGCGGCCGCGTCGTCCTCATGGGATCGATCTCCGGCCTCAGCTCGCTGCCGTTCCTCGGCGCGTACTCGATGTCGAAGCACGCGCTCGAAGCGATGGCCGACGCGCTTCGCGTCGAGCTGGCGCCGTGGGGGATCCACGTCGCGCTGATCGAGCCGGGCACGATCAAGACGCCGATCTGGACGCGCGAGCGGCCCGAGCCGCCGGCGGCCGCGACGGAGCTCTACGGCGAGCGGATCGACGCGTTCCGCCGGCTCGCGGTCGAGCGCGGAACGCACGGCGCGCCGGCGGGCACGGTTGCGGCAGCCGTCGAGCAGGCGCTGACCGCGGACCAGCCGAGGACCCGCTACCTCGTCGGCCGCGACGCGAAGCTGCGCGCCCAAATCGAGCGGCTGCCCGACCGCCTCCGCGACCGGCTGCTGGTACGGCAGCTGTTCAGGTCGTAGAGTTCGCTCCATGGCGCACGCGTTCTCGTCCGTCGACGAGCTCGGCGACAACTACGGCTTCCGGAAGGTCCGCGCCCCGCTCGGGGTCACGGCCTTCGGCGTGAACGTCACGGTCTATCCGCCCGGCGCGGAAGGCGTCCTCCACTACCACGACGTCCAGGACGAGCTCTACTTCGTGCACTCGGGTACGGCGCGCTTCGAGGTCGACGGCGAGGAGCGGATCCTCGGCCCCGGCGGCCTCTGTCACGTCGAGTCGACGACGCCGCGCAAGGTCACGAACGTCGGCGGCGACGACCTCGTGATGCTGATCGTCGGCGGCAAGGGCGGCTACGTCGAGCGCGACGGCCAACTCGTGAATCCCGAGGACCTCGAGCACCGGCAGGCGATGTCGCGAGGAGAGATGTGATGGACGGACTGATGATGGACTACCAGCTCACGCTGCCGTCGTTGCTCCGGCGCGGCGAGACGTTCTTCGGCAACAAGCGCGTCATCACGCGCCTGCCGGACCGGAGCTTCCACGACTACGCGTACCGCGACATGACGCGGCGCGCGAAGCAGCTCGCCGTCGCGCTGCAGCAGCTGGGACTCGCGCGCGGCGATCGCGTCGCGACGCTTTGCTGGAACCACTACCAGCACCTCGAGGCGTACTTCGGCATCCCCTGCGGCGGCTTCGTCCTGCATACGCTCAACCTGCGCCTGCATCCGAACGACCTCGCGTACATCGCCGACCACGCGGAAGACCGTGCGGTGATCGTCGATCGCTCGCTCCTGCCGCTGCTCGAGCAGTTCAAGGACCAGACGAAGATCGAGCACGTGTTCGTCGTCGAGGACTCCTACGAGGAGCTGCTCGCCGGCGCCGACGCGGCGGACTGGCGCGATCCCGAGCTCGACGAGAACGAAGCGGCGGCGATGTGCTACACGAGCGGCACGACCGGTCGTCCGAAGGGCGTCGTCTACTCGCACCGCTCGACGTTGCTGCACACGCTCGGCGTCGCGTCGTACACGCCGCTCGGCAATCCGATCTCCGAGGCCGACGTCGTGCTGCCGGTCGTGCCGATGTTCCACGCGAACGCGTGGGGCTACCCGTACCTCTGCGCGATGATCGGCGCGAACATGGTCATGCCGGGACCGTTCCTCGATCCCGAAAGCCTGCTCGAGGACTTCGTCGAGCAGGGCGTGACGTGGACGGCCGGTGTGCCGACGATCTGGCTCGGCATCCTGCAGCTGCTCGACGCGGACCCGGGCAAGTGGGATCTCTCGCGGCTGAAGGGAATGCTGTGCGGCGGCTCGGCGGTGCCGCGCGCGCTCATCGCCGCGTACAAGCAGCGGCACGGCCTGACCGTCGTGCAGGGGTGGGGGATGACGGAGACGTCGCCGGTAGCCTCGGTGACGGATTACGCCGACGACCTCCGCACCGCCGACGAGGAGACGCAGTTCGACTTCGCCGCGATGGCCGGGCTGCCGCTGCCGCTCGTCGAGATCCGCGTGCGTGTCGGGGACGAGGAGATCCCGTGGGACGGCGAGACCATGGGCGAGCTCGAGGTGCGCGGGCCGTGGGTCGCGTCCGGCTACTACAACACGCCCGAGCAGGCCGAGCGCTGGACGCCGGACGGCTGGTTCAAGACCGGCGACATCTGCTCGATCCATCCGCGCGGGTTCATCCAGATCAAGGATCGCGCGAAGGACGTGATCAAGTCCGGCGGCGAATGGATCTCGTCCGTCGACATCGAGAACGCGTTGATGGCGCATCCTGCGGTGACGGAGGCGGCCGTGATCGCGATCCCGGATCCGAAGTGGGACGAGCGACCGCTCGCGTGCGTGGTCGTCAAGCAGGGCGAGTCGGTGGACGCCGACGAGCTGCGCGCGTTCCTCGCGCCGCAGTTCGCCAAGTGGTGGCTACCGGACCGGTTCGAGTTCGTGGACGAGATCCCGAAGACGTCGGTCGGCAAGTTCAAGAAGACGGCGCTGCGGGAGCAGTTCGCGCACGAGCCCGCCTCGACGACTCCGTAGTGGAGATCGCCGGGCGCACGTTCGTCGTCACGGGCGGCAAGTCGGGGCTCGGTGCGGCGACCGCGCGCGTGCTCGAGGACGCGGGCGCGCAGGTGGTCGTCGTCGACCTGCCGGAGGTCGACGTCACGGACGAGGACGCCGTCGCGTCGCTCGTCGGCGGGCTCGACGTGTTGCACGGCGCCGTCAACTGCGCCGGCATCGGCGGCTCGTCGCGCGTCACGGAGTTCCCGCTCGAGACGTTTCGCCGCGTTGTCGAGGTGAACCTCGTCGGGACGTTCGTCGTCACCAAGCATGCGGCGGCGAAGATCGCGGCGACCGGCGACGGCGGCGTGATCGTCAACACCGCGTCGAACGCGGCCTTCGACGGTCAGATCGGCCAGGCTGCGTACACCGCGTCGAAGGCCGGTGTCGCGGGGATGACGCTGCCGATCGCGCGCGACCTGGCGCGGCACGGGATCCGCGTCGTCACGATCGCGCCCGGGCCGATGGACACGCCGATGCTCGCGCGCCTGCGCGACGACATCCGCGAGTCGCTCGAGGCGCAGATCCCATATCCGTCGCGCCTCGGGCGGCCCGAGGAGTACGCCGCGCTCGTGAAGCACATCGTGGAGAACGACTACCTCAACGGCGAGGTGATCCGGCTGGACGGCGCGCTGCGGATGGGGCCGCGCTGAAGGCCGTCGTCCTCCGCGAGGTCGACGGACCGCTTGCGGTGGAGGAGGTCCCTGCGCCGGACGGCGACGTCGTCGACGTGCGCGCGGCGGGGATCAACTTCCTCGATGTCCTCGTACGGCACGGCCGGTACCCGCAGATGCCGGAGCTGCCGCACGTTCCGGGCGTCGAGGTGGCGGGCGAGCTCGACGGCCGGCGCGTCCTCGCGCTGACACGTGACTCCGCCGGCGGCTACGCGGAGCAGGCGGCGGTCGATGCGCAATGGACGTTCCCGCTCCCCGAGCAGGCCGACTTTGCGGCCGGCGCGTCGTTCCTCATGACCTATCTGACCGCCTACGTCCCGCTCGTGCGCCAGGTGCGCGTGACGAGCGCTTCGACCGTGCTCGTGCACGCGGGCTCGGGCGGCGTCGGCTGCGCGGCGATCCAGCTCGCGAAGAGCTTCGGCGCGCGCGTCGTCGCGACGGCGAGCACCGAGGAGAAGCGCGCGTTCGCGCGGCAGGTCGGTGCCGACGAGACGCGCGGTTACGACGAGCTCGACGACGTCAAGGTCGACATCGTGCTCGACCCGGTCGGCGGCGAGGTGTTCGCGGGCTCGTTGCGTTTGCTCAATCCGCTCGGCGCGATCGTCGCGATCGGCTACGCGGGCGGGACGTGGGAGCCGCTCGACCCGACGCTGCTCGTCGGTCGCAGCATCGGCGTGCACGGCGTCTACCTCGGCCGGCTCATGCGCCTCGAGCCCGATTTCGTGCACGAGTGCGCGACGGAGCTGCTTGCGATGTGGACGCGCGGCGAGATCGAGCCGGTCGTCGGCGCGCGCTTCCCGCTCGCGCAGGTGGAGGACGCGCACGCGCTGATCGAGTCGCGCCACCACGTCGGCAAGGTCGTGCTCGAGCCGTGAGGGCACTCGTTACCGGTTCGGAGGGAGGCATCGGCCGGGCGATCTGCGCACGGCTCGAGCGCGAGGGCTACGACGTCGTGCGTCTCGATGTCATCACCGGCTTCGACGTGAGCGACGCGAAGGCATGGGAGGACGTCCCGGACGTCGAGCTTGCATGCCTCAACGCGGGCGTGCTGACGGGCGAGCTGGACGTCGCGCGGCTGACGGATGAGCAGTACCGCCGCATCCTCGGCGTGAACGTCGACGGGGTCGTGTTCGGCGTCCGCGCGCTCGCGCGCCGCATGCCTGTCGGCGGCGCGATCGTCGCCACCGCGTCGCTCGCCGGGCTGACCGACATGGCGACCGATCCGATCTACGCCGCGACGAAGCACTTCGTCGTCGGCTTCGTTCGCAGCGCCGCTCCGCAGCTCGCCGGGCGCGAGATTCGCCTGAACGCGGTCTGCCCCGGCATCGTCGACACGACCATGGTGGACGAGCGGCGCGCCGAGCTCGAGACGGCCGGCTTCCCGCTGATCGCGCCGGAGACGGTCGCCGACGCGGTCTGGCGCGCCGCGACGAGCGAGGGGACTGGCGAGGCGTGGGTCGTGCAGCCCGGTCGCGACCCGCTGCCGTTCCGCTATCCGGGCGTCCCGGGCCCGCGCGTCGAGGGCGCCGAAGGTGCGCGCCCGCCGCTCTAGCCACCGAGGACGTAGCGGAGAAAGAGGTGCGCGCCGTGGCGGCGGACGCCTCGCAGCTCGCCCGCGACGCGGCGGTCCGGCAGGAGCTGGACGCCTTCCACGAGCGAGAGCACCGCGTCCAAGCTTCGCCCTGCGAGCAGCGGCGAGACGGTGAGAAAGAGTTCGTCGACGAGCCCGGCCTCGAGCAGCGAGCCGAAGAGGCTCGGGCCTCCCTCCGAGAGGATCCGCGAGTGGCCGCGCTCGCGCAGCGCGGCGACGGCGGCGCCGGCGTCGACGCGCTCGCCTCCGGGTAGCTGGACGACGTCCGCGCCGGGCAGCTCCGGTGCGAGCCGCGCCGCGCCCGCCTCCGTCGTCAGCACGATCGGGGCGCGCTCGAGGATGGGGTGTGCGACCGGGAGTCCGGCGCCGCTCGTCACGATCGCGATCGCCGGCCGCTCCTCAAGCCCGAGGCGGCGCCGCAGCTCGAGCAGCGCGTCGGCCGCCGGCGGATACGCGGCTTCCGCCGTCCACACGGCGTTCGGCGACGCGCGCACCGTCGCCGAGCCGACGAGCACGACGTCTGCGCACGCGCGCAGCAGCGCCATCACGAAGTGGTCGGCGTCGCTCGCGTCGGCGATCAACCGGTTCGACCGGTGCACGCCCGGCAGCGCGACCACGCCGTCGATCGTCTGGACGAAGTTCGCGTAGAGCCACCGCTCGGGGAAGCCGAGCGTCCCGGGGTAGAGCCGCGCGAGCTCCTCCGGCAGCTCGAACGACGGCAGGCCGGGCGGCTCGAAGAGGAGCGCTAGCTCTTCCGCGTTCAAGCAGATCGCGCGACCCGAACGAGCTGCTTGCCGCGATTCTCGCCGCGGAGCATCCCCAGGAACGCGGCGGGCGCGTTCTCGATTCCCTCGACGACGTCCTCGGTGTGCGCGATCCGGCCCTCGGCGAGCCACCGGACCAGCCGCGGCAGGGCCTCGCCGAAGCGCGGCGCGTAGTCGCTGACCAGGAAGCCCTGCATGCGGGCGCGGAAGACGATCAGCAGGCCAGGGTGGAGGGTCGGCTCCGGGCGCTCGAGGTTGTACTGCGAGACCTGCCCGCAGACGGCGATCCGCGCGCCGACGTTGAGCCTCCCGTACACCGCCGACGAGACGGCGCCGCCGACGTTGTCGAAGTACACGTCGACGCCGTCCGGGCACGCGGCCTTCAGCGCATCGGAGAAACCGTCGGCCTTGTAGTCGACGCCCGCGTCGTAGCCGAACGTCTCGGTCAGGTCGCGCGCCTTCTCCGGACCGCCGGCGATCCCGACCGCCCGGCAGCCGGCGATCTTCGCGAGCTGGCCGACGACCTGCCCGACGCCGCCGGCGGCCGCCGAGACGACGACGGTGTCGCCCGGCCGCGGCTCGCCGACGTCGAATAATCCGAAGTACGCGGTCAGGCCGTTCGTGCCGAGCACGTGGAGCGACCACTGCAGCGGAATGCCGTCGGGAACCTGACGCAGCGTGCCGCCGCGCGCGACGGCGTACTCCTGCCAGCCGAGCTGCCCGACCACCTTGTCGCCCGGCGAGAAGCGCGGATCGTTCGACTCGACGACCTCGCCCGCCGACTGCGACGTCATCACCTCGCCGATCTCGACTGGCTTTGCGTACGAGCGCGCCGTGCTCATGCGCCCGCGCTGGTACGGGTCGACCGACGCCCACTCGATCCGCACGAGCACCTCGCCCGGCCCGGGCTGCGGCACCTCCGACTCGACGAGCGCGAAGTCGGACTCCTCCGGGAAACCCGACGGCCGCGCGGCGAGCGTCACCTGCCGGTTCACGTGAACCGCCAACCGTCCCCCTCGGCGACCGCCTTCAGGATGCGCCGCGCGACGACCATCTTGTGCACCTCGTCGGGCCCGTCGTAGATGCGGCCGCCGCGCGCCATCAGCGACATCGCCGCGAGCGGCGTCTCGTCCGTCAATCCCTTCGCGCCGTGCACCTGGATCGCGCGGTCGATCACCTCGTTCAGCACGCGCGCGGCGTAGAACTTGATCACCGACACCTCGACGCGCGCCTCCGAGCCTGCGTCGATCTTGTGCGCCGCGTCGAGCGTCAGCAGGCGGCACGCCTGGATCTCGGCCGCCGACTCCGCGATCCAGTTCTGCACCGTCTGCTTCTCCGCGAGCGGCCCGCCGAACG
>WNFV01004335.1_pt1 | contig 36622 bp, 32 predicted proteins | sample 5400101 | NCBI WGS metagenome assembly WNFV01 (sample SAMN13153361, study PRJNA577476) | soil metagenome | isolation source: 115 cm soil or saprolite under grassland replicate 1 | place: USA:California | collected 2016-06-15 | reverse complement strand
GGTGCCACGTTCGCGACGATGGGGCTTTCCATCCCGGTCGATCAGCTCATCTTCATGCTCGACCGAATCCAGTACTGGGGCGAGCACTTCGGACTGAAGTTCGAGGGCAAGGTCGACACCCCCAGTGACAACCCGCTCGGCTTCGGCCCCGCTACCACGACGATCCTGGGCAAGTACCCCGACGTCGACTTCATCGTCACGTTCAACGACGAGTCCGCCGTCGCCGCGGCCACGACCATCGCCACCTCCGGCAAGAAGGCCCGGATCGTCACTCCGAACGCCGCACAACCGATCGTGCGCACCGCCATGAAGGCAGGTCGCCTGGCCCTCGTGTACCGCACGCCGTGGGAGCAGCAAGGCGTCCAGAGCGTGTGGGCGGCCTATGACACGCTGACGAAGCAGCACCTGCCACTGCCCGACTTCATCACGGTACCGGGTTACACAGTCACCGCTGACGAGGCCGACGAGGCGAGCTGGTTGAAGTGACGACGACCTCGCAGCCCCTGGGACGGGCGACGGCGTCCGCGGCGATCCCGCCGCAGGCCCCGCTGCTGGAGCTGGTCGGCATCCACAAGGCCTACGGTGGCGTGAAGGCCATCCGCGGGGCCGGCCTGCAGATCAGTCGCGCCGGCGCCATTCACACCCTCATCGGGCAGAACGGGTGCGGCAAGTCGTCGATGCTCGGCGTCCTGTCCGGCCAGATCCAGCCGGACTCCGGCGAGATCCGGATCGCCGGCGAACGGGTCCGCTTCCGTGACTCGGCCGACGCGGTCCGCCACGGCATCGCCATGGTCTCCCAGGAGACCGCTGTCGCGGACCACCTGTCGGTCACCGAGAACGTCCTGATGGGAAGGATGGTCCGCCGCGGTGGCACCATCAGCTGGTCTGCCAGCCGCAGGCGCACCAAGGAGGTGCTCGCCCGGCTCGGTCTCGACTACGACCCGGGCTGGATCGTCGGCAGACTCAGGCCGGATCAGCGGCAGATGGTCGAGATCGCGCGGGCCATCTCCCTCGATACCAGGGTGCTCATCCTCGACGAACCCACGAGCTCACTGACCGAGGACGAGGTCCACGAGCTCTTCACGGCCGTCCGTGAGCTCGCGGGCAACGGTGTGGGCGTGCTGTTCGTCTCCCACCGGCTCGTCGAGGTCTTCGACCTGAGCACCGAGCTGACCGTGATGCGTGACGGCCGCACCGTCGACGCGGGGCCGGTGGACCGCTTCACCACGCCGACGCTGGTGGACAAGATGGTCGGCGGCGTGGACCTGCGAGGACAACCGGTGCAGCCGCACCGCCCTGTCGCCGACGACACGACCGCATCCCTGGAAGTGCGCGGGCTCAGCTCACCGGGCGTGGTCGAGGACGTCAGCCTCAAGCTGTGCGCCGGCAAGATCGTCGGCGTCGCGGGCCTGGTCGGGTCGGGCCGCAGCGAGCTGCTCGAGACCATGTTCGGGATCCGGCCGATCAGCGCGGGCGCGATGCTCGTGGACGGGCAGCCGTTCGCGAAACCCAGCCCTCGAGCCAGCATCGCCGCCGGTATCGGGTACCTGCCGCCAGACCGCAAGACGCAAGGTCTCGTGCTGTCGATGTCGGTGGCGGACAACGTCACCATGGTCGCCACGCACACGAGGAGCCGGCTCGTGCCGCCCAACCTCCGCAAGGAGCGGTCGACCACCCGTCGGCTGGCCGACACCGTGAAGCTGCGCAGCGCCTCGCTCTCGCAGACTGTGAAGACGCTCAGCGGCGGAAACCAGCAGAAGGTCGCGTACTGCAAGTGGATCGCGTCGGGGCCCCGGGTGCTGCTCCTCGACGATCCGACGCGGGGAGTCGACGTGTCAGCCAAGGCGGAGATCCACACCCAGCTGCGTCAGTCCGCGGCAGACGGTCTGGCGCTGCTCGTCACCTCGTCCGAAATCCCTGAGCTCATCGACCTCTGCGACGAAGTGCTGGTCATGTACCGCGGCACGATCTCGCACCGATTCAACCGAGAGCAGCTGCGCGAGGCCGAGATCGCGACCGCGGCTGCCGGGGGTCAGCCATGAACATGTCAACTGCGCATCCTGCCGGCAACCGAGCCTCCTCGACGGTCGCCAACCTCTGGAACGCCACCCGAACGTTTCGCCCTGTCCTGATTCTGCTCGTCGCCCTGTGTGTCTTCCTCAGCATCTGGCAGGACGGGTTCTTCACCACCGTCAACCTCCAGAACATCGCCACCTCCGTGGCCGTGCTGTGGCTGATCGCGCTCGGTGCCACCTTCGTCCAGCTGAGTGGAGGAATCGACCTCTCGTCCGGTGCCGTGGCGGCGATCGCCGGCATCTGCCTGACGCGGCTGCTGGACACCGGACTGCCCGACGCCATCGTGGTGGTCGTCGTCGTACTCTTCGGGGTCGCCCTGGGGTCGATCGTGAACGGCATCCTGGTGGGAGTCGTCGGACTGAACGTCTTCGTCGTCACCCTCGCGTCGATGACGGCGACCACCGGTGCGGTCAGCCTGTGGTCGGGGACCCGTTCGACCTTCGTGTTCTCGGAGTTCGTGAACAAGCTCGCGGTCGACGACCTTCTCGGCCTCTCGATGCCCATCTGGATCATGGCGTTGTCGTTCCTGGTCTTCCTCTTCGTCCAGACACGCACCTACTTCGGCCGCGACATCTACGCGATCGGCGGAAGCATGACGGCTGCGAAGCTGTCGGGCATTCGTACGGCTCGGACGCTGCTCATCGTGTGGGGTGTCGCCGGCGGCATGGCGGCGCTGGCCGGCGTCATCGCGGTCGGCCGCATCGGGGCATCGGCTCCGCAGCCGGACAACACCCTCCCGCTCAGCGCCATCGCCGCGATCCTCCTGGGAGGCAGCGCTCTCACCGGCGGCATGGGCGGGGTCGGCGGGACAGCCCTCGGCGTGCTCTTCATCGGCGTGCTGCAGAACGGGCTCAGTCTCTCGGGTGCGCCGACGTACTGGCAGCAGATCGTGACCGGTCTGATCCTCGTGGCAGCAGTGCTCGGGGATCGTCTGCAGGCACACGCGGGCTGGGTCAACGTCCGCGACAAGCTGACCAGACGCAGCTCGGTGGACGTCCAGACTCCTGTCACCACGTAGCGAAAGGCCATCCCCATGCTTCCTCCAGTCGACTTGCGGCCACCTTTCAACATCACCCGCACGAGTCACCTCCGGCTCACGGTGGCCGACCTCGCCGAGAGCCGCGACTTCTACGTCGACGTTCTGGGGCTCGTCGTGAGCGAGGAGGACCAGAGCACGTGCTACCTGCGGGGCCTGGCCGAGGCCTGTCACCACAGCCTGGTCCTCGAGCAGGGTGCCGACGGCGGCACCTGCAGGCGGATCGGTTTTCGGGTGTTCTTCGACGAGGACCTCGACGTGGCCTATCGGTGGTTCCGCGACCGCGACCTGCCCGCCGAGTGGGTGGAGCTGCCGCACCAGGGCCGCACGCTGCAGGTCAGCGATCCCGCCGGGACCCAGCTCGAGCTGTGCGCCACGATGGAGACGAGGCCCCGAATGCACATCGACTTCATGTCCCACCGTGGCGCCCATGCTCAGCGGCTCGACCATTACCAGATCCTGACTCCCGACACCTACGCCCTCTGCGCGTTCTACAGCCAGCTCGGCTTCCGGAACTCCGAGTACCTCGCGGCCGGCGACAACCTGGTCGGAGCGTTCATGTACCGGAAGGGCACCTGCCTGGATCTGGCGATCGTCACGGGCACCGGTCCCCGTCTGCACCACTTCGCCTACACGGTCAGCGAGAGCCGGGACATCTTCACTGCCTGCGACTTCGCGGGCCTCAAAGGGTACGGCGAGGGCGTGGAACGCGGACCGGGACGGCACGGTCCCGGCGGCATGCTCTTCGCCTACCTGCGCGATCCCGACGGCCACCGCGTGGAGGTCTTCAACAGCCATTACCAGACGATCGACATCGAGATCGAGCCCGTCCGTTGGGACGCCGCGTCGGTGAGCACGAACGCTCGCTGGGGTCTCCCTGCGCTTGAGCAGTGGTACCTCGAGGCATCACCGTTCGGGGGAGCGCCACTGCGCGATCCCGCCCTGCCACAGAACCCCATGACCCTGGAGCGATTCCTGCACGAGCGAGACGCCGCTCGCTGACTCGACACCCACGACCGGAAGGACCACCATGGCGCGAGTTCCGTACCGCACCAGGCAAGACGCATCCGCCGAGACCGCACCCCTGTGGGACCGGCTCGAGGCCGAACGAAAAGTTCCCACGGCGAACATCTTCCGGGCCTTGGCCAACGCCCCTGCCCTCCTCGACGCGTTCCTCTCGTACGCCAACGCGATGAGGGATCAGTCCCGGCTCAGCCCGAAGCTGCGCGAGCTCGCCATCTTGTCGGTCGGGCACGCCGCCGGCTCTGAGTACGAGATCGCTCACCACCAGTCCCACGGCCTCAAGGCGGGCCTGACCGAAGCCCAGCTCGCGGACGTCTCCGACTTCGAGAGCTCCGAGGTGTTCGACGAGGTCGAGCTCGCTGTCCTGAGGCTCGCCCGCGAGTCGACGCTGTCGGTGCACGTCTCGGAGGAGTCGTGGAAGGCCGCGTCGGCGCACCTGGACGATCAGCAGATGGTCGAGCTGACGTTGAACATCGCCTGGTACAACTCCGGCGTCCGCGTCATGGGCCTGCTCGATATCGACCTGGAAGACAAGTACCTCGGTCCGCCGCGGGCGTGACCCCCCAACAGCTGAAGGAGCACCCCGACATGGCGAAGATGCGCGCAGCCCGGCTGCATGCGATCGGCGAGCCGATGACCATCGACATCATCGACGTACCGTCGCCCCGGCCGACCGACGTCCTGGTCCGGGTCAAGGCCTGCGGGATCGTCCCCAACATGGCCAACGTGATCAGCAACTGGCCCACCTGGTTCCCGCACCAGCCCCTCGCCGCGCTGCCGGCCATTTTCGGGCTCGACGCTGCCGGTCTCGTCGAGGAGGTGGGCGAAGCCGTCATCGGGGCCCGCCCCGGGGACCGGGTCTACGTCAACCCGCTGCGGTCCTGCGGCAGCTGCTACGCCTGTCGTGGCGGCAATCTCAGCCATTGCCGCTACTTCACCCTGAACGGGTACTTCAGCACCTCCCGTGACGGCCAGAAGATCTTGGTTTCTCGGAGCTCATGACGGCACCGCAGCAGTCGCTCGTCAGGCTGCCGGACAACATGTCGTTCGAGCAGGCCGGGCGCATGGGCTACATCGGGACGTCGTACCGCGCATTACGTCACGCCGACGCCGGCCCCGGCATGACCGGGCTGATCGACGGCATCACCGGCACGCTGGGCATCGCCGCCACCAAGCTGTGCCTCGCCATGGGTGTCTCCCGGATCCTCGGAACGGGACGCGACAGGGAGCTGCTGCAGCGGGTGAAGGCCTTCGCACCCGATCGAATCGAGGTCCTCCGGCTGGGCGAGAAGTCCTCGGGCGAGTGGGCCAAGACCATCACCGACGGCGAAGGGGCCGACTTCGTCATCAGCGCACTCGGTGCCCGTGCTCCGGTGGAGACCATGCTGGACTCGATCCACGGCGTACGTCGCGGCGGCAAGGTCGTCAACGTCGGTGGTGTGTCCGAGGCCGTGCCCATCGACATGAAGTGGCTCATGGACGAGCAGGTGCAGATCATCGGGTCGAACTGGTTCAGCACGGCACAGGGCCAGGAAGTCGTCGACATGGTCGAGACCGGTGCCCTCGACGTCTCCTATCTCGAGCATGTCCGGTTCCCGCTCGACGATGTCAACCGGGCCATCTCCGGGCTCGAGAGCCGGCACGGCGGGTTCAGCAACTACCTGGTCATCCCTTGACCCGCGCCGCCTCAGAGGTTCCCGCGGACAGAACAGGAGCACAGATGTCGCACACGCTTCAGATCATCATCGTCAGCACCCGGCCCGGACGCGCCGGCAAGCCGATCGCGGACTGGTTCGTGAAGGAGGCGCTGCGCGACGGAAGATTCGAGATCGAGCTGACCGACCTGGCCGAGCTCGCCTTGCCCCCGCTCGACGAGCCGCATCACCCGAGGCTACGGAACTACGTGCACGAGCACACGCTGGCCTGGAGCAGGACCGTCGAGGCGTCCGACGCATTCGTGGTGGTGATGCCCGAGTACAACCACGGGTTCGCTGCCTCGATCAAGAACGCCATCGACTACCTGCACGACGAGTGGGCCTACAAGCCCGTGGGGTTCGTCAGCTATGGCGGCATCTCCGCGGGAATGCGCGCGGTTCAGATGCTCAAGCCTGTGCTGTCCTGCCTTCGCATGATTCCGGTGACCGAGCAGGTGGCGCTGGCCAACCACGTGCAGTTCCTCCACGGCGGCGTGTTCGCACCCGGCGAGCCGGCCTCGGTGGCGGTGACCGCCATGCTCGACGATCTCCAGCGGACGATGCTCGCGATCGGACAGCTCCGTTCTGCGATTGCCTGAGCCGGTCGGTCCGGAGCCTCGCGGCAGGGCGCACACCACAGCGCCCGGGAGCCGTCGCTAGGTCGAGGTCGCGCCGGTCAAGACGAATGCCACGACCGCCGGCCGGTCAGTCTTGTTCCGCCAGGCGTGGCGTCCGGCGATCTGGACCACGGTGTCACCGGGCATCAGGCGGGTCTCGGCTCCGTCATCCAGCTCGAGCCAGATCTCACCTTCGACGACGATGCCGTAGTCCACGCTCATCGTCCGATGCATTCCCGGCTCGTCGGGCTCGAATGCCGCAGCGATGTCCGGAGCGAAAGCATCCAGCTCAGCGTCGAGTCGCTCCGGGGCGAAGCGTGGATCCTCCACCACGGAGTCCGACGCGTACTGGACTACGAACCAGATCCGGGTCTGCGCCTGGCCGGGCATGAACTCGAACTCGTGGCTGTGAGGGGCTGGCCCATCCGAGATGAAGATGGACTTGCCCGAGTGGTCGGTGCCGGCCACGACGCGTCGGATCCGCGGCATAGTTCTCCTTCCATCTGCTATCGATAGCACAGCAGGACAGGCCATCAGGTGTCAACTGGTCAACTTGTCGCTTCGTACGACGCTAGGGCGTTCCAGGGCGGCACCGGGACGTCGCGACGTCTGACGGGCTGCTACCCGGAAACATGGAAGCCGTGCTATCGTTAGCACGTGATCTCTAGTAATCCGCTGCGAATCTCGCGTCCCGCCAGAGGCTTGGGCGTGAGCCGCGCATGACCACTGCTCGGACGTCCACGCGCTCGCCGGCGGCTCCTGCGGACCGGGTGGTCCTGGCCCAGGCGACGCGCGCCGGCGACGGTGGTGCCGGCGACGCTTCGGCTCGACCGTGGCTGGTGCACGAGGACCTGGCCGTGCCCCTCTCGGCCGTCGCGCAGACGAGCGCCGTTGCCGACGCGGTTTCGATCCGCGCGCTCCTGCGCGAGTGGCACGCCGTCGCGGCCGTCCTCCAGGACCTGACCGAGTCCCCGCGTACTCGCGAGCAGATCCACAGCCACGGCAGCGACGTCGCCGAGCTCGTGGTGATGTCTCCGGTCCAGCCGGGTCAGGCGTTCTGCACCATCGGCAACTACGCGCGGCAGGTGGTCGAAGCCGCCGTAGACGCAGAGGACGGGGGCGGCGACGGACCCGGTGCCGAGGGGCGACGCGACACCGCACTGATGGAGGTGGAGCGGCGCAAGCGCGACGGTCAGCCCTACGTCTGCCTGACCAGCTCACACCGGGTCAGCGGTCCCCGCGGGCAGCTCACCCTTCCGGTGGGGCTCGAGACGCTGGACTGGGAGGTCGAGGTTGCCGCGGTGCTGGGCGCCGGGGGGAGCGGAGACCCCGTGGTCGCCGGCTACTGCCTGGCCAATGACCTGACGGTGCGCTCGCGGGTCCTCCGCAGCGACGTTCCGACCCTGGGCAGCGACTGGGTCCAGAGCAAAGGTATGCCGGGGTCGCTGCCGATGGGCCCTTGGTTCGTGCCGGCGTGGCAGGTGCCGGACGTCTCGGCACTGCGGCTGCAGCTCTATGTCAACGACACGCTCATGCAGGACGACGTTGCGGCGGACATGATCTTCGGCGTCGACGAGCAGATCGCCTATCTCGCCCGCCACACCGTCCTGGCCGCCGGGGACGTCGTCTGCACGGGATCGCCGGCGGGGTTCGGGGCTCACCACCGCCGCTTCCTGCTACCGGGCGACGAGGTCCGCGCCAGCGTGGCTGAGCTCGGCGAACAGGTGATCACCTGCGTGGCTCAGCCCACCGCGGGCGGTCCGAGCACTGACGACCCGGCAGGCAGGCCAACCGGAACGGAGCAGCATCCATGACCGAGTCCGTGCCTCCCCAGGACGCATCTCTTTACCAGACCCCGCCGACCATACTGCTGACCGATCGGGCCTGGCCTGACGACTCGGTCGAGCGGGAGGTCATCGAGGGCGCCGGCTTCCGGCTTGTCAGCGGACCGGCAGATCCCACGCCTCCGGAGACCATCGAGGCGCTCGTCGAGCAGCATCGTCCGTCAGCTGTGCTGACCTGCTGGGCACCCGTCTCCGCCCGCGCGATCCGAGAAGCCGCGGCGAACGGACCGCTGCGGCACGTGGCGCGGATGGGTGTCGGACTGGACAACATCGCCGTGGAGACGGCCACCGACGCCGGCGTGCTGATCACCAACGTTCCCGACTACTGCGTCGAAGAGGTCTCCGACCACGCCGTCGGCATGGTGCTCGCCTGGACCCGGGGCATCGTCGCCGCCGACCGGGAGGTCCGGGCGGGTCACTGGAACCCCGCCGGCGCCAAGCTGCGGCGGCTCTCGACGCTGACCGTCGGCGTCGTCGGATTCGGTCGCATCGGACGGATGACGGCGGCGAAGCTGAGCGGACTGGGCGCGAACGTGCTGGCCACTGATCCGTACGCCGCTTCGACCGACGTCATCTCGGTGGTGGACCTCGAAGAGTTGCTCCCCGCCAGTGACGTCGTCATCCTGCACGCGCCGCTCACGCCGACGACACACCATCTGATCGGCGCCGACGCGCTCGCCCGCATGCGCAAGGGCGCGTTACTGGTCAACGTCAGCCGTGGTGGACTCGTCGACACCGAGGCGCTCGTCGCCTCCCTCGACCGCGGCCATCTCGGTGCGGCGGCCCTCGACGTCCTGGAGCACGAACCCGAGGTGCCCGACGCTCTGCTGGCTCACCCTTCGGTCGTGGTCACTCCGCACATCGCTTTCTCCTCGGACGCCTCACTGGTGGCACTGCGACGCAGCGCCGCCGAGGAGGTCGTTCGCGTTCTCCGCGGCGAGCAGCCGCGATACGCCTGCAACACGCCCGACACGGTCACCGACAGAACCCCGAACGGAACTCGCTCATGAGAACAATTCGCGCCGTGCACGGCCGGCAGGTCTTCGACTCCCGAGGGCGGCCGACCGTCGAGGTCGAGGTCAGGCTCGACGACGGAACTGTGGCGCGCGCCTCCGTACCATCGGGGGCCTCGACCGGAACGAACGAGGCCCATGAGCTGCGTGACGGCGACGACTCACAGTTCAAGGGGCTCGGCGTGATGTCGGCAGCGAACCACGTGGACCGGGAGATCTCCCCGGCTCTGGCCGGCCACGACGTCTTGGACCAGAGCGGCTGCGACGCGCTGCTCCGAGAGCTGGACGGCACGACGAACCTGGCTCGGCTCGGCGCCAACGCCGTGCTCGGCACCTCCCTGGCCGTGTGCCGGGCTTCTGCGGCGGCGTCGAACCAGCCCCTGTACCGGCGTATCGCGGACCTCGCCGGTGTCGACCGGCCACAGCTGCCGATGCCGATGGTCAACATCTTTTCCGGTGGCCTGCACGCGGGCCGCGGCATGGACGTCCAGGACTTCCTGGCCGTCCCAGTGTCAGCGACCACTATGCTCGACGCCATCCGGCTGGTCGCGGAGGTGCGTGATGCCGCCACCCAGGTGTGTGTCGAGCGCGGGCTCCCGACCCTGCTCGCCGACGAGGGCGGCCTCAGTCCAGGCTGCGAGACCGGACGGGAGGCGCTCGAGCTCCTCGTTGCCTCCGTCGAACGCGCGGGTCTCACGCCAGGTGCCGACATCGCCATCGCGATCGACGTCGCCGCTACGGCGCTGTACGACGCGACGAGCAGGGTGTATCAGCTGCGCCGCGAAGGTCGATCGGCCTCGACCGAGGACATGATCGAGATGATCTCCTCCTGGGTCGACGACTATCCGGTGATCTCCGTCGAAGACGCCCTCGACGAAGAGGACTGGGAAGGATGGCGCACGTTGACCGAGCAACTCGGGTCGCGGGTCCAGCTCGTCGGTGACGACCTGTTCACGACCAACAGCGAACGCCTCAGCCGCGGGATAGCGGCCGGCTGCGCCAACGGGGTGCTGGTCAAGGTCAACCAGAACGGGACGCTGACCGGGACGCTCGACTTCATCGCCGCAGCCCGGTGGGCCGGGTACGCGCCGGTCGTCTCTGCGCGATCGGGTGAGACGGAGGACCACCTTCTCGCCGACCTCGCCGTCGGCACGGCTGCGGGACAGATCAAGGTCGGGTCGGTCCGAAGCTCCGAGCGACTGGCCAAGTACAACCAGCTCGTGCGTATCGCGGAGGATGCCAGCCTGGGGTTCAGTCCGATGGTGTTGCCGGGTGGCAGCCACCTGCAGGGGCTCTCGAGGTGAACAGCAGGAACCCTCGTGCCCGGGTGCTCGTCTTTCTGCGCAGCCAGGGACTGCTCAGCGGAAGCGCAGAGCCGGTCATCACGCCCCTGGAAGGGGGCGTCTCGTCCGACCTCTGGAAGATCGAGACTGCGGACCGAACGCTCTGCGTCAAGGGAGCGCTGGCTCAGCTGAAGGTCGCTCGGCAGTGGCGGGCCCCGGTCTCACGCAACCAGGTCGAGTACGACTATCTCCAGTTCGCGCAGCGGGTCTGCCCCGGTCAGGTTCCCCGGGTCATCGCACACGACGGTGCGGCGGGACTGTTCGCGATGGAGTACCTCCCACCCGAGAGCCACCCGGTATGGAAGAAGGAGCTCCTCGCCGGACGTACGGACGTCGCGGTGGCTGCGGCAGTCGGAGACCTCGTCGGCCGCCTGCACGCGGCCAGCACCATCGGTGAGGCTGACGCCGGTCGTTTCGCCACCGATGACAACTTCGACGCGCTGCGCATCGAGCCCTTCTTCAGGGCTACCGCCGCCAGCCATGTGAGCCTCTCCGAGCGGTTCCGTCAGCTCGCTCGGCGAACGGCACGGACCCACGTAGCGGTCGTTCACGGCGACGTCAGTCCGAAGAACATCCTGCTGGCGCCGCGTGGCCCCGTCCTCCTCGACGCCGAATGTGCCTGGTTCGGCGACCCGGCGTTCGACGTCGCCTTCTGCATCAACCACCTGCTGCTGAAGTCGATCAAGCTGCCCGGCAGCTCGTCCCGACTGCTCGACGCCTCACGCGAGCTTGCCGCAGCTCACTCGGCGCACGTGAGCTGGGAACCGGTCGGGGCCTGCGCCGAACGGGTCGCCACGCTGCTGCCGGCACTCGCGCTCGCGCGCGTCGACGGGACCTCACCGGTCGAGTACCTCGACGAGAACCAGCGAGAGCTGGTGAGAGCAGTCGGTCGAACGATGATGCGTGAGCCGGTCACCACCGTGGCAGAGGCGCTCGAGCAGTGGGCCGGGCTGATCTGTGCTGAGCGGGCAGCGAGCTGAGCGCGCACACGTCGGTCCTCCCGTGAGGACGAGGAAGCAAGGAGACGAACAGATGTCCTTCATGCTCGCCACCACCCTCGTGGACGGTGCGCCGACGCCGGTCCTGATCGTCGGCGGACGCCACTATCCACTTGCCGAAGTGGCACCTCCGCTCCTGATGCCCGCGGGTCAGGGATCCATCGTGCGCGGCGGGGCGGACGGTCTGATGCGTCTGCTCGGCCGCTGGACCGAAGCCGAGCCCGTCCTGGTCGCCGTCGCCGACGAGCTCCGTCGTGGCGTCAGGACCTGTCGCGACGTACCGGTTCCCCGGCGGGCCGAGGACTGGCTCACGCCACTCCAGTATCCGGCCAAGGTGATCTGTACCGGCGCCAACTACTACGACCACATGACCAAGGACGGTGGACACGCCTCGTTCTCGAAGGACGACAACATCCCCGTCTTCTTCCTCAAACCGCCCACCACGACTCTGGTGGGGCAGGGCAGATCGGTCCGGTTCCCCGCGCAGTCCGAGAAGCTGGACTACGAGATCGAGCTGGCGTTCGTCATCGGCAAGGGTGGCCGGGACATCGCGCAGGAGACGGCACTCGACCACGTCGCCGCCTACACCGTCGGAATCGACCTCTCGGCCCGCGACTGGCAACGGCACCCTCAGCACCTGGTCAAGTTCGACCTGTTCGGCGGCAAGGCCTTCGATGACAGCTGCCCACTCGGGCCGGGCATCGTGCCCGCGCGCTTCGTCAGTCACGGCGACCTGCAGCTGCGACTCTGGGTCAACGGTGAGCTGCGGCAGGACGCCAACACGTCGGACATGATCTGGCCGGTTCCGGAGCTGGTCGCGCGCATCAGCGACCACGTCACGCTCGAGCCCGGCGACGTCGTACTCACCGGAACGCCATCGGGAGTGGGCTTGGCCACCGGCACCTGGCTTCGAGTAGGCGACGTCATCGACTGCGAGATCACCGGCCTCGGCTCCATGCGCGTCGAGATCGCCGCGGACGAAGCGAACCACTGACACCGGACCGGTGGCACCAAGCCAGACACCAAGCCGGTGACACCACGCCGGTGACACCAAGGAAGGGACGAGATGGATGCCAAGACGGTCGGAGTAGTCGGTTGCGGGCTGATGGGGTCCGGCATCGCCGAGATCTTCGCGCGGGCCGGAGCCACGGTGCTCGTACACGAGGTCGACGAGGAAGCCGCAGAACGCGGCCGAGCCCGGGTGGAAAGGTCTCTGCGCCGGGCCGCGTCCGCGGGGAAGCTCGCCGAGGACGATGCCGCCGTGGCGTTGGGACGGCTCTCCTTCGGTTCCGACCTCGAAGCCCTTGCCCCGGCTGATCTGGTGGTCGAAGCGGCCAACGAGGACGAGCACATCAAGACCGACCTCTTCAGTCGTCTGGACAAGATCGTGCAGAACCGGGACGCGGTCCTGGCTTCGAACACGTCGTCGGTGCCGATCATGAAGCTCGGCACAGTGACGTCGAGACCCGCGCAGGTTGTCGGCATGCACTTCTTCAACCCGGTTCCAGTGCTTCCGCTGGTCGAGGTAGTGCCGTCACTGTTGACCGCGCCGGAGACCGAACGGCGCGTGGCGCAGGTCGCGGAGGACCTCGGCAAGACGGTCATCCGATCTCAGGATCGTGCCGGGTTCATCGTCAACGCCCTGCTCGTGCCCTACCTGCTGTCAGCGGTTCGCATGGTCGAGTCGGGCTATTCCTCGGCAGCCGACGTCGACGCCGGCATGGTGAACGGCTGCGCCCACCCGATGGGCCCGCTCCACCTGGCCGACCTCATCGGCACAGACACGGTCGCGGCGATCGCGACCTCGATGTACTCCGAGTTCAAGGAGCCGCTCTACGCGCCGCCACCGCTGCTACTGCGGATGGTCGACGCCGGTCTCCTCGGCCGCAAGAGCGGGCGAGGGTTCTTCGACTACACAAGCTGAACAGACGCAGCAGACCGCGCCGCGTCCATCGTGGGGAACCCGCGAGCGGTCTCCACGGTCGCTCCACGTTCTCTCCAAGAATCACCGCGCGGAAGTTCCGACGATGACTGGGACAGCCGAACAACCTGACCAGAATTCGTGGAGGACTTCATGACCGAGATCCCGCTAGAACAGGCCGTCGCGACCCCGTACCGACCGCCCGCGGGAACCCAGAGCACGGGAGCCACCGGTGGTCGCATCACTGCGACAGGAGTGAGTCAACACGCCGGCGGGCGTCAAGTCCTCCATGATGTGTCGTTCTCCCTGGAGCCGGGCGAGCTGGTCGCTCTCGTGGGCGGCAGCGGGGCGGGGAAGACGACGTTGCTCGAGATCCTTGCGGGACTACGTGCGCCGTCGGCCGGTCAGATCACCCATGACGGCCTCGCCGTCGATACCGGTGCCGCATCCAGCTCGGGGGTCGGCTACGTCCCCCAGGACGACATCATCCACCTCGAGATGCCGCTGCGGCGGACACTTCAGTACGCGGCGCGGCTCCGCCTGCCCGCGGGCACATCATCCACGCAGGCCGATCGAGCGGTCGACGAAACTCTGCGCAACCTGGACCTGGCCGATCGGGGCGACGTTCCGGTCCGGATGCTGTCGGGGGGGCAGCGCAAGCGGGCCAGCATCGCGGTCGAGCTGCTGGCCCGGCCACGCACGTTCTTCCTCGATGAACCCACGTCTGGTCTTGACCCATCGACCTCGGCGGAGGTGCTGCGCGTGCTCCGCCGACTCACCCGGCGTGGGGTCACGGTCGTTCTGACGACTCATGAGCCGGCGACGATCGACCGGTCCGACCGAGTCGTCTTCCTCGCCAGGAATGGTCACCTGGCCTTCGCCGGCACGCCGTCAGAGGCGCGGCACTACTTCGGAGTGGATGACCTCACCGACGTGTATGACCGGCTCGCCGCCGAGGACACGCCTCATGCGTGGGCAGAGCGCTTCGCCGCCTGGCGCGCACCGGCCCCGACCCAAGTCCCGACCGCCGTCTCTTCGGGCGATCGGCGCGTGCCGAGCTCTCTGCGGCAGTGGTGGCTGCTCACTCGCCGCAATGCCGACGTCCTCGTGCGCAACAGGCTGACCCTCGCGGTCCTGCTGGGCTCACCCGTGCTGGTCACGGCCATGATGGCGATGCTCTTCCAGCCAGACGCCTTCGAGCCGCGCAGCGAAGCCGACGTCGGCCCGGCCCAGATCGTCTTCTGGATCGCCTTCGCCGGATTCTTCTTCGGCCTGACCTACGGGCTGCTCCAGATCGTCGGCGAGATGGCGGTCCTCAGACGGGAGCGGCGCGCCGGCCTGAGCCTCGGCGCATATGTCGCCTCCAAGATCGGCGTACTGATGCCGGTGCTGACCGCGGTGACGGTCGTACTGCTCGTCGTTCTGCGCGCGCTCGATCGCCTGCCCGCCGTCGGCTGGGACGTCTACGCCTCGCTCCTCGCGACGCTCCTGATCGAAGCGCTGTCGGCGCTGGCTCTCGGCCTGCTCGCCTCGGCCGCCGTCTCCAACGCCTCACAGGCCGCACTCGCCCTGCCGATGCTCTGCTTTCCTCAGGTGCTCTTCGCCGGCGCGGTGGTCCCGACCGAGGAGATGGCGACTCCGGGGCGCCTGCTCAGCGTGGGTCTTGCCAACCGCTACTCGTTCGAAGCGCTCGGGCGGGCGCTGCATCTAGGCCAGTTCACCGGCGCCCTGCCGAGCATGCGCGCTTACGGCGACACTTTCTCTGGAGCCGTCGTGCCCAGTTGGTTGGCCCTCGTGGGACTCGCTGCGATCTGCACGCTGGCCACCATCTGGGTGCTCCACCGCCGATGCCTGCCTGGCGCACCTGGGCGGCGATGAGACGTGACCGCCGATCTCAGTCGTCCACGGCCTCGAGGCAGCGCTGAGCGTCGAGCGGTTGTCCGGCGGCCTCGAACAGGTTCGCCGCGGCGGTCAGAAGGCGGTGGGCGGCGGCACTGTCTCCCTCGGCGCGCGCGAGGTGGGCCCGCGCCTCGGTGACCGCCCCCTGCCACGCCGTGCCTTGCCAGGTCGCCGCCGAGCTCTCGGCCTGTGCGAGCCAGGAGCGAGCCTCATCGAGACGCCCGCTCTCGCTACACGCGATCGAGGCCGGCACGGCGATCATGACCTGGCAGAAGACGCAGCCGAACGGCTCGTCCAGCCTCTCCGCGGCCTCGTCGACGACCGCCAGCGCGGCATCCGCGTCGGGGGCCGCGGCGATGAGTGTTCCGTAGATGCGCTGCAGGAGATGGCGTGCCAGCGGCGACCAGCGAGCGAGCGAAAGGGCCCGCCGCAGCAGTCGCTCGGCCGCTGCACGGTCACCGGCGGCAAGCTCGACCTCGGCCAGTCGCTGGAGTGTGTGCGCCGTGCCGGTGTCGGCTCCCATCTCGACGTGCAAGGCAACCGCCTCGGTGAGATCGGCACGGGCAGCGTCGAGGTCGCCGGCAAGCAGAGCCGCCTCACCGGCGACCGTCACCGCGAAGGCCACACCTCGCCGTGCGCCCATACGCTCGGCCTGCTCCCGCAACTTGCGCGTCAGGGCAACCACCTCGTCGTACGGCGTCGGGCCGTAGAGGAGGTACTCGGCGACGCACAGGTGCGAGTCGAACACCGCGGCAGCAAGCTGGGGGTTCTCACTCGTGGCGCGGAGCTCACGACGGAGCCGGTCGAACCACTCGCCACGGTTGTGGGCGATCATGCCCTGCAGGACGATGACGTCGAGCAGGCGGTTCGGTGCTCCGGGGGCCAGGGCCAGAGCTCGAGCCGCCTCTACCGCCGCGTCCGCGCCGTCGAGATCACCGGAGAAGTAGGCGACCAGGCCACGAGCCAGCAGGATGGCGCCGTCGTCGGGACCACCACTCGGCTCCAGCCCGGCCAGCGCTTCCTCCGCGGAGGCCAGGTCTCCGCTCAGCACGGCGGTGCGGGCGAGGCGAGCCCGCAGGCCAGGCGCATGATCGAGGTCGGCGGTCGCCAACGCGGCGCGGTACGCCGGCACCGCGGCGTGGTCGCCCACCGCGGCCAGCGCGTCTCCCCGCAGCGAGAGCAACTCGCTCTCGTCCTGGCCGATGACGTGCTCGCGAACCGCCTCGGTCCAGCGCAGCACCTCGCCGTGAAGCCCGGCTGCTGCCGCTCTCCGGGCGGCTTCCATCGCGTGGGAGGCGGCCACGGCCGGCTGCCCTGCGGCAAGAAGGAGATCGGCGACCTGGGCCGGGCCGCCACCAAGCTCGACGAGGCGCGTCGCGATCTCATTCATGACAGTTGGTCGTCGGGCCGGGGCGATCTGCGCCGCAAGTCGCGCAGCCGTGGCCGGATCGGCGAATCGATACCTGCCGGACTCGAAGTGGATCGCTCCGAGGCCGAGCGCCTTCTCGAGCAGTGCATCAAGGGCATCCGGGTCGTGACCGGCGGCGGCCGCCGCGAATTCGAGCCGATCGAACCGGCATCCGATCAGCGCGATCCGCCGGAGCGGCCCTTCGACCTCGGCCGGCAGCTCGACGGTCGTCTGCTGATCAACCGGCGCACGGCTGTCCGCAGCCAGCTCGACCACCTCGAAATCGGGCCGGGTCGTCGCCTCCGGCCGCTGAGCGATGACGACCGCGACACGATGCCGGCGCGTCAGCCGTGCGATGTCGTCGACGAGTACCAGAGTCTCGTGGTGAGCGAGGTGAAGATCGTCGAGCAGCAGCATTGTGCCTGACCGCTCCGCCGCGGCAACGAGGAATTCGCGCACTGCCACGAACCAGCGCTGACGGGTCGTCGGCAACTGCCCTTCGAAGGCCCGATGAAGCTCCGCCCGGCATCCGGACGGGATGGCGTCGAGCAGTCCGGGCTGCCGGAGAACCATCTCGTCGAGAGCCTCGGCAACGCAGGTGTAAGGGCTGCCGTCGGCCAGTGTCGGCGCAGACAGCCCGACGACCAGTGCCTGGCGCCGGGCATCCTCCGCCACCTGATGCAGGAGCTCTGTCTTCCCCGATCTGGCACCGCCGCTGATCTGGATCGCCGCACCGATGCCCGCGCGGATGTCGCCGACTGCGGCTAGCACCCGCTGCGCCGGTGTCGTGCCGACCTCGGCGGCCGTGTCGTGGGCCTGACGGGCGAATGGCGGCTCCTCGATCACATCGGCCACGAACCTGTACCCACGGCCGTGGATCGTCTTGATGATCCGCTGATCCCGGCCGGTGTCGCCGACGGCGCGGCGAGCCGACTTGATCCGGCTGGTCAGCGCCGACTCGGACACGAACCGGTCACCCCAGATCTCGTCGAGGAGTTCCGTCTTCGGCACCATCCGCTCACGATGGCGCAGCAGATAAGCCAGCACGTCGAAGACCTGGGGCTCCATATCGACGCTCTTGTCGGCGCGTCGCAGCTCGAGGCGCTCGACACTGAGCTCGCAATCGCCGAATCGGATCCCCACGTGGGTCATCGTGCATCGTGGGCGGCAATATGCGAAAGCCAACGTCCTGCAGTTCCGGGGGGACCGGCGAGGATCGAGCGTGCAAGATGTTCTGATTCAGGAATTCGATCACGATGCGGCGAGGCCTTGGAGGAGCTCGTCGGCGGTCTTGGTCCCCGGCTTCTCCGTCCACTGGCGCTCCAGGGGACCTTGTTGCGCTTCACTCGCGTTCGCTTGCGGAGGACAATACGTACCAGCCGCGTGCCGGGCGGTACACGGAGGTGGGGGATGGATGCGGTACTGACGTCGGTGCGTTGCGGTGGCCGCCCGACGGCGAGGCGTCGGGCGGCGGGCGGCGATGGGGGCGCGTAGCGCGCTCGTCATTGCGAACGACGAGTACGCCGACCCGGGCCTGGCGAGACTGCGCAGCCCCGGGCAGGACGCCGCCGCGCTGGCCGAGGTGCTCGGCGATCCCGACGTAGGGCAGTTCGACGTCGAAATCGTTCGCAACGGGTCGGTACAGCTCCTGCGGGAGCGGCTGGACGAGTTCTTCGGATCCGCCGGGCCGGGAGACGAACTGCTGGTGCACTTCTCCTGCCATGGTCTGAAGGACGGCAGCAGCGACTTGTACCTGGCCGCGACCGACACCCGTCCGTCGTTGCTGGCGTCTACCGGGCTCCCGGCCGACTTCGTGGCCCGGCGGATGCGGGCCAGCCGGGCCCGCACTGTCGCCCTGCTGCTGGACTGCTGCTACGGCGGCGCGTTCGAACGCGGCATGCTGGCACGCGCCGGCGGCGAGGTCGCGGTTCTCGACTCGTTCGGCCCCGGCACGGTGGCCGAGGGCGCCGGGCGGGTGGTCATCACCGCGTCCAGCGCAGTCGAGTATGCCTTCGAGAGCGGTGACCTGACAGACGCCGGTACCACGTCGCCGTCGGTGTTCACGTCCGCGATCGTCGAGGGGATCTCCACCGGAGAGGCCGACGCCGACGGCAGCGGCACGATCAGCATCCATGAGCTGTTCGCGTACGCCGAGAAGCACATCCGGCGGGCAAACCCGCAGCAGACGCCGCACATGTGGTCCTTCGGCACCCGCGGCGACATCGTGGTTGCACACTCGCCGCTGCGGCGGGTGCTGCCGGCGTCGCTCCCGATCACGGTGCAGACCGCACTTGCCGGCGACCGGATCAGCCGGCTGGGCGCCGTCCAGGTGCTGTCGGGCCTGCTCGATGATCCGGATCTCTCAATCGTGCTGGCCGCGGTACAGGCTCTGGACTTCCTCGTCGACGACGACAGCCGGTCGGTGTCCGCAGCCGCCGGCGACGCGTTGCGACAGGTCAGGCTCACCGCGACGCCCGCACGCCTCGACATGGATCTCGTGACTGGACAGCAGCCGGCGTCGGTCGAGGTCGTCCTCGGCGGCTCCAGGCTCGGCCTTGCCGCCCGGGTAGCGTCTGTGCCCGACTGGGTCCACGTGCGGCAGATCGGCGACCGCCTGATCGTGCGCGTGTCGCCTGCGACGTCAAGTAACGGCACGATCAAAGCCGAAGGCCCGACCGGTTCGGTCGACATCCCGGTGATGGCAACGGTCCGTGCACCGGAGCCGAGAGCGGCGCCCGGATACGAGCATCCAGCCGAGGAGGCTCAGGACGGCACGGCGGAAGCCGCAACGTCGGGCCGGCCGGACCAGAGCGAACTGCCGGCCTCGGCAGGTCTGGTCACCGACCGAGCACCGCAGGCATTCGCCAACGAGCCACGACCGGTTGTCTGGGCTCGGCGGCTCTGGAGCGCCGCCGGTCTCTGTGCGCTGCTGATGCTCGCCGTGCCGATCGACAGCACTGACGGATGGCGGATTTCCAGCCCGGATGATGTGGGCGGGGGCCAGGCCGGCCTATGGATCGTCGCCGTGTCGGCGCTCACTGCCGTGATGTTCACGCTTGCCTGGCGGTTCCGCACCCCGGTGGCGGTCGGCATCGTGACAGCGGCCGTCACGACGGTCTTCGCCGTCACGGCCGTGGTCATCGCGGTGTTGTACGGCGCGGCGGTCGGCACAGCTGTCGCGCTCGCTGCGGCACTGATGGCGGACACGGCCGCCGCACTGACGATAGCGGCGTGGCACAACGGACCGGAGCTCTGAGTTACCGCTGCGGCGCCAGCCGGACAATTCGACCGCACGGTCGGACGGAGTACATCTAGATCAGTCGTACGAGGGAGTCAGGGCGGGCACAGACCTGCCAGACTCCGGACGTGGTGTCCGATCGGCTGCTCAGACTCAGGGGGTTCTCGGACCTTGCGCTCGCGGCGGTGGTGCTGGTCGTGTCGCTGCAACCGCTGTTCCGCACCGGCAAGGGCCCGATCCCGGGCTGGGGTTACGTGCTAGTGGTGGCGATGTGCTTGCCGCTGGTGCTGCGGCGCCGGTACCCGCTGGCCGTCGCGCTGGTGTGCGGGGGGCTGACCATGGTGTACGGGCTCTCCAGCCTGCCCGACCCTCCGGTCCCGTATGCCGGTCTGCTGAGCCTGTACTCCGTAGCCACGCACGGTTCCCGCGACCACGCGAACGCCGCGGGCATCATAGCCGCCTTCGCCATCACGAGTGCGCTGCTGGTCGACCCGGCGGCCGACCTGGAGGATGCGACCGTCCAGCTGCTCCTGTTCGCCACCGCTTGGCTGCTCGGCGACAGCACCCGGCGCCGCCGCGAGGCCGCGACCGCGCTGGCCGAGCGCGCGGACCAGCTCGAGCGCACCCGGGCCGCCGAGGCCGCGGCCGCCGTCGCTGCCGAACGCAGCCGGATCGCCCGCGAGCTGCACGACGTGGTCGCGCACCACCTGAGCATGATGGTCGTCCAGGCCGAGGCCGGCGCCGTCGCGACGCATCGCGACCCGGGTCGTACCGAGGCCGTGTTCGACGCGATAGGTGCCGCTGGCAAGCAAGCCCTGACCGAGATGCGCCGGCTGCTCGGCGTGCTCAAGCAGGACGGCCCCGCGGAGCTCGCACCGCAGCCCGGCGCCGGCGAGATCCCTTCCCTAGTGGATGGCGTGCGGTCGACCGGGCTGTCGGTGGACTTCACCGTCTCCGGCGATCCGCCCGAACTGCCGCTGGCCGTCGGGCTGACGGCGTACCGGATCGTCCAGGAGGCACTGACCAACAGCGTGCGGCACTCGGGCGCCTCGTCGGTCACCGTCGCCGTCGCGTACGACGACCGCGTGGTGCAAGTGACCGTCTCGGACGACGGTGCCGGCGGGTCGACTCCGGCGCGGCCCGGCGGGCACGGCCTGGTCGCCATGCGCGAGCGGGTGGCCCTGGTGGGTGGCACGCTCGACGCCGGGCCGGCGCCCCAGGGCGGCTGGACGGTGCGGGCGGTGCTGCCGCTGGACGGAGGGGAACCATGACGATCCGGATACTGCTCGCCGACGACCAGACCCTGGTCCGCGAGGGATTCCGGATGATCCTGGAAGCGCAGGACGACCTGGAGATCGTGGCCGCGGCCGCCGACGGCGCCGAGGCCGTCGCGCTCGCGGCGTCGTACGAGCCGGACCTGGTGCTGATGGATATCCGGATGCCGCGGATGGACGGCATCGCCGCGACCCGCGCCATCATCGCCGCCCGGCCGTCGACCCGGGTGCTGGTGCTGACGACCTTCGACCTCGACGACTACGTGTACGACGCGTTGCTGGCCGGCGCCAGCGGGTTCCTGCTGAAGGACGTCGGTCGCGACGAGCTGGTCGCGGCAGTGCGGATCGTCGCGGGCGGCGAGGCCCTGCTGGCACCGTCCGTGACCCGCCGGCTGCTCGGCGACTTCGTCGCCAGCCGGTCCGCCCCGCAGCAGTCCGCGCAGACGGGCCTCGCGGGCCCGGACGTGCTGACCGGCCGCGAGCTCGACACCCTGCAGCTGCTCGCCGAGGGCCTGTCCAACCTCGAGATCGCCGACCGTCTCGTCGTCAGCGAGCACACAGTGAAGACGCACGTCAGCAACGTCTTCCACAAGCTCGGCCTGCGCGACCGCGTGCACGCGGTGATCTACGCCTACGAACGCGGCCTGATCAAACCGGCCCCCTGAGCGCCGGGACTCTTATCCGCTTCGTCTTCGTCCGGTCCGACGGCACAGTTGCGGCCTGGTACAACGGCGTACCGACCGACCAGCAGCTCAGGACAGCCCTCGTGGCGATCCGCTGAGACCGGCGGGATCAGTCGTACGGGGGAGGCGAAGTTGGGTCTCGTCGGCGATCCGGTGGAGCGTGCGAATTCCTAGCGTTTGAAGGGAATCATCCCCCTTCGATTACGCCGAGGAGTCCGCCATGACCGGCCGGATCGCAGCCTTGTCCATCGCACACAAGAGAATCGTGGTCGCCGTCTGGCTGGTGCTGGCGGCCGCGGCGTTCGCCGTCGTACCCGGGTTGTTCGACCGGCTCACCAGCGACACCGCCCAGATCGCCGGCAGCGAGTCGGGCCGGACCCGGGCCGCGGTCCAGGCCGCGGCGCCGAGCAGCGGCGAGCTGTACGCCGTCGTGGACGGCAAGCCCGCCACAGCCCTGCGAGCCGGCGTCACGAACGCCGCCACCGACATCGCCGCCATCCCCGGCGTCGCGGAGGTGCAGACCCCGTGGAGCGGCCGGGCTGTCGAGAACCGTGCGATCGCGCGGGACGGCAACGCGGTCGCGATCGCCGTTCATTTCAAGGCCGACGCGGTGGACGGTACCGGCGACAAGGCGGTCGCGCGGCTCCGCGCCATCGATGCGCCGCGGGTGCTGGTCGGCGGCGGTGGCCTGCTCGACGACGAGATGGACGAGCAGGCGGCGAGCGACCTGGCCCGGGCCGAGACGCTGTCGATGCCGGTCGTGCTGGTGCTGCTGGTGGTGTTCATGGGCGGGCTGATCGCGGCCGGCCTGCCGGTGCTGGTCACGATCGTCGGCGTCGCCTCGACGCTCGGGATCCTGACCCTGGCCAGCCGGCTGATGGACGTGTCGGTGTACTCGATCAACATCGTCACGATGCTCGGCCTCGGCCTGGCGATCGACTACGGCCTGCTGGTGCTGTCGCGGTTCCGTGAGGAGCGCGCTGCCGGCCCGGACGACATACCGGCCGCCGTGGTGCGGGCGATGTCGACGGCCGGACGGACCGTGACGTTCTCCGGGCTGACGGTTGCGGCGTCGCTGGCCGGGCTGCTGGTCTTCCCGGACCCGTTCCTGCGTTCGGCCGGACTGGCCGGGCTGGCGGTGGTGCTGTTCGACCTAGCCGCCGCTCTCACGCTGATGCCGGCCCTGCTCGCCGTCGCCGGACACCGGATCCGCCCGGCCCGTCCGGCGTGGGACGACCGTGGCTTCTTCGTCCGGCTGACCCGGCTGGTCGGTCGCCGGCCGGTCACCGTGATCGCGCTGGCCGTGCCGGTACTGGTGCTCGCGGTATCGCCGTTCGCCGGGGTGCGGTTCGCCGAGCCGGACGCACGGTCGCTGCCGTTCTCCGCACCGAGCCGGCAGCTCGCCGAGCTGGTGTCGGAGCGCTTCGACATCGCCGCCGAGGTGGATCCGGTCTTCGTCGTTGCCCGGAGCAACGTTCCTTCCTCGTACGTCGACACGCTGCGAGGACTGGCCGGCGTACAGCGGGTCTCGGTGCGCACCGACGTACCGGGCTTCACCATCGTCGAGGTGCTGCCGCAAGGTGAGGTGCAGGGTCCGACGGCACTCGGCCTGGTCCGGACGATCCGCGCGATGGACGCCCCCGTGCCGGTACAGGTCACGGGCGACGCCGCCTCGCTGGTCGACTACCAGTCGACTTTGTTGCGTAGGGCACCTTTCGCGGCCGGCATCGTCGTGCTGGCGACGTTCCTGCTGTTGTTCCTGTTCACAGGATCGATCGTGGTACCGCTGAAGGCGCTGGTGATGAACACGCTCAGCCTCGGCGCCAGCCTGGGCGCGCTGGCCTGGGTGTTCCAGGACGGGCACCTCGGCAACCTGGTCGGCACCGAGGCGCTGGGCAGCCTGAGCATCACCACCCCGGTGCTGCTGCTCGCGATCGCCTTCGGGCTGTCGATGGACTACGAGGTGTTCCTGCTCGGCCGGATCTCCGAGGCCTGGCGCCGTACTGGTGACAACGGGCGCGCGCTCGCCTCGGGGCTGCAGCACACCGGCCGGGTCGTCACCGCGGCGGCGGTGCTGATGTCGGTGGTCTTCGCCGGGTTCGTCGCCGGCGGGTTCTCACCGGTCAAGCAGGTCGGGCTCGGCCTGGCGCTGGCCGTCCTGATCGACGCCCGGATCGGCCTGACCGACGCCGCGCCCGCACCCGCTCACGTCCCGGCACCGCAGCTCGAGACCGCCGGCTCGCGCTGACCAGCGGACCCGTAGGCCGCCTCTGTTCCGGGGGCGGCCTTCAAGGTTCGACGGTTCGGCCTCGCCCGAGACGACAGCATGCTCGGTGACCTTGGCTGAGTCTCGACCAGTCGACCGGCGTTCAACGGCTCGTACGAGTCCGCCCCACGTACCGGGTGACCCACGATGGCTCATCGTGCAGCCTCCGAGGCATTCGCGGGACGGCTGGCGGGCTTCGGCTCTCACTCGAGGTAGGTGCGCAATCGGCGCATGAAGCGCGCCCGCTCCTCTCGCTGAGCCTTGAGGTTGGTCAGCACGAGATCCAACGTCCGGATCTGCCGGACCACGATCTCGTGTGCCACGGTGTCGCGTGCGGGGGCGGCCAACGTTCCGCTGAGCAGATCCCGCCTTCTGATCGCGTCTGTGAGGCACTCCTCGACGTCCGCGATCAGGACGTCGAGGTCGGCCGCAGACAGATCGTCCGGACGGCTCCTCAGTAGTTCGCGCTCGCGCTGAAGCGCATCCATGCGGTCCGACGCCGGCTTGCTCCGTTCATCGAACTCGTCCTGGGAGATCGTCCCGGCAACCCACCGATCGAACCATAGGCCTACCTCGTCCTGCGCCTCACGAATGCCCGAGCGGATGCGCTCGATGTCCTCGCGCACGCCCACCAGCCCCACCGCCTTCCGGACCGCCGCCCTTCAACCGTAGAGCCGGCAGCACGGCAGAGTGCGGGCGGGAGATCGCCGGGCCGAAGCCAGAAGCTCCAGTGGCAGAGAAACTCGCGCCTCACAGCCGTGCTGGTGCCGTCGGTGTCAGGCGGCGCCGGTGGCGTTGCGGGCGGGCTCGTGCAGCGCGGGGAAGTTGTCGATCGCCGGGTGGGTGCGGCCCGCGGGACCGGCAGCGTATGCGCCCAGTAGCCGGGCGAGGACGGCTTGGACGAACCGGATCGCCGCATCGTTGATGCCGAACTTCTGGCATCGGCCGGCCACTGCGCAGGTCCAGCGCATGGTGCCGGTGGCGAACACGGCGGCCCCGGAGCGGGCGACGTAATAGGTCGAGTCGGCGTACGACCGGATGCCCCTGCAACGCACCGGGGAGTGCGCGACGACCTCCAGCGAGCGCGGATTACCGGATCGTGGGTAGGCCCGGTCGTATTCCGGGCCGACCAAGCCGGGGAAGCGAGTTCCCTTGCGCACCCCTGTGCCGCGAAAGAGCCAGAAGTCCGGCCGCTCGATGACGTACGCGTCGTCGGCGCCGAAGCATTCGTAGAGCATGCCGACCAGGTTGTTCTGCGGTTGTGGCGCCGGATCGTCCGGGAAGTTCGCCGTCACGTCGGTGTCGTCGTGTCCGTAGAGCGGATCCTGCTGTCCGGCCTTGTAGCAGACGATGATGCGATTCGCGCCGTACCCGAGCGTGGACGCCGCGAACCGGATGCGGCGATAGACGGCGTTGGCGCCGAGGAAGGCGAGGTTGGTGCCGCGGTCCCGGGCGGCGGTGATGGCCCGCTTGAGCTCGGGGGTCCAGTACTCGTCGTGTCCCAGTGACAGCACGGACCGTGCGCCGTCGAGCAGGCGCGGGTTGGCCGCTACGTCGGTGATGGCCAGGTACGCCAGCGGCGCGTGCTGCTTTTCGGCGAAGGCGACCACGCCTTGCTCGTAGTTGAGGAAGAGGTTCGCGCCATTGCGGTCGTACGGCCGGTCGAAGCTGACTGCCCGTGACCGGCCCGCATAGTCGATGCGCCCACCGGACCCGTGGTAGAGGCTGTAGCCGCCCCAAGCGTTGTACGCCTGCCAGGTGGTGACCGCGTTGAGGATCACGATGCGCCCGGCCGTCGAGCCCGATCGGACGACCAGCGGCACGAAGTGCGCCGCGGCTCGTCCGGCGTCCAGCCGCAGCAGGTAGTCACCTTCGGGCCACCCGGCCGTGGACAGGGTAAGCGAGGGGTGCCAGGGGGCGGTAGCGGTACGAAGCGGGGCGGCGCTGACCGCCGCGGCACGCTGCTGCTCGCCGCGCTGCGGACGCGACCGCCACACCGCGCGCGCCTCCGCGCCGCCATACCAGCCCATGCGCAGTGCCGTCACCGTGTACGTCGCAGCGCGCGACGACACGAACAGCCGCACCGGCTGGCCCGGCAGCACGCTGATCCGGTCGGCGTACCCGCTGATCGCGTCGGTCGCCTCGCGCTGCGGAATCTGCCACGCCCTCACCCCGGGACGGGAGTTCTCCGCACCGGTGTCCAGCCTCACCCGGGGTCGCTGCGTGGCGGGAGCGGCGCCGGGGGACGCCACGTTGTCCGGCCCGGATCGCGCAGGCGACCCGCCCGTGCAGCCGGCCACCATGATCAACCCGATCTGGACCATTGCTATCCATCGCGTGACCACATAGACCATCCTGCGCTGAATCACTCGCTTCCGACGTCTGGCTCCGGTCTGTCGGTGAGTAGGTTCTCTAGGTAATCATCCGCGTCGGCATTGTTGGCCTCAGCCGCGCGCTCGCACCAGTGCCGGGCGCCGTCCAGGTCCGGTGGATCCAGCACTTCGGAGAGCACTCGACAGCGCCGCACCGTGGTGGTCTTCACCCGGTGCGGCGCTGGCTTGGCTGTCAGCCGGTCAGGGTCGTCATCCCTTGGCGGACGGCGGCGACCACGCTCCGGACCTCGGTGAGAACCAGTTCGGGCTGGTCGCGCGGGATGTCGTGACCGCTCTCGGTGGCGAGCACGTGCCGGGACCCCGGCACCATTGCGGCGAGCTCACCCTGCAGCTGACGCCAGAGGCGCTCTTGCGCGTCCGGCTCCGAGCCCGGTGGGAAGTGGAGGTTCCCATGGGTGACCACGGAGACCGGCATCGCGTGCAGCGGCGCGACGGCCAGCGACTCCAGCGTCTGGTCCTCGGCCAGGCAGATGTCCAGCTGCTCTGCGTCGAGCTGGACCGGGAGCAGCCCGCACGCCGCCCGGATCAGCTCGTTCCAGTGCTCGGGCGGCACGAACTGTTTCGCCACCTCGATGCTCCGCCGGTGGTACTGCGGGTGCACGCCGTCGATCAGGACCAGGCCGGCGATGTCCTCAGGATGCCTGCTCGCGTACAGCAGGCTGAAGAGTCCGCCGTTGGAGTGCCCGGCCAGCACGTACGGCCCCGGCACCCGCGCCGCGGTCAGCAACGCGCGCAGGTCGGCGATCCGGTCCTCGGCGTCCCGAGGCGCGGCCGCTGGGTCACTTCGTCCCCACGGACCCGCCATCCGGGCCGGGTCGTAGCTGCATACCCGGGTCACGGAGCCGAGCCGCTGCTGCAACGTCTGCCAGTCGGTGACCAGCCCGTTCTCGAACACCACGGTCGGGCTGCCGTGCCCGCTGCAGCGCAGGAACATCCGCCGTCCGCCGACGTCGAACAACCCCGAGTAGGGACCGCGAGGCACGATGGTCGGCGGAGCCTCGTCGACCTCCATGATGTCGATCAGCGAGCCCGTGACGCCTACTGCGACGCCGGCCCGTTCGCCCGACCGATCCTGCACGATCACCACCGCCTGGTCCCGCCGCGGCGGGTATGCGAAGCCGACGAACAGCAGCGGCCCCCGTTCGGCGACGTCAGTTCGCAGCTGCCCGAGAAACTGCTCCGGCGGCATCACTTGCTGGAGGCCGGGGGACAGGTGTGCCCGCGCCTCGGCGATGGTGAGCGTGGCGGCGTCACCAGCGAGTTCGCCGAGCACCCAGCGCAGCTGCCGACCGACCGGGCTGTCGGGCAGCCGGTGCCGGGGCTGACAGTCCTTCACCTCATAGGCGTCGTACCGCGGGCAATAGCCCGCTCGACCGCCGGCATCCGCGTGGGTGACCGCCGACGCGGTGAGCGGGGACAGCGACGCCGCCACCACACCGGCCACGATCCCCAGGCGGGCACACCGACGGCGCCGGAACTCACGCCACATCTCGCCGCTCCATGACCAGCACCGCCGAGGCGGCGACGGCTGCGACGTACGCTGCGAGCAGCATGCCGCCTGTCGTGGCTGCGACGGTTCCGTCCGCGACGGGCATGCCGGCCTGGACCAGCGCCCTCGATGCGGCTCCCGGCAGGTACTTCGCCAGCCCGGGCTCGCGGAGAGCGCGGGGGACCAGCCCTTCGATGACGAACCACCAGGCGAGTGCGGCGGTGATCGCCAGCGCCTCGTTCCGAACCAACGCACCCAGGCCGGCCCCGGCCAGCGCGAACAGGCCGGCCGCAGTCGTGAACCCGACCGCGGTGACGGCTGCGTCGCCGGTCAGCAGGTCCACCGGCAGGTCCTTGGCCAGCACGACCGCCGCCGCTGCGCCGTACGACGAAACGAGCGCGACAGCGGCGAAGGCGGAGCCGACGAGTGCAGCCGCGGCATACTTCGCGGCGAGGAACCGAGCGCGGCGGGGCGTGACGAGCAACGAGCTGGTGATCGTGTGGTGCCGGTGCTCACCGGCCGACGAAAGCACGCCGAGCACGAAGACGATCCCGGCAACGAGCAGGCCGGGCACCGCGAGCAGGCCCCGCAGGTCGTCCCGGCCGAGCGGTGCGGAACCATGGCTGCCGGCCACGATGCAGATCGCCGCGGTGAGGCCGGCGGCCAGCACCGTCGCGACGGTCAGCATCACCCAGGTCAGGCGGAGGCCGAGGTGCTTGGTCAGCTCGGCGCGTAGCAGTGCGGTCATGATGAGGTTCTCTCTTCGGTGAGCTCGAGGAAGCGGCTCTCGAGGCTGGTGTTCGCGTTGGTCAGTTCTGCGAGCGGCGCGTGCTCGACGAGCCGGCCGCGGTTGATGATGAGAACGTCGTCGACGGTGTTGGTCAGCTCGGCCAGCAGATGGCTGGACACGAGCACCGTGCCGCCGTCGGCGGCGTACGTGCGGATGAAGCCGCGCAGCCAGTGCACGCCATGCGGGTCCAGCCCGTTGGTCGGCTCGTCGAGCACGAGCACGTCGGGCTCGCCGAGGAGGGCCGCCGCGAGGGCGAGCCGCTGCCGCATGCCGAGGGAGTAGCCACCGACGCGTCGCCCGGCGGCCTGACCGAGCTCGACCGTGTCGAGTACCGCGTTCACTCTGCTCATCGGCAGCCCTGCGGCGGCTGCGAGTGCCCGCAGGGCGTTCCGGCCGGACCGCGCGGGGTGGAACACGTTCGTGTCGAGGACCGCTCCGACGCGGCGGGTCGGTGCGGACAGGTCGCGGTAGGCGACCCCGTCGATCATGGCGGTGCCGGATGTGGGACGGGCCAGCCCGAGCAGGATGCGTAAGGTGGTCGTCTTGCCGGCGCCGTTGGGTCCGAGGAAGCCGGTGACCCGGCCACCTCGGACGTCGGCGCTGAGATCGTTGACGGCGATCACGTCGCCGTACTTCTTGGTGAGGCCCCTGAGGGCGATCTCTGTCATGACCTCGACGGTAGGAATCGAGAGTTCGCGCGTCGTCGGCCTTGGATCCGAACCTGCCCGTACGTCGCGGGGTCCACGACTACATCTGAAGATGTACGTCGTCAGGTGTCGCGAGGTACGACGAGGCCGCTCTCGTAGGCGAGCATCACCAGCTGAGCGCGGTCACGTGCGGCGAGTTTGGCGAGGATGCGGCTCACGTGCGTCTTCACCGTGGCCGGGCTGACGACCAGCCCGTTCGCGATCTCGGCGTTGGACAGGCCCTGCGCGATCAAGCCGAGCACCTCGCGTTCGCGGTCGGTCAGCTGCGCCAGCTGCGCCGGGCGTGCGCGAGGCGTCTCGGGTCGGCGTGCGAACTCGGCGATGAGCCGGCGGGTCACGCCGGGGGCCAGCAGCGCGTCGCCCGCCGCGACCAAGCGGATCGCGGCGAACAGGTCCTCCGGCAGGCTGTCCTTGAGCAGGAAGCCGCTGGCCCCGGCCCGCAGCGCGGCGTACACGTACTCGTCGAGGTCGAACGTCGTCAGCATCAGCACCCGGACGCTGCCGCACCGCTCGTCCGTCGTGATCCGCCGGGTGGCCTCGATGCCGTCCATCACCGGCATCCGGACGTCCATCAGCAGGACGTCGGGCTGCCAGGTGCGGGCGATGTCGATCGCCTCGGCACCGGTCGTCGCCTCGGCCACGAGGTCGATGTCGTCGATCAGTGCGATCTGGGCGCGAAAGCCGTCGCGGACGAGTGCCTGGTCGTCGGCCAGCGCGGCGCGGATCGTCATGATTCGTGCTCCGCCCGGATCGGCAGCCGGGCTTCGACGCGGAATCCCCGTACCCGCTGTGGTCCGGCGGTGAACCGTCCGCCCATCGAGTTCACCCGTTCGCGCATCCCGACGATGCCGAGGCCCGGCCGGCCGTCGGATGCCTGCTCGTGCCCGGCTCCGTCGTCGACGACCTCCAAGACGAGCTGCTCGTCGTCGTACCGCACGAGTACCGAGGTCGCGGCCGGGTGCCCGGCGTGCTTGACGACGTTGGTCAGCGCCTCCTGGACCACGCGGTACGCGACCAGGTCGAGGCTCCTGGACAGCGGTCGGCGGCTGCCCTCGACCCTCACCCGCACGTCTGCGCCGGCTTGACGCATCGTCTCGACGAGGTCGTCCAGGTTCGCCAGACCGGGTGGCGGATCCAGCTGGGCAGGTGCGTCGCCGCCCTGCCGCAGCACGCCCAGCAGTTGCCGCATCTCGCGGCTGGCGTCGCGGCTGGTCGTCTCGATCGTCGCCAGGGCTCGCAGCGCGACGTCCGGGTGTTGAGGCAGGGCAAGCCGGCCGGTGCTCGACTGGATGGCAATCGTGGTGAGGCTGTGGGCCACGAGGTCATGGAGCTCGCGGGCGATGCGCAGCCGTTCCTCGGCGGCGGCCTGCCGGGACAGCGCCTCGCGCTCGCGTTCGAGGAACTCCGCGCGGTCCCGCAGTGCGGCGCTCCGGGTCCTGCGGTCCGCGACGACGAAACCAACGATCCCTACGACCAAGGTCACGACGACGATCGGCAGCGCGTCCTGCAACCGCAGATCGTCGCGACGGACCTGCGTGAGCTCGAGCGCCGTGACGACGGCGGTCGCGGCCGCCGCACCGACCTCGGCCGTACGGCGGGTCGCGTGGACGATCGCCGAATACAGGGCGACCCACAGCCCGAACGGTGCCGACGGCCCGAACAGCACCTGAGCGACGACCCACGCGGTGGACACCACCGCCAGCACCGCGGCGGGACGCCGTCGTCGCCAGAGCAACGGCACGCTCTGGACGAGTACGAGACCGAGCCAGACCGCGCCCAGCAGGATCGAAGCCTGCTGCTCGGGCTCGCCGGGACCGGTCCGCGGGTTGAGGAGGTGGAGGACTGCCACCGCTGCGACCAGCAACCAGCCGCCGAGCGGGCGGATCCGTCCCCACCAGTTCAGGTCGCCGGCGCGGGCGACACCGGCGGTGTCCTGCATGACTTCATCGTGCATCCTCTGCGGCATTCGCGGCACAGGTGGCTCTCCAAGGAGTTAGGGTAGGCTGACCTTTGTGATCGTCTGCCACTGCGAGGTCGTCAGCGACCGGGACGTCGTCGCCTGCATCGACGGCGGTGCTCGCACGATCTCGCAGGTGTGCGGGGCGACAGGCGCGGGGCGGAACTGTGGCGGCTGCGTCTTCTCGCTGAAGCAACTGTTGTGCCAGCATGGGGCGATCGCGGCAGCCACTGCCTCGGAGGTGGCAGGTGCAACCGGTTAACCCACGCGTCGTCGATCTGCTCAACGAGGCTTTGACACTCGAGCTGACGGTGATCAACGAGTACTTCCTGCACGCCAGGATGCTCGACAACTGGGGGTTCGGCCAGCTGGGCAAGGTCTTGTACGACCTGTCCATCGACGAGATGCGCGACGCCGACGAGCTGATCGGCCGCATCCTGCTCTTCGACGGGCACCCGAACCTGCAGAAGCTCGGCGCGGTCAAGGTCGGCGAGAACGCCGAGGAGATGCTCAGGCTGGGATGCGAGAGCGAACGCTCCGCGGTGGCGCGGTTCAACGCGGCCGCCAAGGAGTGCCACGACCTCGGCGACCACGGCACCGCCGCCGTGTTCGAGGAGATGGTCCGCGACGAGGAGAAGCACGTGGACTGGTTCGAGAGCCAGCTCGACGCGATCGAGCGGGTCGGCGTCCAGCAGTACCTGGCCCAGCAGATCAAGCCGGGCCAGTCATCTGACTGAGTCACCGGTCGGGTCAGTGCAGCGCAACTGTGAGCAGCAGCACGGACGGCTCCAGAGCCTTGATGTCGTGCCGCTGCGGTGGCACTGCCACGAGGCCACCCGGTCCGAGCTCGGCCTCCAGCTCGCCGGCGCGGAGCAGGACATGCCCTTGCAGGCAGAGCACCGACGCATCACCGGGACTCTTGTGCTCACCCATCGACTGCCCTGCCGCGAGCGCCACGAGGGTCTGCCGTAACTTCGCGCCGGACCTGCCGTACACCGTGACCGAGCTGCGCCCGCTCCCGGCCGCTGTGGCTCTGGCAAGCTGGTCCGCCGCCAGCGTGTTGATCGACGCAACGTCCATGCGTCGATGGTCGCACGATCCTCAGCGCCGACAGGCCGCGTCCCGCCGCGATCTCCCCTCAGCGGGTGAGGTCGCGCCGGGTGAACCCGATGGCCGCCCAGAGCAGGGCGACCGCCGGGACCGCTGCGAGGATCAGCAGGTCGCCGGACGCCTTGCCGGCGAGCAGGTCTATGGGCCGGAAGTAGTGGAACGGAGAGGCGAACCGCAGGCCGCTTATGCCGTCGATGAGTAGTGCGATGAAGTTCATGAAGAACCACGCGACCACGATGCCGACGGTGATGCCGATCGCCCGCCCGCGCAAGCTCGACTGGGCTGATACGAGCATGCCGACCATGGCGACGCCCACGAACAGCAGCCATGAGCCGGTGAAGGCGCGCAGGACGGACCCGATCGACACCTCCCGGACCCCGCCGATGGTCTGCCTGGCGATCAGCACACCTGCCAGACCTCCCGCCTCGGCGGCGGTGACGGCCAGGATCGAGGCGAGCGCCTTGGCGAGCAGGAACGGCGCGCGGCCAACCGGCCGGACGAGCACCAGGTCGATGGTGCCTCGCTCGACCTCCGTGGCGACCGACCCGGCGGCGACCAGCAGCGCCGATGAGGTCAGAAGGGAGAGCATGACGGGGTGGGTCATGCCGGCACTCAGCCATCCTTCGGCGTGGAAGAAGTCGGCCGAGCCACCGAGGAATGCCGTCATGGCCTTGGGCGGCGACTGGAAGAACGGCAGGTTCGGCGCCTCCTTGGTGAAGGATGACGAGGCGAGGAGTACCAGGTAGAAGAACGCGCCGACGCCGAGGGTGAGAACGCCGAGCGTACGGCGCACTTGCCGCAGCGTTTGCCGGAGCACGGTGGAGTTCATCGCGCGCGCCTGCTGCCGGAGTCCCCGTAGATCTCGAAGAACGTGTCGGCGAGGTGTTCCGGCTCGGACAGGAACTCCTGCACCGCGAGCGCACCGAGTCGTCGCATCAGCGGCTCCATGTCGCCCCGGAACTCGAAGCGGTGGACCAGGCCGTCGCTCTCCATGCCCGAGACGCCCTCGACGTCGAGTCCGGCTGCGTCGGCGAGCGGCTGCTTGAGCACGAGGGTGCAGTGACGCACGCGCTCACCGGTGAGGTCCGCGGTCGCCCCGGTCCGCACGATCCGGCCCGCCTTGAGTACCGCGACCCGCTCGGTCGTCTCCTCGACCTCGGAGAGGATGTGGGATGAGAGAAAGGTGGTCCCACCCGCCTGACGGTGCTCGGCGAGCAGCCCGACGAACCGCTCCTTCATGACGGGGTCGAGGCCTTCGGTCGGCTCATCGAGAACCAGTACGCGGGGCTCGTGCTGGAACGCCTGGATGATGCCGATCTTCTGCTTCATGCCCCGTGAGTACAGCCGGACCTGGCGGCGCAGCTCGGCCTTGGACAGCTCCAGCCGGTCGCACAGCTCCCGGCGGCGTGCGGGCACGCGGCGCTGCAGTGCGCCGAGGTAGTCGAGGCATTCTGCGCCGGTCATCTGCGGCCACAACCCGAACTCACCCGGTAGGTGCCCGACCTCGGCCAGCACCGCGTTGAGGTCGGTGGCCACGTCGTGTCCGAGGATGCGGATGCTGCCGGCCGTCGGCCGGATGAGTCCGAGCACGCATCTGATCGTGGTCGTCTTGCCGGCCCCGTTCGGGCCGACGTAGCCGAACGCCTCGCCTTCGTGGACCGACAGCGACACGTCATCCACCGCCAGCTTGCGCCGGTACCGCTTGACGAGCTGCTCGACCTCGATCGCCGCGCCCATCGGCCGACCTCCGCTCGGTCCAGATGCGCCCCGGGTTCGTGAGGCCCGGCCGTGGGTCACGCGAGCCCCAAGGGCGTGATAGCAGCGTAGTAGGCGGCGATGATGGGCTCGTGCGAGTTCTCGCGCCGAGCCTGCTGGTCGCGCTGGTGACCGTGTCCTGCAGCAGCGACGTCACGCCCGCGCCGACGCCACCCGGCCCAGCCCGTACGGCGACCACGGTGCCGAGCCCGGACGGAACGGCGCCGGCGCCGCCGAGCCCGGGCCGTTCCCCGGCACCCGTGCCGCGGACGCCCGTGGCGAGGATCGACGTCGCGGCGGCGATGGCGACGGTCGAGCACCTGGCCGGCACGATCGGGCCGCGCGAGGCAACCGGTACGGCGTACCGGCAGGCGGCCGACTATCTGGCCGACCGATTCTCCGCGGCCGGATACGTCGTACGGCGCCAGGCCGTGCGGGTGCCGGCCGGGTTGTCCTGGGGTGTGCGCGTTCCAGCCGGGATGACGTGGAACGTGATCGCCACGCCGACGGACTTCGACCCGGCACGACCGCACCGGGTCGTCGGTGCGCACCTGGACACCGTCCCGCAGGCGCCGGGTGCAGAGGACAACGCGTCCGGGGTGGCGGTACTGCTCGAGGTGGCACGCGTCGTCGCGGGACCGGACCGGCAGATCGCCTTCGTCGCCTTCGGGGCCGAGGAGCCTCGCGGATCGGGAGACGCCCGGCACCACTACGGGTCCCGTGCGTACGTCGCGGCGATGGCTGTCCGGCTGCGGACTCCCGCCCGTCCGTGCACGAACCGCTCCAGCGACCACTGGTCCTTCGCCCGCGCCGGACTGGCGGCGATCCGGCTCGGCAGCACGCCGTACCCGGAGTACCACAGCAGTCGGGACCTGCCGCGGGTCGTCGACCGCGCCCAGTTGACCCGGGTCGGCCGGCTGCTGCTCAGCTGGCTGGCTTGAACGGCGGTCCGCTGTTCGCCCAGACCGGTGCCAGCACCGCGGCCGCGGCCGCACCGGCGACGACGCGTGGCGCGAAGGCGGAGCCGGCGGCGGCGAGCGCCCGGGCGACGGTGCGCTGGGCCGGGTGCGGCCGGTGGGTGTACTGCGTTCCCCAGTGCGGGAGCACGATCACTACGTCCACCAGGCTGTGCAGGGCAACGATCGCGGCGGTGACGGCGTGCAGGTCTGCCTGGTTGAGCGGACCGGTGCGCGGCGGCATCCGTACCGACCGCGCCCCCGGCCGCGTCGCCGTCGCCCGCGGGGTCTCGCCGATCGCGTTGAAGGCCAGGAAGCCGAACCGGACACCGTGCCGCTCGACTACCACCGGCGCCGCGGCCTCGGCAGCGTTCCGGCCCGCGCCGAGCGTCAGGAGTCCCGCCGCCCGGGCGCGCCGTACGGTCTCCACCAGTGCGGTGTCGCCGAAGTCGCCGGAGTGGTTGTTGGCCAGCGACACCACATCCACGCCGAGCCTGCGCAGTCCGGCCGCGACGGCCGGGTCGGCGGCGAACGAGTCGCCGCCCTGGCGTGGAGCGCCGGCGCTCCACGCCAGCGTGCTCTCGAGGTTGACCAGGCTGATGTCGGCCGCGGTCAACCGGCCGGCGATCGCCCGCAGCGGCGCGACCGGGTCGCCGGCTGCCCGGGTGGCTGCGCCTACGCGGCGGCCGAGCATCACGTCGCCGCCGATCGTGACCGTCACCGCCGGTGGTGATGTCGGTGTCGCCCGTGGGCCTGGTGTGGTGGCCGGGGACGAGGCGGCGGAAGGCATCGAGCCGGCCGTGACCGTCGGGCTGCTCGCCGGCGACGGCGTGGAGGCGTCACAGGCGGCGCCGAACACGAGGAGGATGACGCCACACCGCCGCATGCATGTCAATGTACGTCGGACAAGCTGGCTGGCTGGCTGGGCGGCGAGGCCTTGAAGGCTCGCCGGATCCGGCCCGTCCGAAGCCCTCTTATGAGGTGCCGTGGTCACGCGATCTAGGGTGGCAGGGTGGACAATCAGCCGAGTTGGCGCGAGAAACGGCGGGAGGCGTCCTCCGTCCATGGTGCTGCCCTCGAACGCCGTAAGGCCGTCGAGACCGAGCAAGCCCGCGCGCAGCTGGCCGACTTC
>WNFV01001325.1_pt1 | contig 36702 bp, 32 predicted proteins | sample 5400101 | NCBI WGS metagenome assembly WNFV01 (sample SAMN13153361, study PRJNA577476) | soil metagenome | isolation source: 115 cm soil or saprolite under grassland replicate 1 | place: USA:California | collected 2016-06-15 | reverse complement strand
TTCATCTGCACCGGAACCCTCGAAGAGAAGATCGACGAGATGATCGAGGAGAAGAAGGCCCTGGCCGACTGGTGATCCGCGACGGCGAAGGCTGGCTGACCGAACTGTCCACCCGCGACCTGCGCGATGTGTTCGCCCTGTCGGAGGGAGCCGTCGGTGAGTAGCACCTGGTATCCGCCACCGGCGCGTCCGCGTCCCGTCGACGGCGGCCTCAAAGCCCGCAGTACGCGGGGCGCGATCGGAGCGACCTGGTGGTCTGAACGGTTCGTCAACGTCCTGGAAGACATCGGCATGGGAAACCGGCTGCAGCGCGGCCGCAACTACGCGCGCAGAGGCCAGGTGATCTCACTCGACATCGACGCCGGCATGGTGACCGCCCGGGTCCAGGGCAGCAGGGCACGCCCCTACCGGGTACGCATCGGCATCGCCGCGTACGGCAAGCTCGAATGGGCCAAGCTGGAACGCGCGCTGGCGGACAACGCCTGGTACACCGCCAAGCTCCTCGCCGGCGAGATGCCCGACGACATCGAAGACGTCTTCGCTGGTCTCGGGCTGCCGCTGTTCCCGGCAGCCGCGGACCACCTGTCGATGGACTGCTCCTGCCCCGACTGGGAGAGCCCCTGCAAACACCTCGCGGCCGTGTTCTACCTGCTCGCCGAGGAGTTCGACGACGACCCGTTCAGCATCCTCGCCTGGCGCGGCCGGGAACGCGACGAGCTGCTGGCCAACCTGCAAGCTGCCCGCACGGGCGGCCCGCCGGCCGCCGACTCCGCCGAGGCGGTCGGCACGCCCCTAACCGACTGCCTCGATGAGTACTTCACCCTGCAGGCCGACCTTCCCGCCACGCCCCCCGCCACGGGCGGCAGCACCGACCTCCTCGACCAGTTGCCCCCGACAGACATAGCCCTCCGCGGACACCCCATCACCGAGCTGCTGCGGCCCGCCTACCTCGCCCTCGCCGACTACTCGTCAGATCCCCAGGGCGAGGCTTGAGAGGTCGCGGTACGCGGCAGAGCGGCGCTGTCAGCGCAGCAGCCCCGCATCCGGTGGCGTCCCGTACCATCCCCTCCATGCAGCCGCCACGTCACCGGATGCCCCGGCGGCAACGCCGCGACTCCGCGCCGTACGGTCGGTTCGAACCCGGGATCGAAACGCGGCACGACCCGTCCGGGGCCACACCGAGGGAGACGGTGCGGTGATCACCCGCGCCGGGGACTCGGCCACGCTGCGACGCCGGGTGATCAGTGCGGCGGAAAACGCGTTGGCCGTGCGGCAGTACGTCTCGATCATCGACATCATCAGCCGACTCGGTTGGGTTCACACGGTGAACATCGAGGCTTGGCGGACGGGGCGCCTCAACGAATTGGAGTCGCTGCTGCCCGTACCCACGGACCGGGTGGTCGAAGCGAGCGGGCACCTGGCGGACTGGGCGCGCGAGCGGGGTCTCGAACCACGTGAGGTCGAGTATCTGGCAAGCACCCGATCTCGCAGGCAGCTGACGTTCCTGGCCGGCGGCCCGCCCGAGGCCGAGCGGGTCTTCCGTACCCTTTGGTACTTGCCGCAGACCTCGCCCGCCACGCCCGAGATGCTGACCGGGCGGCACACCAGCGCACCCGACCTGGTGGTGTTCCTGCCACGCCGGGACTGGAGTTGCGCGACGTGTGACGGATCGGGTGAGTTCCTGTTCATGGACGGTGAAGCCCCCTTGTGCCTTGACTGCGCGGACCTGGGGCATCTGATCTTCCTGCCTTCCGGCAACGCGGCGCTGACCCGCCGCGCCAGGAAGGCGAGCAGGCTATCCGCGGTCGTGGTGCGTTGGGCACGGGCACGCAAGCGGTACGAGAGGCAGGGGATTCTGGTCGAGGAGGACGCGCTCGAGCAGGCGGAGGAGCAGTGCCTCGCCGACGCCGAGGTGCGCCAACGACGGCGGGAACGGGACCGGGAGCGTCGCGCGCGTCACGACCTGACGTTCCAGGCCACGTTGGGCGGCGAGATCCGCCGGTTGTTTCCCGGCTGTCCGCCCGATCGGGCCGAGGCGATCGCCGGCCACACGGCTGCCCGCGGCAGCGGCCGGGTCGGACGTTCCGCCGCGGGGCAGGCACTGGACGAGCGGGCGATCACGCTGGCGGTCGTCGCGTCGGTACGGCACACCGACACGGGCTATGACGAGCTGCTGATGTCCGGGACTCCGCGTGAGGAGGCACGCTCCCTGGTCAGCGCCGAAATCGACCGGGTCCTGGATTCCTGGCGGCGCGAAGCATGAACCCCGACGCCCGGTCGGGCACCTCCTCGTCAGCGAAGATCTCGGCACAAGGCGCCAGCACCTCATCCGGGTTGGAAGGCCGCAGATGCTTGACGGAATGTCTGCACGCAGCTGCCCGACGATGAAGAGGCCGTGGGTTCAAATCCCGCCACCCCGACCGTGATCATGGCTCTGACCAGCGGAAACGCAAGTTGGAGCCATGATCGTTCTGGTCAGAAATTCGATGCGCTCACCCTTTTCCCACCCTTTTTCGACACCATGGGCCTGGGGCGGCGGCCGGATACACGGCGACGCGACGCGGTGGCACCAGGCTGGCTGCCCACCGGCGCCGCCAGCGATCATGCACGGTCTACCTCGAGCACCCGCGGAGCTTGCAGCGTTGGCGAGTTTGTCGGTTGCCGCCTCTACCATGGCTGTGCCGAGTCTGGGACGGGTTGGGACGGGTGGCGTGGAGTACGAAGAGTTCGAGTCGTACCGGAGAAACAGCCCGGCGTGGCGGCTGTTGCGTGCCGACAACGCCCCGCTGATTCTGAGTTTCCTCCGCAAGGTGTTCGTGAGCCGGCTCGACGACGAGTTGTACGCACTGAACGAGCGACTCGGCGATGCCAGGTTCCCCAAGCCGGCGACGGCGTACCTGGCCGACTGGGCGGCGCCGGAGGCGGGCTGGCTGCGAAAGTACTATCCGGCCGGCTCCGACGAGCCGCACTTCGACCTCACCCCGGCTGTGGAGAAGGCGATCGGGTGGGTCGAGTCGCTACAGTCGCGGTCGTTCGTCGGTACGGAGTCCCGGCTCAACACGGTCTTCGAGCTGCTGCGGCAGATGGTCTTCGGCGCGGAGACCGACCCCGAGGTGAGGCTGGCCGAGCTGTACCGGCGACGACAGGAGATCGACGCCGAGATCGCCCAGGTCCAGCGGGGTGACATCGCGGTGCTGGATACGGCGGGGCAGCGCGATCGCTACCAGCAGTTCGCCGGCACCGCGCGTGAGTTGCTCTCCGACTTCCGCGAGGTGGAGGCGAACTTCCGGGCACTGGACCGTGAGCTTCGGGCCCGCATCGCCGCCTGGGACGGATCGAAGGGGGCGCTGCTCGACGACGTGTTGGGTAGCCGCACCACGATCGCCGACTCCGACCAGGGTCGCAGCTTCCAGGCGTTCTACGACTTCCTGCTCTCTCACGACAAACAGTCCGAGTTGTCCGATCTGTTGGACCGCGTGCAGTCCCTCGACGCGATCGAACCCGATCCACGGATGCGACACATCCACTACGACTGGATGGATGCGGCGGAGCGTACTCAGGCGACCGTGCGGCTGCTCTCTGAGCAACTGCGGCGATTCCTGGACGACCAGGTGTGGTTGGAGAACCGGAGGGTGATGGATCTGATCCGGAGCATCGAGTCCACCGCGTTGGCACTCCGCGAGCACGAGCCGCCCGGCCCCGCCTGCGAGATCGACGCCACTTCGCCGGAGGTGGTGCTTCCTCTGGAGCGGCCCCTCTACACACCTACCGAAAGGTCTCCGCTCGACAGTACGGGTGTCATCGCGGCTGCCGAGGACGTGGACGCCTCCCTGCTCTTCGAGCAGATCTACGTCGACCCGCAGCGGCTGAGCACCACCGTGCGCCAGGCATTGGGGCGACGCGCACAGATCGGGCTCGGGGAGCTGCTCGAGCAGCAGCCGCTGCAGCAGGGCCTCGCCGAGCTGGTGACCTACCTCGCGCTCGATGACCCAGGCTTCGAGGTGGTATTCGACGAGCGGATCTCCGAACGCGTGCGGTGGAGCGACGAGGCCGGGTACGAGCGGATCGCGACGATTCCCCGGGTGACGTTCGCCCGGACCTTGCCCGGTAAGGACGATGCGGCATGACGGCCCCGCTGCAGACAGGCCAAGCGGATCTCTCCGTGGTGGTGACACATCTGATGAAGGGCGTGGTCTACCGGGACACCCACGAGAAGGTGTGGCAGCCGTTGCTGCGGCTCCAGCCGCAGGTGCGCGACTACGTCGCCGTCCTGGGGCTCACCGTGGTCGTCGACGAGGCAGAGGGCTACGCGTTCCTTCGGTCACGGCCGGACACCGACGAGGAACAGGAGACGATCCCCCGGCTGATCCCGCGCCGTGCCCTGTCGTTCCACGTCAGCCTGCTGCTCGCGCTGCTGCGCAAGAAGCTGGCCGAGTTCGACGCCTCCGGCAGCGACACCAAACTGGTGCTCACCAGGGACCAGATCGTGGAGCTGGTGCGGACCTTCCTGCCCGAGTCGAGCAACGAGGCCCGGCTGGTCGACCAGATCGACTCGTACCTCAACAAGGCTGTCGAGCTGGGGTTCCTGCGCCGGGTGAAAGGCCAGGACGCCACCTTCGAGGTGCGCCGGATCCTGAAGGCATTCGTCGACGGGCAGTGGCTGTCGGACTTCGACCGCCGGTTGGCCGGGTACGCCGCAGCGCTGGGCCACTCCGCCCAGGCCGAGGAGGAGCGATGACGGACCGTGGCGGGGACGTCGGCCCTGGCTTCCGGCTGGAGCGACTCGAGGTCTACAACTGGGGTACGTTCGACCAGCGGGTGTGGAGCTTTGACCCGCGTGGCGATAACACGCTGCTCACCGGGGACATCGGCTCCGGCAAGTCCACGATCGTCGACGCCGTGACGACCCTGCTGCTGCCCGCCAACCGGATCTCGTACAACAAGGCCGCCGGGGCCGAGGCCAGGGAGCGCAGCCTCCGCTCGTACGTCCTCGGCTACTACAAGTCCGAGCGCAACGAGGCGACCGCCACCTCGAAGCCGGTGGCGCTGCGCGACAGCCGCTGCTACTCGGTGATTCTCGGCGTCTTCACCAACCGGGGCTACGACTCGACCGTCTCCCTCGCGCAGGTGTTCTGGTACGGCAGCGCCGGCCAGGGGCAGCCGGACCGGTTCTTCCTGGTGGCGGACTCAGATCTCGAGATCACGCGGGAATTCGCGGACTTCGGGGACGACATCGCGGCGTTGAAGCGCCGGCTCCGCAAGCAGGGAGTCCGGCTGTACGACCACTTCCCGCCGTACGGCAAGGACTTCCGCCGCCAACTCGGCATCGACTCCGACCAGGCGATGGAGTTGTTCCACCAGACGGTGTCGATGAAGTCCGTCGGCAACCTCAACGAGTTCGTACGCAGCCACATGCTGGAGCCGTTCGACGCCGGTGACTGGACCAGGCGGCTGGTCGACCACTTCGAGGACCTGACCCGCGCCCACGACGCGGTACGCAAGGCACGCGACCAGCTGGTGGAGCTGGAGCCGCTGCTGGCCGACTGCGACAGCTACGACCGGCTGACCCGCGAGATCGGGTCACTGAAGGCTCAGCGCGACGCGCTCCGGTACTACTTCGCCGAGCGGAAGTCGCAGCTGCTGCGTGACCAGATCGCCGGGCTCTCCGATGACATCGGTCGCCACGAGGAGAAGCTGGGCGTCACCAAGGGTCAGGTCGAACAGCTGCGCGCGAGGAAGGAGCGGTTGACCCTTCAGCGGGCCGGTCTCGGTGGCAACCGGCTCACCGAGATCGAGCGCCAGATGGAGGACGCGGCACGGGAGGGCGAGCGGCGCCAGGAACGGTCGGGGCAGTTCCACCAACTGCTCGCCGAGGCGACGTTGCGGCCGGTGGATGACGCCGAGCAGTTCGCGGCACGGCAGGCCGAGGTGGTCGAGCGGGGCGGCACACTCGACCAGCAACAGGCCGACCTGCAGAACCGGCTCAACGAATGCGCAGTGCAACTTGCCCGTCTGGACACTGAGGCGGCCGAGCTCAACGCCGAGATCACCAGCCTGCAGCAGCGGCGCAGCAACATCCCCAAACGCAGCCTCGACCTGCGGGCACGGCTGTGCACCGCGCTCGACCTCGACGACTCGACGCTGCCCTTCGCCGGGGAGCTGATCCAGGTGCGGGCCGACAGCACCGACTGGGAGGGCGCCGCGGAGCGGTTGCTGCACGGGTTCGCGTTGTCGGTGCTGGTGCCCAACCAGCACTACACCGCCGTGTCGGACTGGATCAACGAACACCACCTCGGCACCCGGCTGGTCTACTACCGGGTGCCGGACCGCGTCGCACCGGACCCCGACACGGTCGTCACCGATCGCTCGCTGTTCGCCAAACTGGAGATCAAGCAGTCCCCGTTCACTGATTGGCTGGAGCGGGAGTTGCTGCACCGCGCCGACTACGAGTGCGTCGAGTCAATGGCCGAGTTCCGGCGCATCCCCAAGGCGATCACCAGGGCGGGACAGATCAAAGGAGCTCGCGGCCGTCACGAGAAGAACGATGCCCGTCCGATCGACGATCGGCGCTTCTACGTACTCGGCTGGAGCAACCAGCAGAAGATCGACGCATTGCTGGAACAGGCTAGCGCCGTACACCAGGGGCAACGAGATCTGCGCGGACAACGCGACACGCTGACCCAACGCCGCGACCGGACCGACGCGCTCAGGCAGATTTTCGCCAAGCTCGCGGTGTTCGTCAGCTACCAGGACATCGACTGGAAGTCGATCGTCAGTCACATCGAGGACCTGACTCAGGAGAAGCGCCGTCTGGAGCAGGCCTCCGACGAGCTGAAGCGGCTCGGCGAGGAGCTGGCTGCGGTGGGCAGGGACATCGACACTGCCGAACAGGAGAAGGAGTCGCTGACGGGCACGATCGGCAGCCTCAACCGCGACCGGCAGAACGCACAGCTGGCGTTACGCCTGGCCGAGCAGACGCTCGCCGAGCCGAACGCCGGTCCCGCACGAGTCCACTTCCCGCTCATCGACGAACACACCGCCGGCTTGGAGCTGATCACCGCGGCCGACCACGACCGGTGTCACACGGAGTTGGGCGACAAGCTCAACACGCTGGTCGACAGGCGCACCGACAGGCAATCCCGGGCAGCCAACCGGGCTGTCGCCAAGATGAGCGACTTCCGGAAGCGGTACCCGGCGGAGACCAAGGAATTCGACGACTCCGTCGAGTCGGCCGGCGAGTACCGCGCCTTCCACGACCGGCTCGTCAACGACGATCTGCCGCGGTTCGAGTCCGAGTTCAAGACGTACCTCAACACCAACACGATCCGCGACATCGCCGGGTTCAACTCGCAGCTCACCAAACAGGTCGACCTGATCAAGCGCCGCATCGACACCATCAACGAGTCGCTGGTCGGCATCGACTACAACCCCGGCCGCTACATCCGGCTGGAGTCGCAGCCGACCATCAACGTCGAGATCCGCGAGTTCCGCACCGAGCTTCGCGACTGCACCACCGGCGTGCTCGACGGCGACGACTCCGACCAGTACTCCGAGCAGAAGTTCCTCCAGGTCAAGCGGATCATCGAACGCTTCAAGGGACGCGAGGGGCAGACCGAGGCGGACCGGGCATGGACCAGACGGGTCACCGACGTCCGCAACTGGTTCATGTTCTCCGCCTCCGAGCGCTGGCGGGAGGACGACACCGAGCACGAGCACTACACCGACTCCGGCGGCAAGTCCGGCGGCCAGAAGGAGAAGCTCGCGTACACCATCCTGGCGGCTTCCCTGGCGTACCAGTTCAAACTGGACCACCACGCCAAGTCCAAGACCTTCCGCTTCGTGGTCATCGACGAGGCGTTCGGCCGGGGCTCGGACGAGTCCACCCGGTTCGCGCTCGGCCTGTTCCGGCGGCTCGGCCTGCAACTGCTGATCGTGACGCCTTTGCAGAAGATCCACGTCATCGAGCCGTACGTGTCCGCCGTCGGCTTCGTGGACAACCCGACCGGTGCCTACTCGCGGCTGCAGAGCCTGACCATCGAGGAGTACCAGCGGCGGCAGTTGGCCCACGCACTGCACCGGGCCTCGGCGGACGGCCGTTGACGTGGCCCGCCGTGCCTGGTCGAGACCCGCGGATGTGGTCGACCGGCTACGCCGCCGGTGGAACCGCGGCGAATTTCTCACCTTGTACGCCTCTGGCCACCCGTGGACGCCGCTCGACGTGCCCCTCAGCGGTCCCGGTCCGGCTGATGTCGCCGCCCGGTTCGAAGAGGTACGAGCCTGGGCTGACCAGTGGCGTCAGGTCGACCCACGCAAGCTCCGCATCGAGATGCGGCCGCTGGGAGGCAGGGTGGTGGGGACCAACCAGGTCCCCGGCAAGGCGTGGATCGACTCCTACGACCAACTGTGGGGCCTGCTCGGCGCGACCCGTGAGGTCCGGCGCTTCACCCGGTTGCTCGACGCCACGAGCCACGCGCCCCTGATCACCCAATGGATGACCGCCAGGCCGCTCGACGTGCTGCGGTTCACCGACGATGAGTGGTCTCGGCTCGTCGACACCGTACTGTGGATCGACCGCCACACCACGCCCGACATCTACCTGCGCCAGGTAGACGTGCCCGGTGTCGACACCAAGTTCATCGAGCGCCACCGCAAGATCCTCGCCACCCTGCTCGACCGGCAACTCGCCCCGGACCGGATTGACGCCACGCGGCCGCCGTCGGACTTCGCCGCCCGCTACCGGTTCCGCACCAAGCCCGGGTACGTTCGCTTCCGCAGACTCGGAGATGCCTCCGGTTTCACCGAACTCACCGTACGCGTCGATGAACTCGCCACATCTCCGCCCGAGGTGCAGACGGTGTTCGTGGTCGAGAACGAGATCACCTACCTGGCCTTTCCCCCTGTCGAATCCGCGATCGTGGTGTTCGGGGAGGGCTATGCCGCGCCGCGACTGGAGCCCCTGGCCTGGCTCGCGGAGTGCGACCTCGTCTACTGGGGAGACATCGACACCCACGGCTTCGCCATCCTTGACCGCCTTCGCCGCACGTTCCGGCACGCCCGGTCCATGCTGATGGACCGGGCCACCCTGCTCGCTCACGAAACCCAGTGGGTGCGCGAACCGAGCCCGACCCACACTCGGCTCGGACTCCTCAGCCCGGACGAGGCGGCCCTGTACGCCGACCTCGTCGAAGACACGCTCGGTCCCGCCGTCCGGCTCGAACAGGAACGGATCCGCTACTCGTACGTCGAGCGCGCCGTCGCCGATGCCTGACAGCCGGACATCCTTACCCAGGGTCCGGCGGCGGTCAAGGACCGAGAAGCGTCGCTGGGATGACCGCTACCCCGTCCCGACGGCGGTACGCCTCAGGCCCGGTGGTGATCACGGCGTGGTCGGCGAGGCGGTCGCCCAAGCGCTGCGCCAGCCAGTGCAGATGCTTGACATCGGAGTCCGCGACGGTCGGCGCCAATTTCACCTCGAAGGCGACTACCTGTCCGTCGTGACCTTCCACAATGAGGTCGACCTCGTGTTCGCCCGCGCGGTCCCGCAGATGGCTCACCGTTGCTTCGGCCGCCTGGGCGTACACCTGAACACTGAGCGTGACCAGCGATTCGAACAACCCACCGAGCAGCGAACCTTCGCGCGGGAGCGCCGGGCCGGTGGCGCTGCCGCGCAGCAGCGTTTGCTCAGTGGCGTTCAGCAGCCGCGCCGCGAGCGCCGGATCGGCCAAATGGTGCTTTGGTGCTGCGGCTAGCCTGCTGAATGCATTCTCCTGCGGCATCCAGCCGGGGATCTCGTCGATGAGCCACAACTGTTTAAGCACGTCCCGGTACGCGATCGTGGTGACCTTGGAAGGCTTGTCAGACTCACCCGGCGTCGCGGCCGCCAGGATGGTGTTGTACGCAGCGGTGGTCGAGGTGGCGGCGGCGTAGGCGGCCAGCCACGACCGAAGCGACGCTGGACGGCGTACCTGGCGACCCTGTTCCGGAAAGTCGTGTTCGGTGATTCTCGCGAGGTAGCCGTCGAGCTGTGCGCGTCGAGCACGGTCGGGCAGGGTTCGAATCGCGGGGAACCCGGAAGCTATTACCTCGGACGCGTACTGGGGCAGTCCGAGGCGGCTCTGGCCGCGGATGTCGGACCGGCCACCAGCAAGCATCGCCGACAGACTGACCGTCGGTGGGTCAGGCAAGCCACGCTCGGACAGGCTCATCGGGCGCATCCGCAGGCGTACGATGCGCCCGGCGCCGGAGTGGATCGGCCCATGAGCGGGTGTCGCGCTTCCGGCGATCAGAAACCGCCCCCCAGTCGAATTGCGGTCGACGCTGTGCCTTACCAGGTCCCAAACCTCTGGGTATCGTTGCCACTCGTCGATGAACACGGGGCCCTGGTCCCGGTCGAGACGGCCGGGATCCGCGGCAAGCAGCTCGCGCTGCGCTGCGTTGTCAAGGCCCAGCGTGGTAGCCGCTCGCCGGCTGCCGGAAAGCGTCTTGCCCACTCCCTTAGGGCCTTCGAGCGCGATAGCCGGCAGGTCGGGCATCAGTACGTCCAACTCTTGGTCGACCACTCGCGGCTGGTACTCAATCACGCGCTGCACTATACCCGTTGCCAGTAAGATACTGTACCTCTTGCCAGATCATTACTAGACCTTTGGCCGAGGTATTGGTCTCCAGAAAGCCACAGGGGGACCGACAACGCGCGCGACGCCCACGACAGTCCGTGGCAGTTCAAGCGAGTTGGGCGACGGGGCCACTACGACCTAATCCCTGCACCGCGCGACAGCGTCCTCTTCTTCGACCGTACGCACGTACCCTTCGGCTACCTGAGTCCAGCATTACCAACCGGTTTGATCATGCGTTGGTGGCGAGATGAACACCAACACGAGTACCGCGAGCTGTGACGCGATGCCAACGGCTTCGGCTCCACGGTGCGAGGTATCCCACGGAAAGCGCTGCGAGTGCGGCTTCCGCGCCATCAAGGAGCCGCAGCGGCTGCTGACAGTCGATGACGTCGCTCGCTGGCTCGGCAAACCCAAGGCCACCCTGTACACCTGGCGAAGTAGACAAGTCGGCCCTCGCGGTATCCGCGTCGGCAACGCGCTGCGCTACCGCCGCTCGGAGGTCGAACGTTGGTTGGACGAGCACACCGACGACACCACTCCGCGGTGTGGACGGCGGGACGAGGCCGAGCAGGCCGGGGACGGCATCACCAGCCAGACCCTCATCTCCCGGCTCGGACAGGTGTGGCTTGAGGCGATCATCTCCGAGGGTCGGCTGGCGCCGCAGACCATCAACAGGTACGAAGACAGCCTGCGCTGCGCGGTCCTGCCCGCACTCGGAAGCCTCCGCCTACGCGAGGCCGCGAGGGTCAGCCAGCTCGACCAGTTCCTCAAGACCACCGCCAAGGGCCACCCCACCAAGGCCCGGCACGCCAAGAACGTGCTCGGGCAAATGCTCGCCATGGCGGTGCGGCACGACGCGATCGACGCCAACCCGATCCGCGAGGTCGGACGGCTACGCAGAAACCACACCCGGCCACGCGCCCTCACCGCAGAACAACTCACCGCCGTCCGCGCCGCCATCCGGCGCTGGCAGACCCCGGAGCCTGGCAAACCCGGACCGCGGCCATCCCGCGACCTCGCCGACATCGTCGACCTGCTGCTGGCCACCGGAGCCCGAATCGGCGAAGTCCTCGCTCTGCGCTGGAGCGACATCGACCTAGCCGCGGCCCGGCCCACAGTCACGTTCAACGGCACCCTCGTCTATGTAAAGGGCAGGGCGATCTTCCGGCAGGAGCAGACCAAAACCGATGCCGGGTACCGCACCGTGACGCTGCCGCGCTTCGCCACGGACATGCTCCTGCGCCGAAAGCTCGATGCTGTCGGCAACCCCCACGACGCGATCTTCCCCTCCCGTCGGCGAACCTGGCTCTCGCCCAACAACGTCCGCCGCCAATGGCGGCAAGCCCGCGCCGATACCGGGCTGGAGTGGGCCACCCCGCACACCTTCCGCAAGACCGTTGCCACACTCCTGGACCGGGAAGCAGACACCAAAACCGCCGCCGCTCAACTCGGCCATGCCAGCGAACAGATCACCACCAGGCACTACGTCGACAAGCCCCACCAAGCACCCGACACCGCCGACGTGCTCAACATGCTTGGACCCAACATGCCGACAACATGAACGGAGGACCGAGCGGAAAGGCCCAGCCCCGGTGGCGATCACGGCACTGCCGGCGCGCCTCCATGCACATCACACAAGCCGCCACTTGCCGGGCCGTCTTCCAAACCGAGCCACCCCCGAGGATTTGAACCACCTGCCTGCACTCACCCGAATCACAGCAACAGGACCGCAGTGGCTGGCACCACTCGACGTGTTTCGGCTGGTCAGAGCACGTTCCACCGTGACAGAGAAATCGATTCAACCCAACCGAAGACGAAGAGGCCGTGGGTTCAAATCCCGCCACCCCGACCGTGATCATGGCTCTGACCAGCGTAAACGCAGGTCAGAGCCATGATCAATTCGGTCCAGAATTCGATCCGCTCACCCTTTACTCACCCTTTTCGGCGCATCATGCAACGGACTGGATTAGCCGGTACGCCGCGCGATGGTCCCCCCGGGTGGGGCTCGGAGCTCAGGGTCACCAGACACACGCAGAGATCCCCAGGTTCTGGGTTCCTTCGCGGCACGCTCGCGTCAGCACGCTGCACGACCCGGCGAAGCATCACCTGGCCACGATCTGACTCGCATTGCGCCGGCTGACCCGCCTGTCAGGGCTCATGGATTTCTCGCAGGTTGAGCTGGTTTCCGTTCTCGCGATTTCGGCTAGCGCGATCAACGGCGCGGGTGCCACATTCGCACGGTGGGAGACGAGCGGGATGTGCCTGGCGAGGGCGACGAAGACGCCGTCGCTGCTGTGCATGGTGCGAAGCCGATCTGGGTGATCACGGCCAAGGTTGTCGACGTGCGACGCTACGGCCCGGGAGGAGCCGAGACTCGCCGCGGCCTGCGCAAGTTGCGACCGGGCGCGAAGGTCTACGTGATCGGCGGTTTCGGCGGCATGGGTTGGGAGCCGTCACCGTGGTGGGTCATGCGCGCGGGGACAACCGGTATCTGACGGTCCACGTTCCCGCCAGGCACCTGCGCCAGTTCCGGGTGCGGCTTGCCTACAGTCCCCACGTGATCCGCCAGGTCTGGTACGCAGATCACCACACCTGGTCCTCGTATTGCGACCGCCACCCTCACGCACCAGAAGGCGGCCCGGATCGGGTGTTCCGCGGAGACACTGAGGAGTGCCGCCGAACTCTTGAGCGCACCGTGGACATGCTCTGGGCTCACCTCGGCAAGGTCCGGGCGCACTTCGAAGGCGGCCCGCACGACGGAACGGCCTGGGTGCTCGCCGAAGGCGAGGTCACAGCCACCCTGTCCGTCCCCGGCCCCGATGCGACCGCCGTCGTTTACCGGCTCGCGGCCTATGACGGGACCCGTGCTCAATACGTCCCCTATGAGAAGTGCCGGGCAGAGCCCCGGAGACGTCCGGGCAGGCGGCCCGACGACAGCGGTCACCTGATCGATGTCGTCATGCTGCCGCGATCCAAATGGTCGATGCGTGTTGACAGGGGACCGTTTATGCCAGACCCGCCGACAACTCAGCTCACAGGGGCGTTCATCCTCGGCTTGCTCCTCGGCACCCGGCACCTCGCCTTGTACGGAGCAACGCCGGAACAGCTCCGACCGGCCCGCCGACTGCTCATCTTCGCCAGCCTCGCAACGCTCGCCTTGAACATCGCCGACCCGCTGATCACCGGCGCCTACGGAAAAGCCGCCTTTGACACGGTCGGCCCACTCCTGCTCATCGGCTGGGCTGAAGTCGGTGCTAGATTGCTGCAGGCTATTGCGGCCATCAGTGGCAAACCAGGCAAGGCGATCGGCGTAGCGACTTACCGCGGTGGTGTCGACGCGGACGAGGCCACCACCGCAGCCACCGGGTCGACCCTCCAAAACGGGCATAGCAGAACGCCTGAAGACGCTGCCGACCGCTCGGTGCCTGCTGCGGACAACAGTGATCTGCTTGATCGCGCCCGGCAGGAAGACAGCCGCCACTGGGCTGACTACCAGCGACCGATCTCGGCCGAGACCCTTCGCAAGAACCTGCGCATCGGCGCGGCTCGCTCCCGGATGCTCGTGGCGATGGTTGATCAGTCTGCGTCGGGATGAGCGGAATTCGCACTGTTTCGCGTGCGGAGGATCGTCGTTCATTCTGTGCTCAGCGCGGGTGGCAGCGTCCGGTGCCGCTGAGTGTCACGACTCGAAGAACGTCAGGGCTTCGTCGACGAACTTGTCGTGATATTGGAAGATGCCGCCGTGTCCGGCATCGGGGTAGAGCGTGAGCTGGGCGTTGGGCATGCGCCGGGCCAGGTCTGCGGAGTTATTGCTGGGCACCATCCTGTCGTGGTCGCCGTTGGCGACCAGGACCGGCTGGTGGATGACGCCGAGGTCGGATGGTTCCTGGCGTCCCCAGGAATGGATGGCTTTGAGCTGGTTGCGGAATGCGGTGACAGAGATCGGCTTGTCCCGGTTGTCCGCGCGTTCCTTCAGTCGGTTCACGAACTGTCGGGCCGTGGCCTTGCCGTTGGCGGTGCGAGTGAAGAAGAGATATTCCTTCGGGTCTTTGAAGGTCAGCGTGGCTTTCAAGGTGTCGAGCAAGGTGATCGGAGTGACCTTGTCGATGCCTTCGCCGCCGGCCGGGCCGGTGCCCGCGAGGATCATCTTGCGGACCAGCCGTGGTTCCTCTTCGGCGATCACCTGGGCGACGAAACCACCGAGTGAGAATCCGAGGAGATCGACCTGGTCGTAGCCCAGCGCCCGGATAAAGGCGACGGCGTCGCGCGCCATCGCGGTCACCGACCGCGGCGTTGTGCCTTGCGAGGCACCGACTCCCCGGTTGTCGAAGGTGATCACATGGTGTCGCGCGGCGATGCCGTCGACGACCCGGGGGTCCCAGTTGTCCAAGATCCCGGCCAAGTGGTTGAGGAAGATCACCGGGGTGCCGGTGTCCGGCCCCAGCTCGCGGTAGGCGAACGTCGCTCCGCCGATGTCGACGGTTTTGGTCGGCGCGTCCTGATAAGTGGTGCGTACAGTCATGATTCGACTCCTGCCTGACGGGCTATTTCACCTTGATGACGACTTTGCCTTTGGTGCGTCCCTTTTCGACGTACGCCATGGCTTCGTTGGTCGATTCGAACGGGAAGACGCGGTCCATGACCAGCCGGATGATCCCGGAGTCGATGAGCGACGTGATCTCGCGGAGCTGGGCTCTGCTCGCCCGCATGAAGAGGAACGAATAGCTGATTCCGCGACGCTTGGCGGCTTTTCTGACCCGATGACTCAGGATGCGCATCACCGGCCGCAGGATCCATGGCTTTCCGATCTCCCTCGCGAAGGCGGGGTCCGGTGGGCCGGAGATCGAGATGAGCTTTCCGCCCGGTTTCAGCACTCGCAGGGATTTCATCAGCGTCGCGTTGTCGAGGCTGTTCAGCACCACGTCGTAGTCGTGGAGGACGGTTTCGAAGTCGTCCTTCCGGTAGTCGATCACGACATCCGCACCGAGGCTGGTGACCAGGTCGATGTTGGCCGCGCTGGTCGTCGTGGCCACGGTCGCGCCAAGATGCTTCGCCAGCTGGATCGCGAAGGTTCCGACGCCGCCGGAGCCGGCGTGGATGAAGACCTTCTGCCCCTTCTTCAGGCCGGCGATTTCGATCAACGCCTGCCAGGCGGTCAAGCCGACCAGTGATGGAGGCCGCTTCCGTCATCGTGAGGTGCTTCGGCTTCGCGGACAGGTCGTCTTCGTGGATGGCGATGAATTCCGCGAAGGCGCCGATGCGGTCCTTGTCCGGTCGCGCATAGACCTCGTCGCCGGGCTTGAACTTCCGTACCCGGGCGCCGACCCGGACCACGACACCGGCCACGTCGTTGCCCAAGATCAACGGTAGCCGATAGGGCAGGATCAGCTTGAACTCCCCATCCCGGATCTTGGCATCCAGCACGTTGACGCCCGCGGCGTGAACCTCGACCAGCACGTCGTGCTCGCGCACCGCAGGCTGCGGCACGTCTGCGGCCCGCAGGTCGTTGCCGGTTTTTCCGTAGCGATCGACGGTGAACGCCCGCATGTCAGCCCACCATCCGGTTGAGTTTGCGAACGCTCTTGTCGAAGGCTCGTGCGGGGACGATGCGGCGCAGCACGCTGACGCGTCCGGCCGTCGAACCCGCGGTGTAGCGCAGTTTCGGTTTCGGGTCGGTGGCTGCCGCGGCGATCACCTTGGCGACGACGGCGGGATCGTCGCCCCCGCGCATCGACTCCCTCATGACGTCCTCGAAGACGCGCCGTCGGCGTGCGTAGACCGCCAGCGGGGTGTCGGCCTGCATCTGGTTGGCGTCGAACGGCGTGTTGACCGGGCCGGGCTGGACGCGCAACACCCGCACGCCGTATTCCCGGACTTCGTGGTCCAAGGACTCGGAATACCCCTCGACCGCGTGCTTGGTCGCCACATAGTTGGCCATGAAGGGGTTGGGCACGAAGCCGGCGACGGACGAAACGTTGATGATGCGCCCGCTGCCACGGGTGCGCATGTGCGGCAGGACGGCCTTCGTCATGCGTATGAGGCCGAAGACGTTGACGTCGAACAGGCTCTGTGTCTGGGCCACCGAGATCTCCTCGGCGGCACCGTTGGCGCCGAGCCCGGCGTTGTTGACAAGCACGTCGAGCCGCCCGAAGCGTTCGAGCACCTGCTCGACGACACTCGCGACCGACTCGTCGCTGGTCACGTCGAGGTCCAGGAACGTCACGCCGTTACCGGGGACGATGCGCGAGGTGTCGCGGCTCGTTCCGATCACCGTGAAGCCCGCGTCCGCGAGGGTCAGCGTGGTGGCCTTGCCGATGCCTGATGACGCGCCCGTCACCAGCGCCACCTGCGGAGATGTTGTCTTCATGGCTCCCATCCCTTTAGATTACGATCGTACTACCATAGGCATGGCTGGACCTTGCGCGCAAGGGTTCGGGCGGATTTGAATTATGACCGTACTAGCATGGATCACAGGCTGAGCGGAGGAGCGCGTGGTGCGGTACGGGAAAGAGCACAAGCTGGCGACGAGGCAGCGGATCATCGAGACGGCAGGCCGCCGGTTCAAGCGCGACGGCATCGACGGCTCCGGTGTCGCCACGCTCATGAAGGACGCGGGCCTGACCAATGGCGCCTTCTACGCCCACTTCCAGTCCAAAGAGGACCTGGTCGCCACCGCGGTCTCCGAGCAACTGCGCGGCCAGCGCGAGTGGCTCACGTCGTTCGAACCCGGTCGCGCCGGGATCGAGCCGATGGTGCGCACCTACCTCTCGCCCGAACATCGCGACAACCCCGAGGACGGCTGCCCGTCCGCCGCCCTGCTCGACGAGATAAGCCGGTGCGCGGACCCGACCAAGCAGGCGTACACGGACAGCGTCCTCGGGATCATCGACGACATCGCCGCCCGCCTGGCGCCGCACGATCCGCAGTCGGTACGCGCCAAGGTGCTCAGCGTCTACGCCCTGATGGTCGGAACCCTGCAACTTTCCCGCACCCTCGCCGACCGGCAGCTCGCCGACGATGTGCTGGAGCAGGGCATCCGCAACTCCCTGACGGTGCTGGACGCCACACCGGAGCGCTGAGCCGCCGCGTCACCGAGGACGTTGCCCTCGTGGTGTAACGAAGTTACATTGGCAGGATGAAACGAGACTTGGCAGGTCGGCGGCTGGTGGTCGCCGGCGCGGCACGAGGGATCGGGGAGCAGGTGGCTCGTCTTGCCACCGCCCGAGGCGCCCGCGTCGCCCTGATCGGGCTTGAACCGGAGAAGTTGCGGGACCTCGCGGAGGACCTGGGGCCCGCCGCGTGCTGGCGAGAGGCCGACGTGCGCGTCGGCGACGCCCTGCGGACGGCGATCGACGCCTGCGCGCAGACCATGTCCGGCATCGACCTCGTGGTCGCCAACGCCGGCGTCGTGGCCTATGGGACGGTGCGACAGGTCGACGAGGCATCCTTCGAGCGGGTCTTGGACGTCAACCTGAACGGCGTCTTCCGCACTCTGAAGTACGCGACACCCCATCTCGAACGCAGCCGAGGCCACGTGACAGTCGTGGCGTCCGCGCTGTCCTTCATGCCGCTGGCTGGGATGGCGGCCTACGGCGCCAGCAAGGCCGGAACCGAAATGCTCGCACTGGCCTACCGCCAGGAGGTGGCGCACCTCGGCGTCACGGTCGGCGTCGTGCACCCGTCCTGGATCGACACCGACATCGTCCGCGGCGCCGACGCGGACCTCCCGTCGTTCCGGCGCCTGCGCAACCGTTTGCCCTACCCGGGCAACGTCACCACCAGCGTTGACCGCGCGGCCACCGCGATCGTCGACGGACTCGCCCGGCGGCGCAGCCGCGTCTACGTGCCGCGAGCGGTCGTCGTGGCGAACTGGCTGAAGGCGGCGCTCAACTCGCCGTTGGCATGGCCCTGGACGAGGCGTTTCGCGGCGCAGGCTGTTCCGGCCCTTGAACGTGAGGTCGCGGCGCTGGGCAGGAACGACCAGCTCGTGCCCGGCGGCGACGCCGAAGCGTCCTAGCCGCGCATGGCCGCCTGGTGCGAGTCCTCGGCACGTTCCCGTGTGTCGCCGAGCGCGACGGCGAAGTTCACCCCCATGGGCAGCAGCACCTGCCCGACCGGGTCGGTGAACTCGGCGAAGTGTTCGGCCAGTTCCAGGGTGATGTAGCCGTGGACGAAGCTCCACAGCTGCGCCGCCACGACTTCGGGCGCCTGTGGCTCGAACCTGCCGGAGCGCACGGCTCGCGCACACGCGTCGGTGACGTGCACGTAGGCGTCGCGGAAAGCCTGTGAACGACCGCTCGGACGAGGGTCCGACTCGGCTGGCGGCCGGTAGGTCGCCCGGGTGGACAGCCCGAACATCAGGTCGTAGAGGTGAGGGTTCTCGCGGGCGGCGCGGCGGCAGGTCAACGCCATCGCGAAGAGGTCGGCGATCGGATCTTCCGTCACCGGTACCTGGGAAAACGCCCGGCCGAGCTCGGTGAAGCCGTAGTCGGCGACGGCGCGGATGAGTTCCACGATCCCGCCGAAGTGGTGGTAGACCGACGTCTGCGACAGCCCGATCGCGGAGGCGACAGTACGTGCCTTGATGGCGGACGGTCCCTGCTCGGCCAGCAGGCCGATCGTGGCCTGAATCAGCCGCTCCGGCACGCCACTGCCCGACATCACGTCCTCTGACCTGTTCCTCACGGCTCCCCTGACTCCAGTCGACTCTTGCCATCTCACTATAACTTGGTTACATTCGAATGTAACTTCGTTACAGTGATCTGATGGAAGCAGACGTCATGACACACAAAGAGCAAGGTCACCTCGATGTGGAGGACCGAGGAGCCGTTCTGATCGTCCGGGTCGACGGCGGGCCGCACGGTTTGTTCGGTCTCGACATCGCCCATCAGCTGGAAGAGCTGGTGGACCGGGTCGACGGGGACCCCGGGGTGCGTGCTGTCGTCTTCACCGGCGCGCATCCGGACCGGTTCGTCAGCCACGCTGACGTCCGGTGGCTGCAGGAAGGCGGCGCCGCGGTCCCTTCGCTCGGCCGGCGCAGCGCCTCCGCCGTCGTACGCATGGCGCGCGGGGTGGGCCAGGCCCGTGCCGTGGAACCGGTCGTGCGGCGGACCCCGCTACGTGGAGCGCTCCAGCTCGACCGCCTGCACGCCACGTTCCTGCGGATGAACTCCAGCGGCGTCATCTTCGTCGCCGCCCTCAATGGTTCGGCGCTCGGGCTCGGCGCGGAGTTCGCCTGGGCCAGCGACCTGCGGGTCATGGCCGACGGGGACTTCTTCATCGGCCAGCCGGAAATCCTGCTCGGGATCATGCCCGGCGGTGGCGGTACTCAGCGGCTGACCCGCTTGATCGGTACTCACCGGTCCCTGGTCGCGATTCTCGAAGGCAAGCCGTTCACGCCAGCGGAGGCGCTCGCCAACGGGGCCGTCGATGACGTCGTCCCGCAGGACAAGGTGATCGCCCGAGCGACCGAACTCGCGGAACACTTCGGATCGCGGTCGAAGACATCGATCGCGGCCATCAAGCGGGCCGTGTACCTCGGCGGCTCGATGTCGCTGGCGCAAGGCCTGCATGTCGAGCGCACCGAATTCCTCGTACAGGATCAGACGGCGGACGGTCAGCAGCTGATGCTCGACTATCTGGAGGCCACGGACGCCACGGGCGAACTTCCCCTCTACAACCCGGACATCTACGAGCAGGCCCTCGCGGCCGGCAGCGTCCCCAGCCGATCCACGCGGGCGGTGACCCCGTCATGACCGCTCCCGCCTTCGTCCGGCACGACGTCTCCTTTCCGTCCGGTGACACCACTTGCGCTGCCTGGCTCTACCTCCCGACCAGGGTCACGGCGCCCCCGGTCGTCATCCTCGGCCACGGTCTCGGCGCCACCCGCGAGATGCGGCTTGACGCCTTCGCTGAGCGTTTCGCGGCAGCCGGCATCGCCGCGTTGGCCTTCACCTACCAGCATTTCGGCGACAGCGGTGGCCACCCGCGCCAGCTGCTGTCGATCAAGCGGCAGCTCGCCGACTGGGACGCCGCCATCGCCCACGTCCAGGCCCGTCACGACGTCGACGGCTCCCGCGTCGCGGTCTGGGGCAGCTCCTTCGGCGGTGGCCACGCCATCGCCATCGCCGCCCGCCATCCCGAACTGCGCGCGGCCGTGGCTCAGTGCCCGTTCACCGACGGACTCGCTTCCGCAGTCGCGCTGGGCCCGGTCGCCTCCGTCAAACTCGTGCCCGTCCTGGCGCGGGATCTGGTGGCCAAGATCCGCGGCACCGACCCCGCGATGATCCCGCTCGCTGCCGCGCCTGGTTCGCCGGCGCTCATGAACGCTCCGGACGCGCTGCCCGGATACCAGGCGCTCGCGCCGGCGGGGACCACGTTCCGGAACGAGGTGGCGGCCCGGGTCGTCCCGACCATCGCCACCTACCGGCCGGGGCGCGCCGCGAAGAGGATCACCATCCCCATCCTCTTCTGCGTCAGCAACACCGACTCCGTCACGCCGCCGGCCCAGACCCTGCGCTACGCACGGACCGCACCGCGCGGAGAGATCAAGACCTACGACGCCGGCCACTTCGACTTCTACCTCGGCGATCCCTTCGAGGCCTTGGTCCGCGACCAGACCGAGTTCCTCACCCGACAGCTGAACCCGGCGTCGACCGCATCGGCAGGCAAGCCATGAACTTCGCTTCGCTGCCCGACCGCCGTGCCGAACTCAACCCACTCGGCCCCGCGGTCTCAGACGGGACCCAGTCCCTCACGAATGCGCAACTGCTCAGCCGGATCCGGGCGGCAGCCGCGCATCTGCGGGACCTCGGGATCGGCCCCGGCGATGTCGTCGCGCTCAAGCTGACGAACCGCATCGAGTTCGTACATCTGCTGTTCGCGTCCTGGCGGCTCGGCGCCACCGTCACTCCGGTCAACCCGGGCATGACCGACGTCGAGGTCACCCGGCAGCTCACCGACTCCGGCGCACGCCTGCTGGTGGTCGAGGACGGCGCGAGCCCCGCTGCCGGCATCACCACACTCGCCGTCAGCGACCTCTCGGCAGAGACCACACGGCCAGACCAAGCAGCGCCGCCGGATCCGTCGGCGCTGGCGCTGCTCATCTACACCAGCGGCACGACCGGTGTCCCCAAGGGCGTGATGCTCGACCACGCCAACATCGACGCCATGGCGGACATGGGACGCCGGGCACTGGACGTGGGACCGGCCGACCGGTGCCTGCTCATCCTGCCGCTCTTCCACGTCAACGGGATCGTGGTCAGCGTCCTCATGCCGCTGCTCGCGGGCGCCAGCGTCGTCATCGCCGAGCGGTTCAAGCCCCAGGACTTCTTCAGTGCCGTCGAATACCACCGCCCCACCTACTTCAGTGCGGTGCCGACGATCTACAGCATGCTCGCGGCACTTCCCGCCGACGTCCGGCCGGACACCTCGTCCGTGCGGTTCGGGATCTGCGGCGCGGCACCCGCCTCGGCCGACCTGCTCGCCCGGTTCGAGGCCCGGTACGGCGTTCCCCTCGTCGAGGGATACGGGCTGTCCGAAGGAACCTGTGCCTCCACCATCAACCCCATCTCAGGCCCCCGGCGGGCCGGGACCGTGGGAATTCCTTTCCCCGGACAGGAAATCCGGATCGTCGACGCGCACGGGGCCGCAGTCGAGTCCGGCGTGGACGGTGAGGTCATCGTCCACGGACCCAACGTCATGCGGGGTTATCTCGGCCGGCCGGACGACACAGCCCGGGTCATCGTCGACGGCTGGCTCTACACCGGCGACATCGGCCACCTCGACACCGACGGCTACCTGACCCTGGTCGGCCGCTCCAAGGACATGATCATCCGAGGTGGGGAGAACATCTATCCCAAGGAGATCGAGGACGTGCTCACCGGCGACCCGACGGTCCTGGAAGCCGCCGTCATCGGCGTAGCCGATGACAAATGGGGAGAAGTCGTCGTCGCCTACGTCCAGCCAAGCCCCGGCTGTGTGGTCGACCTCGGCATCTTGAAGGCCCGCTGCGCGAGCAGCCTCAGCGGCTACAAGCGGCCGACATCGCTGGTGGTGCTCGATGCCATTCCGAGGAACGCGGTCGGCAAGATCGACAAAGCCGCATTGCGCGCTATGCGGGGGCTCGGCGTTGTTCGGGAGCCTCGGCGGTGCCGAGGTGGGTGGCGATCGCAATGCCGACGGTGACGGGATCCTCCAGCCACGGTGCGTGTCCGGCGGCGGGGATCCGTACCAGGTGGAGGTCGGGGATCGCGCTGATCGCCTCGGTCGCGGCGTCGGGGGTGAGGAAGACGTCGGCGTCGCCCCACGCCATCAGGACGGGCTGGGTGATCCTGGCCAGTTCGGTGGCGTCCAGGGCGATGCCGGGGCGTACCTTGCCGCGCTTGAGCAGCGTACGGAAGAAGCTGGCGATGCTGCGGGCGTTGCTCCTCCGGCCGGCGAGCAGGTGCGCAGCCCGCAACACATCGGCCGGTACGTCGTCCAGCACTCCCTTGCCGAGCGCCACCTCGTTGCCGCGGATGAACACGCGCTCGGACATCGGCGCGGCCAGCAACGCGGGACCCAGCCCGGGTATCGCGGCCAGCTTCATCGCGGTGATCGGCCTGACTCCCGGCAGACCGGCACCGGGGGCGCCGAGCAGCGCCAGGCGGCGTACCCGGGGGCCGAGGTCCAGCGCCGAGTACAGGCTGATCTGCGCGCCCATCGAGTGCCCGACCAGGTCGACCCGATCCAGTCCCAGCGCGTCCAGCAGGGACCGGAGTACGGCGACGGCCTGCGTCCGGAAGCGCGTCCCCCGTGGCAGCACGCTGGCACCGGACAGGCCGTGACCGGGCCAGTCGACGGCGTACACCTGCCTGCCGCGCAGGTACGGCAGCAGCGACGCTGCGATCACCGTGACCGACGCGATGCCGTGCAGCAGCACCACGGGCGTCTCGTCGGTCGGCTCCCCGAAGACGCACACCCGTACGTCGACCGGGCCCAGCGAGCTCTCGACGGTCACGGTCCGGTCGACCGACGACATGTCGTAGTGGGCGTACGCTCTGGCCTCGGCTTCGCGTACCAAATGGTCCTGGTTCGTCATTCGCCACCACCCAGCGCGAGCACCTCGTCGAACCCGGCCTGCAGGCACTGCCGTAGGGCCTCGCGATCGGGGAAGAGTCCCGGATCGACGTTGAAGCCCAGACAGCAGACACCGTCGTACGTGATCATGGCGACCATCGCCGGGATACCGGGCCGGGGCCCCAGCGGGTACGTACGCAGCACCCGCCGCCCCGCCAGGTAGACCGGACGCGACAGCCCCCGGATGTTGGAGACCTGTACGTCGGAGGCGGCCGTCAGGTTCGCCGACAGTTCGACGATCGCCTTGGTGGGCAGCTTGGTCAGCACCGGGGACAGCAGGTCGAGGAAGCCCAGCGCGGGTTCCTCGCGCATCGCCAGGACCAGTTCGCGGATGGTCCGGATCCGCTCGGCCGGGTCGGGTTCGGCGAGCGGCCCCGCGATCCGGATGCCCGCGAAGCGGTTGCCGCCGAGCGGGTCACCCTCGCGGCGCACGCTGACGGGCATGGCGACCGGGATCGCGTCGACCATCACGCCGTACAGCTCGTGGTGGCGCCGCAGCCCGCCGAGCAGGCCCGCGACGTACGCGTCGTTGACGGAGCCGCCGGCCGCGTACGCGGCGCGTTTGAGCGCGTCGAGGCTGACGTCGAGGGTGAGGAACCGGTGGCCCACGGTCCGGTCGACGAGTAACGGCGATCCCGGCGTGGGCGGTGGGCCCAGCATCTTGCCGAGCGAGCCGAGGAACCGTACTCCCTCGCTCACGGTCTCCTGGGGCCGCGACGCGGCTCGGCCCATCTCGGACAGCAGCCCGCGTACTCCGTCGGCCACTTGACCGGGCAGGTCCCGCAGCTGCTCCGCGACCTGGTCGTGGAGCAGGCTCTCGGGGGTGAGGACCGGGCGTACGACCGGGGGCGCGGGGTCCGTGGCGGTGCCGGGTACGGCGGTCGCACTGTGGGCCAGGGACATCAGCTGTACCAGGCCCAGCCCGTCGGTGAGGCTGTGGTGGACCCGGAACAGGTACGCCGCCTGCCCTTCCGGCAGCCCCGTGACCAGCACGCTCTCCCACGGCGGCCGGGTCAGGTCCAGCGGCCGCGCCAGCTCCGCCTCACAGAACTCGGTGATCGTGACGCCGGGTTCCAGCTCGGCCAGGCGTACGTGATCGGCCACGTCGAAGTCGGCCACGCCGGACCAGGCGGGCTGCACCAGCGGCATGGGCGGTTCGACCACCCGTTCCCGCAGCCGGGGGATCCGCTCGACCGTACGGCGGTGCGCCGCCAGCAGTCGCGACCACTCCGGCGGCCCGTCGAGGATCTCGAGCAGGATCCCTGTCGAGCTGGTACGCGCGTCCGCCTCGGCGCGCCACATCAGCGCTTCCCAGGCGCTCATCTGCTGCGCACCGCCCCATGAGATTGCCTCGTCCTGGCGCGACACCTGTGCCATGATGGGTCTCTCCTTTATTATGGTCAGACCAAAGTACTCGAGAAGGTGTCTTGATCGGAAGTCCGTCGGCCCTGGAAGGAGGTGCCGAGCATGGACGTGGACGAGCGGCTCACCGAGGTGCTGGCCGGGCCGAAGGGGCCGGACGTCGCGGCGTACTTCGACTTCGACGGCACCCTCATCGACGGCTACTCCGCGGCGGCGCTGTACTCGCACCGGCTGCGCAACTTCGAGGTCGGCCTGCCGGAGCTCGCCCGCACCGCCGAGGCGTACGTCTCGGGCCCGCTGTCGGAACAGGGGTTCGAGCAGTTGCTGCGCACCGGCATCGCCGGCTGGGCCGGGCATCCCGTCTCCGACATCGAGGAGCTGGGCGAACGGCTGTTCCGGCAGTCGATCGCGGCCAGCCTGTTCCACGACATGTGGCGGCTGGTGAAGGCCCACCAGCGGATGCGCCACACCGTCGTGATCGCCACCTCGGCCACCCGGTTCCAGGTGCAGCCGGTCGCCCGCGAGCTCGACATCGGACACGTCCTGTGCACCGAACTGGAGGCCGACGCCGGCCTGCTGACCGGCCGACCCGCCGGACGGACACTGTGGGGACCGGGCAAGGCGGCGGCCGTACGCGACTTCGCCGCCCGGGAAGCCCTGGACCTGACCACCTCCTACGGGTACGCCAACGGCGACGAGGACATCGAGTTCCTGTCCGCCGTCGGCAACCCGTGCACGGTCAACCCACAGCCCCGACTGGCCGCCCACGCGAAGCGCGAAGGCTGGCCGGCGCTCACACTGCGGCGCGGACCGCACCCACTCGACCCCGTGCCGGCGCTGCGGACCGCCGCCATGTACGGCACGCTGATCGGCGCCGGGGCCGCCGGCATCGCCGTGGGCCTGCTCACGGGACGGAAACGGCGCGGCGTCGACCTCGCCACCAGCCTGCTCGCCCAGATCGGCGGCGCGCTGGGCGACGTCGACGTACGGGTCGAGGGCGAGGAGCACGTCTGGGCGCACCGGCCCTGCGTGTTCCTGGTCAACCACCAGAGTTCGCTGATCGACCTGGTCGTCACCGCCAACGTGCTGCGCGGCGGGTTCACCGCGGTGGCCAAACGCGAGGTCGCCGGCATCCCGGTCATCGGGCAGTTGATGCGGCTCGCCGACGTCGCCTTCGTCGACCGCGCGGACGGCACCCAGGCTCGGGGGGCGCTCGACCAGGCGAAAGAGCGGCTCGCCGCGGGCACCTCGGTCGTGATCGCACCCGAGGGCACCCGGTCGTACTCGCCGCGGGTCGGGCGGTTCAGGAAGGGCGCGTTCCACCTCGCGATGCAGGCCGGCGTACCACTGGTGCCGATCGTGATCCGCAACGCGGGCGAACTGATGTGGCGTGACGCGCTGACCGCCCGGTCCGGCGTGGTCGACGTGGTGGTGCACGAGCCCGTACCCACGACGGGTTGGACCAAGGCGGACCTCGACGAGGCGGTACGCAGGATCGAGGAGCTGTACCGGGAGACGCTCGAGGCGTGGCCCGGGCGCGAGCCACGGGAGGCATGATGCTCAACCGTGTCGTGAAGGGCGTGGGCCGGTTACCGCTGGTGGACGCGTACGCGCGGCGGGCCGAGGCGAGGCGGCGGACCGCGACCCCGTTGCCGTCCGACCCACCGGAAGTGGCAGAGCTGCTCGACTCGGCGGAGTACGCCCAGCAGGCCGACGACCTCGCACAACGCCTCGACCGTCCCGCCGACGAGGTACGCCACGAAGCCGCGGCCCACCTGCGCGAGCTGGCCGCCACGCACAGCGAGAAGGTGATGGAGCCGTGGCACCGGCTCGGCCGCTGGATGCTGCGCGGGTACGACGTACTGATGGACGAGGAGAGCCTGGCCAAGCTGCGCGCCCTCGACCGGGAGCATTCGCTGGTCTTCCTGATCTCGCACCGGTCCTACCTGGACGAATGGGCAGTGCCGCCCGCGCTGGTGGACTTCGGCGTGGAGGCGCCGTTCGGATTCGCCGGCGCCAACCTGGACTTCTTCCCGCTCGGGACGATCGCGCGGCGTACCGGGATCGTGCACATCCGGCGTACCAGCGCGGACGCGCCGGTGTACAAGTTCGCGCTGCGGGCCTTCATGCGCCAGTTGATCGCCAACCGGGCCAACCTGATCTGGTCGATCGAGGGCGGGCGCAGCCGTACGGGCAAACTGCGGCCGCCCCGGTTCGGCCTGCTGCGGTACGTCACCGACGCGGTCAGAGAACCCGGCGGCAACGAGGTACTGCTGGTCCCCGTCTCGATCCTGTACGACCAGTTGCCGACGCACGAAGTCGACCTGATGACCTCGGAGGCGCGGGGTCAGGGCAAGCGGGCCGAGGACGTCCGGTGGTTCTTCGACTACCTGCGCGGACTGCGGCATCGGCTGGGCCGCATCTACGTCGACTTCGGTGAGCCGCTCGCGTTGCGTACCCGCCTCGCGGAGCTGGACCGCAGCGGACCGGCGGAGACGCACGTGGTGGAGCGGATCGCGCTGGAGGTGTCGCACCGGATCAACGTCGCCACCCCGGTCACGCCGACCGCCGCGGTGTGCATCGCGATGCTCGCCGCCGACCGCTCCCTCACCCTGGACGAGATCCTCGCCACCGTACGGCCGATGGCCGGCTACCTGCGGGCCCGGGGCTGGCCGATCGCCGGGGCCGCGAACCTCAACGACCGGGCCACCATCCGGCGGTCGCTGCAGGACCTGGTCGCCTCGGGGGTGCTGACCAGCTTCCAAGGCGGAACCACCGTCTGGGGAGTCGGGCCGCGGCAGCACCTGATCGCCGCGGTGTACCGCAACAGCGCGATCCACGTGCTCGTCCAGCGGGCGATCCTGGAGCTCGCGCTGCTCCGCGTCGCGCGTGGGGAGAGCACGAGCGCTCTCGACACGGCGCTACGGCTGCGCGACCTGCTCAAGTTCGACTTCTTCTTCCCGGGCCGGGACGAGTTCGCCCGAGAGATGCAGTCCGAACTCCGCCTGCTCGGCGCCAGCGCCGGCCTGTCCTTCGGCGAACTGACAGCGGACCAGGCGCAGGCGCTGATCGACGGCGAACCGCGGTTCATCGCCCATCTCACGCTGCGCCCGTTCTTCGACGCGTACGCCGTGGTGGCCGACCAACTCGCCGAACTCGGCGACACCGACCAGGTGGACGAGGAGCGCTTCCTGGCGCGGTGCCTGGTGATCGGTCAGCAGTGGGCACTGCAACGCCGCATCGCGAGCGAGGAGTCGGCGTCGGCGGAGATGTTCCGCACCGCGCTGCGACTGGCCGATCAGCTCGGCCTGGTGGCGTCCACGGAGCCGGAACTGGGTGCCCGCCGCGGCGCATTCGCGCAGGAGCTCGCCGACATCCGGCGCTGCATCGAGGACATCGCCCACCGGCCGGACTGGGCATCATGACCAGAACGACCGAGAGGAACCCGCCCATGTCGTACGAGACGTTCGAGGTCGCCACTCCGGACGGCAGGTTGACGGTGGGTCGCTGGGGACAGGGTGAGCACGTCGTACTCGCCGCGCACGGGGTGACCGGTACGCACGCCCAGTTCCACGCGCTCGCCGAGCACCTCGGCGACGGGTACACGCTGGTCGCCCCGGACCTGCGCGGCCGCGGCGGCAGCAACGCCATCACCGGTCCGTACGGCATGCCGGCCCACGCGGACGACCTCGCTCGCGTACTCGACCAGCTCGGGGTCGAGCAGGCGACGGTGCTGGGCCACTCGATGGGAGGGTTCGTCGCCGTCGTCACCGCGGACCGGCACAGCGCCCGCGTACGGCGGCTCGTCCTCGTCGACGGAGGTCTGCCGCCGGATCTGGGCCCGATCGCGTCGCTGCCGATCGAGGAGGCGGTCGCCGCGGTCATCGGGCCGTCGCTGCAGCGGCTGCGGATGACCTTCGCCTCCGTCGAGGACTACTTCGGGTTCTGGCGGGCGCATCCCGCACTCGCCCGCGACTGGAGCGGGTACGTCGAGCGCTACCTGTCGTACGACCTCGTCGGGGAGCCGCCCGCGCTGCGATCGGGGGTACGGGAGGAAGCCGTCTTCGCCGACACCGACAGCGACCTGCGGGGCGGCGAGGTCGAGCGGGCGCTGGCGAACCTCCGGCAACCGGCGACGTTCGTACGTGCGCCACGGGGCGTCCTCGACCAGGAACAGGGCCTGTACGCCGAGGACGTGGTACGCACCTGGCAGGCGAGGCTTCCGCAACTCCGCGACGTGCTGGTCCCCGACGTCAACCACTTCACGATTCTGCTGTCGGCCCGGGGTGCCGCGGCGGTGGCCGACATCGTCCGCGAGGGGGTGTGACTACGGCTCCAGGAGGGCGTGGGCGAGCTGCCGCCACTGCGCCAGGTGCGGGTCACCCTCGGGAGACCGGCCGCTGAAGCCGTACGTCAACGCGACCCCGCGCATGCTGCTGACCAGCAGGTCCAGCACCAGATGGAACCGGGGACGGGCCGCATACACCGGGCCGAACATCGCCGCCACGGTGCGCCGGATACTCCGGTACAGGTCCTGCTCCATCGGCCCGAGGATCGTACGGATGTCCGCGTTGTGCCGCGCCGCGAGCCACAGCTCCATCGCCGCCCAGAAGTACGGCTGGTGGAACGTCTCCCACATCTGCTCCACGGCCTGGTCGATCCGGGCCGGGTCGCCGTCGGGGGCCTCGATCGCCGAGGACTCCCGCAGCGCGGTGACCTGGGTCGCGGCCAGGTGCTCGGCCGCGGCGACCAGAAGCTCGTCGCGGGACGGGAAGTGGTGCAGCAGCCGCCCCCGGGAGACCCCGGCGCGTTCCTGGATCTGCAGCGTCGACGCGCCGGCGTACCCCTGCTCAACCAGGCAGGCCACCGCGGCGTCGAGGATCCGCTGCCGGCTCACCGCGGTACGCCGCTCCTGGGCCGTGTGCGTCGAGGTCATGGCAGGAGTGTAGAAGCTCACGCTCCAAACAGTCAGTATTGACTGCTAATCTGTTGTCGAGCTGAAGGAAGGGCCGGGCATGCACGTCGACGGCAACATCGGAGAGACCAACGACCGGGCTCGCGAGGGCGACCTCGCGGTCATCGACGCCGAGACCGACGCCGCCGAGCGGATCGGCTACGACGGGCTCTGGACCACCGAGACCCGGCACGACCCGTTCCTTCCGCTGCTGCGCGTGGCCGGGCGCTCGTCCCGGATCCAGGTCGGCACGGCCATCGCGGTCGCCTTCGCCCGTAGCCCGATGACCACCGCGACGGTCGCCAACGACATGCAGAGCTACAGCGGCGGCCGGTTCACCCTCGGCCTCGGTTCGCAGATCAAACCGCACATCGAGCGGCGGTTCAGCATGCCGTGGTCATCCCCGGCGGCCCGGATGCGGGAGTACGTCGCCGCGATGCGCGCGATCTGGGCGAGCTGGCACTCGGGCGAGAAGCTCGACTTCCGGGGCGAGTTCTACCAGCACACGCTGATGACCCCGATGTTCTCCCCCGGCCCCAACCCGTACGGGACTCCGCCCGTACTGATCGCCGCGGTCGGGCCGCAGATGACGACCACCGCCGCGCAGGTCGCCGACGGGATGCTCGTACACAGCTTCACCACCGAGCGGTACCTGCGTGAGGTCACACTCCCCCAGATCGCCTCGGTACGGGACCCCGGCGGCTTCACGATCGCGTACCCCGGACTGATCGCCGCCGGGTACGACGAGCCGACCCTGACCGCCGCCGTCGCCGCGGTACGGGAGCGGATCGCGTTCTACGGCTCCACGCCGGCGTACCGGGGGGTGCTGGAACTGCACGGCTGGGGCGAGTTGCAGACCGAGCTGCAGGCGTTGTCCAAGCAGGGCCGGTGGGACGAGATGACCGGGCTGATCGAGGACCCGATCCTGCACGCGTTCGCCGTCGTCGGCGAGCCGGGGCAGGTCGGCAAGGAGATCGGCCGCAGGTTCGGGGGCGTGGTGGACCGGTTCACGCTCTACTCGCCGTACCCGATGTCGGAGGCGGTGGCCCGGGCCGTCGCCTCGGAGGTCCCGCGCGAGGCGTGAACCGCCGCCGATGAGCCGGTCGGAGCCGCCACCGTGACGGGCGGCCCCGCACCGCCCGGCCCCGCACCGCCGCCGGGTGACCGGGCGCCGGGCTCAGTCGACGCCGAGGACGGCGCATCCCGGCCGCCGCCCCGATGTCGGCCATCGACACCGAGTGGTAGCCCGTTGTGCGCCACCAGATCGGCGGCCGCGGCGAGGATCCGCTCCTTGCGCGCGGGATCACGGGTACGGGTAGGCGTCTCGGTAACCGCTCAGCCGCCCGGTCGTTGCGTCGCGGCGGATCGATGGGCTCGGTACACGCGTGGATCTTCTGTGCCACCTGCCACGGCAGCGTCATGCACGGGACCGCGTCGCTGACGGGCAGACCCACCAGCGCGAGCGCGTCCGAGGTCACCTTGTCGTAGTGGTCGGCGTTGCCTGCCTCGACTGCCGAGACCTCGACGGGAACCGATGAGAACGGCTTGCCGTGGTAGCTGAGCTTCGCGGTGAAGCGGTAGGGGTTCACGATCTGGCCTGGCACCTCGAACGGCACGGGCGGCGTGAACACGGCCGTGCAGCCCTCCCAATCGTCCGCGCCCGCGTCGGCGAGCTGGTCATGGACTGTCGCAATGTCGGCACGACTCACAGTCCAGAAACTTTGACGTGCGCGAGGCCGGGATGCCACGTCGCAACTCCAGCGAGGCACCACCCTTGACGAGGAGAAGGGGCTCGCCCTGGTCGTCGGTCAATGCGGCCATGAACTGGGTGACCACGAGCACCGCGACGTCATCCGGGTGCTCCCGCCGTCGCGACCTCACCGCGAAGCGACTCGGCGACAACCTTGCGAAGCAGCCCTTCGGCTTCGGCACGGTCGATGGCGAGCCGCAACTGGTAGGGGTCAGTTCCGTCGGCGACGCAGTCACGGATCGTGCGCTCGACTGTCGTCGTGGGAATCCCGTCCGTCTCGATGACATCCGCAGCCGGGAGGTCGCGGCGATGAAGCCGGTACAACTCCGCGCCAGCGGCCCGGGGATGGTTGTTGCGCGGCACCGTCAAGTGGACGCGCGGCGGGTTCACATCGGAGATCCCATGCAGCACCAGCGCCGACTGGTACGAGATCACACCGCGCCTCAGCGTCCACGCCACGGCTTCGGCCAAGTCGTCGTGCTCCCCGCGCGGCAGCACCGGTACTCGGTAGACCCCGCGTGCGACCCGTTCGAGACGGCCACGCGCGGCCAGCAGCCGCAACTGCGTGGGGTCGATACCGAGGTCGCGAGCATCGCGCGTCGTCACATACCCGTGCTGCTCGGCGGCCCGCTCGACCACACGATCCCAGATTGCCATGTGCGGTAGCGTATCAAATAGATACGGTTAAGCACACCATTGGTATAGGTTGGCCTTCACCTGCTGGCCAGTCATCAGAGCCGCTTGGCGATCTCGGTCCCCAACGGCTCAGCCGTAGGGTTCCGCGTACGCCGGGAGCGGCGGCTCCGCATTGATCCATTCAGTCGCGTTGAGCAGATCGACCGACAGCGCCACGAGCGTGTTCGCGAACCCGGCCGAGGCGACCGGGTCGGTCCCGGGCAGCGTCGTCTCGGAGCACGAGAGCGGGCTGACCCGGGCGGAGCTGGCCGGCCCGTCGTGGGTCAGCGCGTCGATCACGAGCCGGTACGCGATCGCGTCCGACAGCAGCAGCCCGTGGTCCACCACCCGGGTCGGGCACACGTCCTGCACCATGATCGTCGTCGCCCCGTAGAACGTGCTGACGTACGGCTGCGGAAAGACCACCTCGTCGGTCCGGCTGCCGATCGAGGTGAAGGCCGGGCCCGTCGGCACCGGGGCGTTGCTCGCCGCGTTCGTCACGTGCGAACCCATCGACATCTGCCAGGCGATCAGCGAGCAGGACCCGGCGGCGCACAGCGTGTTCGCCTCCTGCGTGCCGTGGACGTCGGCCGCCAGGCCGATCACGTCGGTGGCGTGCCTGGCCACGTCCGGCCAGAACTTCGCGATCCAGACCGCCATCAGGCCGCCCTGACTGTGCCCGGCGATCGCGATCTTGCGCCCCGAGACCTGGTACGCGTACCGGGCGGCGTAGACGGCGTACTCGGCGGAGGTGGTGAAGTTGTCCAGTTCCCGGCCGGGAACGTCGACCGTGCAGACGCCGTACCCGGCGTTGGGGAGGGCGATCTCGTAGTTCCAGGACCATGCTTCGTCGGAGGTCGCGCCCGTGCCGTGGATCAGCAGCACGGTGCGCCTGCCCGCGAACGCGCCCGCGTCGCAGTGGGCGGCGGCGGCCAGCTCGCTCTCCGGGACGGTCAGCGGCGGACCGGAATCGGCGAACGCCGCAGTCGGCGCGTGCCAGAAAGAGAGCAGAGCCAACGACAGGACCGTGAGCAGGCGAAACGACCGCATCCTCACTCCCCCTGTTCCTGCTGAGCCAGCTCCCGCAGGCGGAACTTCTGGATCTTGCCGGTCGGGGTCATCGGCATCTCGTCGACCACGACGAGTCGTTCCGGCAGCTTCTGCGGCGAGACCCGCAGCTCGGTGCGCATGAAGCCGGTGACGTCCTCGAGAGTCAGCGGATCGCCCTCCTTCGGTACGACGACCGCGCACGCCCTCTCGCCGAGCCGTTCGTCCGGGTAGCCGACGACCGCGGCCTGGGCGATCCGCGGATGCCGCAGCAGGTAGGACTCGATCTCGTTGACGCTGATGTTGGAGCCGCCCCGGATGATGATGTCCTTGATCCGGCCGGTCACCCGGATGTACCCGTCCGGGTCGGCGCGGCCCAGGTCGCCGGTGTGGTGCCAGCCGTCGGTGTCGATCGTGGCGGCGGTCCGCTCCGGGTCGCGCCAGTAGCCGAGGATCGCACCCGGCCCCGAGTACAGGATCTCGCCCTCCTCGCCCTGCGGCACCTCCTCGCCCTCCGCATCGGCCAGCTTGATCTGGATCCCGGCCAGCGCGGGCGAGCCGTCGGAGCTGACCACCTTCTCGATCGTGTCGTCGAGATGGCAGCAGGTCGCGGCCAGGGTCTCGGTGCTGCCGTACAGCGGGATGAGCCGGCCGTTGGTGAAGACGGTCTCGAACTCGCGCGCGAGCGTCTCCGGGATCGGCGCCCCGGCGCACAGCCAGAACCGCATCGACGAGACGTCGGCGCCGGCTGCCGGGGCGGCATCGAGCGCCATCCGTACGAACGGCGTCGCGGTCGCGGTGGTGGAGCAGCGGTACTGCTCGATCTGGCGCAGCCCCTCGGTGGGCTCCCAGGCGTCCATCATGTGCGTCTGGCAGCCGGCCACCACCGGAATCAGGATGCCGACCACGAGCCCGGTCGAGTGGGTGGCCGGGGACGGTACGAACATCACGTCGTCGGACGTCATCGCGAACACGTCGTTGGCCAGGCCCCGCGCGCTGAACGCGACGGTGTTCCAGGTGTGCGCGCAGCCCTTCGCCTTCGACTCGGTGCCTGAGGTGTAGACGACCAGGTGGATCGCGTCGGGGTCCGGGTACGGCCCGAGGTCGTCCGGTACGCCGCTGCCGTCGCACGCCTCGTCGAAGGAGATCTCGTCGCCCTGCGGCGTGGCCCGGGCCAGGATCAGGTTCCGCAGCTCGGGGCACTCGCCCCGCAGTTCGCGGTACATCGCGGCGTAGTCGAACTTGCGGAACTCCCCGGCGGTGACCGCGGCTACAGCACCCGAGTTCTGCACCGCGTGGCGTACCTCGGCGTGCCGGTACACCGGCATGACCGGTACGGTCACCGCGCCGATCCGGGCGTTGGCGAAGTACGCCACGGCCAGCTCCGCCCAGTTGGGCAGCTGCACGACAACGCGGTCTCCGGCGCGTACGCCCAGCTCCCGCAGCCGCGCCGCGAGCCGGTACGCCCGCACCCGTACGGTGGCGAAGTCCAGCTCCACCGTGCCGTCCGAGACGTACGTGCGGGTCGGGGTGGTGTCGGCCCAGTAGTCCAGCAGCGCGGCGGCGGAGTCGTCCCGCCACCAACCTTTCTCGCGGAACTGCCGTGCCGCGTCGGCCCCGTAGCGTGTGTCGACGGTGAGTTGTTCCGCCATGGCGATCTCCTTGGGGTTGCGCGGTCAGCGTCCCGTGAACCGCGGCTTGGACTTGGCGAGCACGGTGGTGATGCCGTGCCATCCGTCTTCGGTGCGGGCGATCCGCGCCATGGCGCGGGCTTCGTGCTCCATCTGGGCTTCGAGCGGCTGTTCCCAGGTGGACAGGATCAGGTTCTTCACCTCGCCGTACGCGAGGGTGGGGCCTTCGGCCAGTTCGGTGGCGAGGGCCCAGGCCCGGCCGGCGAGCTGGGCGTCGTCGACCACCTCGTTGGCGAGGCCGTACTCCCGCGCCTGGGTGGCGGACCAGCGCTGGTTGCGCAGCAGGAACTCTGTGGCGCGGCGTACCCCCAGGCGCCGCGGCAGGAAGTACGTGGCGCCGCCGTCCGGGACCAGGCCGATGCCCATGTAGCCGGCGTAGAACTCGGCCGATTGGGCGGCGAGGCAGAAGTCCGCGGCGGCGACGAGCGACACCGACCCGCCGACGGCGAGCGCGTGCACCGCGGCCACGACCGGCGCGTTCATCCGGGCCAGCCGGGACAGTGCGGTGTGCAGCCCGGCGGTGGCGTTCTTGATGAAGTACGGCAACTCGTCCCGGTCCCGGGACAGCCGCCGCAGGTCGGCGCCGACGCTGAAGTACGGCCCGTCCGCGTCGATCAGCACGGCGCGTACGTCAGGGTTCTCGTCGCACTCGGTGGCGATGCGGGTCAGCTCGGCACAGAAGTCCCCGTCGAACGGGTTGCCGCGCTCGGGCCGGCTCAGCGAGATCCGCCCGACGTTCTCGGCGACCTCGAACCTGAAAGCCTGGTACGCCATCACACCCCCACCGCTTCCCGGCCCGCCTTGTCGCGGGCGATGATCAACTTCATGATCTGGGCGGTGCCGTCGCCGATCTGCACCCCGAGCAGGTCCCGCAGCCGCTGCTCGTACGGCAGTTCGGTGGCGTACCCGCCGTGGCCGTGCAACAGCAGGCAGGTGTGGACGATGTCGTACGCCAGTTTCGGCGGCCACCACTTGCACATCGCGGCCTCGGCGGTGTGCGGCAACTCCTGGTCCTTCAGCCACAGCGTCCGCAGGCACAGCAGCCGCGCGCCGAGCCACTGCGTCTCGGCCTCCGCGAGCGGAAACGACACTCCCTGGTACGCCGCGAGCGGCCGGCCGAACGACTCCCGCTCCCCGACGTGTCCCCAGGTCTCGTCCAGCGACCTGCGCGCCACCGCCAGGCACATCAGCCCGAGCATCGCGCGGCTGAAGTCGAACCCCTGCATGACCTGTGTGAACGCCGCGTTCTGCTGACCCAGCAGGTGATCTTTCGGCACCCGTACGCCGTCGAAGAACAGCGATCCCCGGCCGATGCACCGACTGCCGTGGTCGTCGAATTCGGTACTCGACACCCCGGGGCTGTCCAGCGGCACCAGGAACGCGCTGATCCCCTTCGCCCGCGAATCGGGCGGCCCCGTACGGGCGAACACGATGCAGAAGCCGGCCTGGGTGGCGAGGCTGATCGAGGTCTTCTCGCCGGTCAGCACGTAC
>WNFV01001659.1_pt1 | contig 36704 bp, 35 predicted proteins | sample 5400101 | NCBI WGS metagenome assembly WNFV01 (sample SAMN13153361, study PRJNA577476) | soil metagenome | isolation source: 115 cm soil or saprolite under grassland replicate 1 | place: USA:California | collected 2016-06-15 | reverse complement strand
GCTCGTGCAGGACGGAGAGAGGCGCGGCCGGCTCGCCGATCTGATCGCCGCGGTCCAGGAGGGCGAGCTCGACGAGGAAGAGGCGCAGGCGCTCGAGGAGATCATCGAGCTCGGGCTCTCGACCGGCCGTATCCGCGGCGTCTACGGTCCCGAGGGAGAGCAGGCCGCGCTGAAGACCTACCGCAAGCTGCCGCGTGGCAGGGAGCTCGCCGAGAGCACGCGCGACGTGACCGGTGCGCTCGCCGCGCTCGAGGGCAAGACGCTCGAGCACGTCAAGGTGCAGTCGGCTGGGCCCGGCGCCTACCTCCTCAGCATCGGCGTCGAAGGGCTCGAGCTAGCAATCCGGCTCGACCGTTCCGGCGCCCGACTCCACTCGGTGGGCGTCTGATGACCTACGTGATCGCCGAGCCCTGCATCGACGAGAAGGACAAGAGCTGCATCGATGTCTGCCCGGTCGACTGCATCCACGAGACCGACCACAGTGGCTGAGAAGCGTTACTACATGGCCTGCCTCGACCTGACCGGGCGCAGCTGCATCGTCGTCGGCGGCGGGAATGTCGGGCTCGAGAAGGCGCGTGGGCTACTCGAATGTGGCGCGCGCGTCACGGTCACCGCGCCGGAGATCGTCCCCGAGCTCAAAGACCTGCCGGTCGAGTGGATCCAGGGGCGCTACGCGAGCTGGGATCTGGGCGGCAAGTGGCTCGCAATCGCGGCCACGCCGGACCGCGAGGTGAACCGGCGAGTGAAAGAGGACGCGGAGCGGCTCGGGATCTTCTGCAACGTCGTCGACGATCCCGAGCTCTGCAACCTGATCCTGCCGGCCGTGCACCGCATCGACCCGATCGCCGTCGCCGTCTCCACCGGCGGCGCCTCGCCGGCGCTCGCGCAGCGGCTGCGCAGCGAGATCGCGGCCGTGGTCGGCCCGGAGCACGCCCGCCTCGCGCGCGAGCTGCGCGACCTGCGGCCCTGGGCGCGCGAGCACCTCGCGACATACCAGGAGCGTAAGTCCTATTTCGAGCAGCTCGTCGCGGAGGCGCTCTCGTGACAGTCTGGCTCGTCGGCGCAGGCCCCGGCGACCCCGGTCTCATCACGGTGCGCGGCCTCGAGCTCGTGCGCCGCTGCGATGCGCTCGTCTACGACCGGCTCGTCGCCCCCGAGCTCGTTGCCGAGGCTCCCGCAGACGCTCTGGCGATCTCGCGCGACGGCCTCGACCAGGAGCGGATCAACGACCTCCTCATCGACCTCGGCTCGCAGGGCCTCGAGGTCGTTCGGCTGAAGGGAGGCGACCCGTTCGTCTTCGGGCGTGGCGGCGAGGAAGCGCTCGCGCTCGCGGAGGCGGACGTCCCGTTCGAGGTGGTGCCGGGCGTGTCGGCGCTGGCGGCGGTCCCCGCGGCCGCCGGCATTCCGCTGACGCATCGCGGGCTGTCGGCGCAGGTACGTGTCGTCAGCGGGCGTTCCGCGGACGGAGAGGTCGAGCTCGCCGCCGCGGACGGCGCCGAGACGCTCGTTCTGTTCATGGCGCTGAACGAGCTCGGCTCGTTGTGCGAGCGGCTGCTCGCCCTCGGGCTCGATCCGGCGACGCCTGCCGCCGTGATCTCGCGCGGGACCTGCCCGGACCAGGAAGTCGTGGTCGCCGAGGTGGGCGGGATCGCGGCTGCAGCCGAAGGCCTTCCCGGGCCCGCCCTGGTCGTCGTCGGCGAGGTAGTCGGCTTGCGGGAGCGGCTCCGTGGTAGCGGGGACGAGTCCCAGCTTTACTTCTCACAGCCCGTCGGCTAAGAAGACCCGGATGGCACCGCAAACGCTGTTCGACCGCATCTGGACCAGCCACGTCGTCGTGGAGCCGGCCGACGAGCCCGCTCTGCTCTACGTCGACCTGCACCTGATCCACGAGGTGACCTCGCCTCAGGCGTTCGAAGGGCTGCGCCTGGCCGGGCGCCGGGTCCGCCGGCCCGATCTCTCCGTCGCGACGATGGACCACAACGTCCCGACCGAGGAAGGCCCCGTCACCGATCCGCTCGCACGCCGCCAGCTCGACGCGCTCCGGCAGAACTGCGAGGAGTTCGGCGTGCCGCTCTACGCAACCGGGAGCGGGCGCGAGGGGATTGTCCACGTGATCGGCCCGGAGCTCGGAATCACACAACCGGGGATGACGATCGTCTGCGGTGACAGCCACACCTCGACGCACGGCGCCTTCGGAGCGCTCGCATTCGGCATCGGCACGTCCGAGGTGGAGCACGTGCTCGCGACGCAGACCCTCCCGCAGCGAAAGCCCAAGACCATGCGCGTCAACTTCCACGGCGAGCTGCCGGCAGGCGTTGCTGCCAAGGACATGATCCTGGCCGCGATCGGCCAGGCGGGCATCTCGGGCGGCGTCGGCTACGTCGTCGAGTACGACGGCCCGGCAATCCGGAGCCTCTCGATGGAGAGCCGCATGACGGTCTGCAACATGTCGATCGAGTGGGGCGCGCGCGCCGGAATGATCGCGCCCGACGACACCACGTTCAGTTATATGGAGGGACGTCCCGGCGCGCCAACCGATGCGGACTGGGAGCGCGCGCTCGACCATTGGCGCTCGCTTGCCACCGACTCGGAGGCCGCGTTCGAACGCGAGCTTTCCGTCGACGTCTCCAAGCTCGCCCCGCAGGTGACGTGGGGGACGAATCCGGAGATGGTCGTCCCGGTGCACGGCGAGGTGCCGGACCCGGCGGACTACGACGATCCCGGGGAGCGCGACGCAGTCGAGCGGGCTCTCACGTACATGGCTCTCGCCCCGGGGACGAAGATCGAGGACATCACCATCGACCGCGTCTTCATCGGCTCCTGCACCAACGCGCGGATCGAGGACCTGCGCACCGCGGCCGCAGTGGTGTCCGGCAAGCACGTCCACCCGTCCGTGCGCGCGCTCGTCGTTCCCGGCTCGGCCGGCGTCAAGCAGCAGGCGGAGGACGAAGGCCTCGACAGGATCTTTACCGCCGCCGGCTTCGAATGGCGCCGCGCCGGTTGTTCGATGTGCCTGGGCATGAACCCGGACATCCTTCAGCCCGGCGAGCGCTGCGCCTCGACCTCGAACCGAAACTTCGAAGGTCGCCAGGGGCAGGGCGGGCGGACACACCTGGTGAGTCCCGCACTCGCAGCCGCCGCCGCTCTTGCCGGACACTTCGTCGACCCGCTGGCCGTCGGCGACGCAGCGTGAAGCCGTTCCGCCGCGTCACCGCTCGCGCGGCCGTGCTCGACCGGGCCGACGTCGACACCGACCAGATCATTCCGAAGCAGTTCCTGAAGCGCATCGAGCGAACCGGCTACGGCGAGTTTCTCTTCTTCGACTGGATGAAGCAGCCGGACTTCGAGCTGCGCCGGCCGGAGTACGCGGGCGCCGGGATCTTGCTCACAGGCCGGAACTTCGGCTCGGGCTCCTCGCGCGAGCACGCCGCGTGGGCGCTGCAGGACTACGGCTTCGAGGTCGTGATCGCGCCGTCGTTCGGCGACATCTTCCGCACGAACTGTCTGAAGATCGGGCTCGTCCCGATCGTGCTGCCGACTGAGGCCGTCGCTACGCTCATGCAGGCCGTTGCGGGTGGCGAGTCGCTGACGGTCGACCTCGAGACACAGCAGGTGACCGGTCCGGGCGATCTCGTCGTTCCCTTCGAGTTCGAGGCTTTTGCGCGCGAGTCACTGCTTCAGGGGCTCGACGACATCGCGTTGACGCTGAAGCGCGAGGAGAAGATCACCGCGTTCGAGCGTTCGCACCACGCGCCCGTCGACACGTCGGCGCTCCCCGCCTAGGTCCCCGCAGGGTACGAGCCCAAGACGCGCAGCTCCCGCACGCGCGCGCGAACCTCCGCGAACGCGCCGCGTGTCTTCGGCTCGAGTGGGTGCCCGGCGAGCACCGCGTCGAAGCGGTACTTCCACGGCGACTGCGGGATCGGCCGCGACACGAGTTGCACGAGGTCGAGCCCGTGGCGCGCGAACGGCTCGATTGCACCGTGGAGTGCGCCGGAGCGGTGGTCGGTGACGAACGAGAAGGCCGTCCTCCACTCATCGCGCTCATGGTCGATGCGCGTGTGCGTGGCGACCGAGACGAAACGTGTGAACGCTTCGGGATGGTCTCCCACGTCATGTTCGACCACCTGCAGGCCGTAGATCGCGGCCGCGCGCTCGCTCGCGATTGCGGCTTCCCCGGGTGTGTCCGACTCCGCGACTTGCGCGGCGGCATCGGCAGTCGTGGAGGCCGCGATCGCGCGGACCCCGTTCAGCCGGCCCAGGAGCTTGCGACACTGCTCGAGCGCGACCGGGTGGGAGCGGATGACGCGGATCTCGCTCTCCGCGAGCGGCGCACGGGCGACCAGATGGTGGCGGATCGGAATGGAGGTCTCGGCGACGATCGAGAGCTGCGCGTCGTAGAGGAGGTCGTGCGTCTCGGCCACGGGCCCGACCAGTGAGTTCTCGATCGGCAGCACCCCGTAGGCAACGCTGCCCGAGACTGCGGCGTCTACGACGTCCGAGAAAGTCTCTAGCGAAAGGAGCTCCCTGTCTCCGGGGAAGAGACGCTCGGCAGCGGCCGCGCTGTGGGCGGCGGCGCCGCCGGGATACGCGACCCTGATCACCACAAGCCCACGCTCAGGACGGTGTCGGTGAACTCCGCAGTCGTTGCCGTCCCTCCGACGTCACGCGTCGGCGCCTTAGTAAGGGCCGTGTCGACAGCCTGCTCTAGCCGATCTGCCAGCTCGTGCTCACCCGCGGCGAATCGCAGCAGCAACGCGACCGAGCGGAGCGCGCCCGTCGGATTCGCGATGCCCCGGCCTGCGATGTCGGGCGCCGAGCCATGCACGGGCTCGAAAATGCCGGGGCCTAGTTCGCCGAGGCTTGCCGAGGCAGCGACGCCGAGACCGCCGCAGCTTCCGGCCGCAACGTCCGAGAGGATGTCGCCGAACGTGTTCTCGGTCAGGATCACGTCGAACTGCGCAGGATCGAGCACGAGCTGCATGCCTGCGTTGTCGACGAGCATGTGCTCGAGCCGCACGTCGGGGTAGTCGCCCGCCAGGCCGGAGACGACCTCACGCCAGAGTCGTGACGTCTCGAGCACGTTCGCCTTGTCGACCGAAGTCACGAAGGAACGGCGGCCGCGCGCGAGTTCGAACGCACGCCGCCCGATCCGTTCGATCTCCGCCGGAGAGTATTCGCATGTGTCGAACGCGGAACCGTCCGCGCGGCGGCCGCTTGCTCCGAAGTAGAGCCCGCCGACGAGCTCGCGCACGATCAGCAGGTCGATGCCGTTGCTTCTGGCGGGGCGAAGGTTCGCGTAGACGTCGAGCTCGCCGCGAAGACGGATCAAGCCCTGCTCGGGCCGCACGGGCGCGCCGTCGAACTCGGGGAGGCCGGCCGCGCCCAGCAGGACGGCGTCCGCAGCGCGGCAGGCCGCCAGCGTTTCGGCCGGCAAGGGGTCGCCGCGCTCGTGGATGGCGTGGCCCCCGAACGGATGCTCCTCGACCGCGACGTCGATCGGCAGCGCGTCGAGGACACGGACGGCCGCCCCGCAGACCTCGGGTCCGATGCCGTCGCCGGGAAGGGAGGCGACGCGGAGCAACTAGTTGCCGCCGGCGAGCTCGCGCTTGGTCAGGTCGAGCACCGCCGTCAAGAGCTCGCGCAGTCCCTCGTCACTGAGCCGGCCGTTGTTCGCGCCGCGCAGGTGTTCGAGCAACCACGCCTCGCGCTCGGGATCGACGAACTCCACGCCGAGCTCCCCTTTGCGCCGTTTGATCTCGTGGACGAGGTCGAGTCGCCGGTTGACGAGGTCGAGCAGGGCGCGGTCGTTCGCCTCGAGCAGGTTGCGAAGCTCGCCCAGCGCTGCGTCGGTTGTCGAATCTGCTGCCATCCGTCCTCGTGTGAGGTTAGACCGCGATTCCAAGCTCTGCCAGCAGCGCATCGGCGTCGGCGGGTATGTCGATCGGCACGAAGCGATCGGCGACGGGCCCAGGCGTCTTCAGGCCGTCGCCGGTGACGAGGAGGACGACCCTGTCATTGGGGCCCACCTCACCGCGCCGGATCGCCTCGCGCAGCGCGCCGAGCGTCACGCCGGCCGCGGTCTCGCCGAAGACACCCGTCGTCTCCGCCAGCAGCGCCATGTTCTCGCCGACCTCGTGCTCGGGCACAGCGTGGATCGAGCCGCCGGACTCGCGCGTTGCCGCGATCGCCGCGTCGCCGTCGGCGGGACTGCCGATCGCCAGCGAGCGGGCGATCGTGTCGGGTCGCACCGGTTTCACGGTGCGGTCCTCTGCAAACGCTGCCGCGACGGGTGAACAGCCCACCGCCTGCCCGCCGATCAGTCGCGGAGCTTGACCGGTGACGAGCCCGAGCTCGCGGAAGTCGCGGAAACCGCGACCGACCTTCGAGAGCAGCGAGCCCGAGGCGATCGGGCAGACGACGACGTCCGGCTGCTCCCAGCCAAGTTGCTCGGCCACCTCGTACGCGACCGTCTTCGAGCCCTCCGCGTAATACGAGCGCAAGCCGACGTTGACGAAGCCCCAGGGCAACTCGAACGAGAGCTCGACCGTGAGGCGGCTGCAGTCGTCGTAGCTGCCTTGCACGGCGTAGATGCGGGCGCCGTACGCCGCAGTTGCGACGAGCTTCTCGCGTTCGAGGTCGTACGGACAGAAGACGACGGCGTCGAGACCTTCGACTGCTGCACGCGCCGCCACGGCGTTCGCGAGATTGCCGGTCGAGGAGCAGGCCAGAGTGTCGAGCCCGAGCTCCTGCGCCTTCGCGCACGCGACTGCGACGACGCGATCCTTGAACGAGTGCGTGGGGTTCGCGGTGTCGAGCTTCAGATAGAGCTCGGCCACGCCGAGGTGCGCGGCGAGGCGCGTCGCCGGGACGAGCGGCGTCAGCCCGGGCGCGAGCCGCGGCTCGCGCGGCACTTCCACCGGCAGGAGCGGCGCGTAGCGCCAGAGTGAGGGCGGTCCGGCCTCGATGTTTGCGCGCGTCAGCGTGCGGCGGAGCTCGTCCACCTCGTAAACGGGCTCCAGCGGCCCGAAGCAACGCGGACAGGCCCCTATGCCTTCGAGTTGCAGCTCGTTGCCGCAACGGGTGCATGAAAGGTGTGTGGCGGGCACGGCGGTCTCCTTGGTTCGCTTCGCTCTACATCGTCCGAGCACTTGTCGCTTTGCTCGGCCGGCTTGGCACCTTGCGGACGCCGCAGGTTGCCGAGGCTTCGTCGGGCCGGTTCCCTCAGCCTCTCTTGATGCGGAGCGGGCAAGCCCGCCCTCTAATGCCGCAGTATAAAGTAAAGCGACGATCGATGTAACAAGGAATGAAACCGCTCTTCGCTTCGTGGAGACAGAGGCGATTGCCGCGCGTGCGGGGCTGGCCAGGCTCGATCTCGGACTCGTCGACGAGGCACTGCGGCGGGCGGCGGGCCTCCTGCGTGAGCGTCGCGATGTCGTTCTCGACGCCAATCGAACGGACGTCGCCGAGGGCTCGTCCCGTCTCGACGCCGGAGCTATCGACCGCCTGCGCCTCGACGAAGGACGGGTCGAAGCGACGGCGGCCGGGCTCGAGGCGACAGCGGAGCTCGCGCCGCTCGAACGGGTGGTCCGTGCGTGGCGTCTTCCCAACGGTCTGGAGGTCTCCGAGCGGCGTGTGCCAATCGGAGTCGTGGGTGCGAACTTCGAGGCGAGGCCCAACGTGGCCGCGGACGTCGCCTCTCAGATCCTGAAGAGCGGGAACGCAGTCGTCCTTCGTACCGGCGGCGCGGCGCTGGGGACGGTCACCGCGCTCGTCGACGAGGTGCTCCGGCCTGCGTTGGAACAGACCGGCTTGCCGGGCGAAGTGATCGGGCTCGTCCGCACGCCCGAGCGTGCCGGGGCCGAGGCTCTCGTCTCGCTTCCCGACCTCGTCCCGCTTGTGATCTTGCGCGGAAGCGGACCTTCGACGGCCGCGCTTGCGCGGCTGGCTGCGCTGAACGGTGTGCGGACGCTCGCTCACGCCGAGGGCGGCGGCGTTCTCTACGTGCACAGCGGCGCCTCCCACGAGCGTCTCGCGGCGGTCGCGCGGGCGAGCCTCGACCGGCTCGGTGTTTGCAATCGCCTCAACCTCGTCCTTGTCGACCGCGACGCAGTCGTACTCCTGCCGACACTGCTCGCCGTTTTCGCGGAGCGCGGTCTCGAGGTGCGCGGCACCGCAGCCGCTGGCGAGGTGGACGGCGTGCTGCCGCTCGACGAACGGCTCGGCTACGAATGGGCGGCCGACCCCGAGCGTGTCGCAACCGTCACGCTGCACATCGTCGAGAACGTCGACGACGCCGTCCGGATCGCCAACGACGAGACCTCCGGGCTCGCCGCGACGATCGTGACCGAAGACGAGGCCGCTGCGCGGCAGTTCCTGGACGGCTACCGCGGCACTGCGGCGCTCTGGAACGCGACCACACGTTTCACGGACGGCTTCGCGCTGCTCGGCGTGCCGGAGACCGGCGTCAACGTCGACATTGCGCCCGGACCGCGCGGGCCGGTCACGTACCGCGACCTTTACCTGCGGCAATACCGCATCGTCGGTGACGGGAGCCAGCATCGATGACGGTCGTCGTCAAGCTCGGCTCGACACTCGTCGTCGACTCGAACGGCCGCGTGCGGCGCTCGCTGCTCGCCGCGCGCGCAGCGGAGGTCGGGGAGCTGGTGCGCAAGGGCGAGCCGGTGTGCGTCGTCTCGTCCGGCGCGATCGCGCTCGGCCTGCCGCGGCTCGGGTTGACACGGCGACCGTCTGCCACGTCGAGGCTCCAGGCCGCATCGGCAGTGGGGCAGTCTCGACTTCAGGCCGCGTGGGACTCCGCGCTGCGCGCGGAAGGAGTCGAGGCCGCGCAGATCCTGCTCTCGGCGCCGGATCTCGCCGAGCGTGCGAGCTACGTCAACGTGCGCAATGCTCTCGAGACGCTGCTGAAGCTCGGCGTCGTTCCCGTCGTGAACGAGAACGACGCGACCGCGACGGACGAGATCACCTTCGGTGACAACGACGCCCTCGCGGCGCAGGTCGCAGTCCTGACGCGCGCGCGGCTTCTCGTCCTCCTGACCGAGGTGGACGGGGTCTACGCGACACATCCCGCCAAACCCGGCGGCGCGGAGTTGCTCGTTGACGGCGCTGCCGCTGCAGACGCGGTGCTGGGTCAAGGAAGCACACTGGGCCGCGGGGGGATGGCCAGCAAGATCGCCGCCGCGCGACTCGCCGCCGCTGCCGGCATTCCATCGGTGATCGCTTCCGGCCGGGGCCGCGACGTCCTCGGCCCGATCGTGGCGGGCGAACCTCGAGGCACGCGCTTCTCCGCGGCGGACGTGGACGTCAGCAGCGCGTTCAAGCTCTGGCTCCGCTACGCAAAGCCTGCGGTCGGGCGCCTCGTCGTCGACGAGGGCGCGCAGAGCGCGCTGGTCGTGCACGGGCGCAGCCTCCTGGCAGTCGGCGTCGTGCGTTGCGACGGCTCGTTCGCGGCCGGTGATGCGGTGGAGCTCGCAGCGCCCGGCGGGAACGTGTTCGCAAAGGGGCTGACGAGTGTGGGCGCCGACGAGATTCGCGGCAGGCCGCGCGGCGTCGAGGTCGTCCACCGCGACCGGCTCGCGCTCTACGACACGGGCACCGGCTCAGGCGAGAGCGGGCGCGTGACCGCGCCGTCCGAAGCAGACGAGACGAGCGCGGCGTACTTCGCGAGCACGCCGGACGCGTAGCGCGGCGGCGGCGGCGTCCAACGCTCGAGCCGGCGCTCGAGCTCACCGTCGGGGAGCTCCACGCGCAGCTCACGCGCGTCGACGTCGATCACGACCTCGTCTCCCTCCTCCAGCGCCGCCAGCCCTCCGCCTCGCGCGGCTTCCGGCGAGACGTGGCCGACCATGAGACCGTGGGTCGCGCCGGAGAATCGTCCATCGGTCACAAGCGCGACGGCGTCGCCGAGCCCTTCGCCCACGAGCGCAGCGGTGACGTGGAGCATCTCCCGCATCCCGGGGCCGCCCGCAGGGCCCTCGTACCGGATGACGACGACGTCACCGGCAACGATCGCGTTCGCGGCGACCGCGGTGAAGCACTCCTCCTCAGAGTCGAACACCCGCGCGGGACCGCGATGTAGGCGGCGCTCATGGCCGACGAGCTTCACGATCGCGCCTTCGCTCGCAAGATTGCCGCGCAGCACGGCGAGTCCGCCGCTCTCCTTCAGCGGCCGGTCGATCGGCACGACGACTTCCTGGCCCGGCGTCTCTTGTGTGGCGGCGGCGATCTCGGCGAGGCTGCGGCCGTCGACGTTCACGGCGGCCCCATCGACGAGGCCGGCGCCGACGAGCTCCCGCGCGACGAGACCGACGCCACCTGCACGGTGGAGGTCGGTGGCGACGAAGCGTCCGCCCGGCTTGAGATCGGCAACGACCGGTGTCCGCGTGGCGATCTCGTCGAAGTCCTCGAGCTCGAGCGGAATGTCGAGCTCGCGCGCGATCGCAAGCAGGTGGAGGACGGCGTTGGTCGAGCCACCGGTGGCGGCGACCGCGGCGATCGCATTCTCGATCGACACGCGGGTGAGGATTGTGGAGGGCCGCACGTCTCCGCGCACGAGCTCGAGCGCAAGCCTCCCGGTCTGTTCCGCTGCTTCGGCTTTCGCAGGGTCGAGCGCGGGGATCCCGTTTAGTCCCGCAGGGCTGATGCCCAGGAACTCGAGCGCGAGCGACATCGTGTTGGCCGTGAACTGCCCGCCGCACGCGCCGGCGCCCGGACACGCAACGCCTTCGAGCTCGTGCACGTCCTCCGCGCTCATCGTGCCCGCGGCATGAGCTCCAACCGCTTCGAACACATCCTGGATCGTCACGTCGCGTCCGCGGAAGCGGCCCGGCGCGATCGAGCCGTTGTAGAACACGAGCCCCGGTAGGTCGAGACGGGCGAGGGCCATCACGGCCGAGGGGATGGTCTTGTCGCAGCCGACGAGGCAGACGAGCCCATCGAAGAGGTGGCCGCGCGCGACCAGCTCGATCGAGTCCGCGATCACCTCGCGCGAGACGAGTGAGGCGCGCATCCCCTCGCTGCCCATCGAGACGCCGTCCGACACCGCGATCGTGTTGAACTCGATCGGCGTGCCGCCCGCGGCGCGGATGCCGCGCTTGACATCCATGGCGAGCTTGCGCTGGTTGAGATTGCACGGCATCGTCTCGATCCACGACGTTGCAACACCGACGAGCGGGCGGGCGAGGTCGTCGTCGTCGAAGCCCGTTCCCTTCAGCATCGCGCGCGCAGCAGCGCGGTCGACACCGTCGGTGAGCGCAGCGCTGTGGCGCTTCGCCGGGTCTGAGGGACGGTCATAGGGATTGCTCATAGCTGGCCCGCTCCTGTCGGTGAGATCGAGAGGTGGAGGACGTCCGTATCGGGGAAACGCTCTGTCAGTTCGGCCGCACATGCGGTTGCGCTTTCGGGCCGGGCCCAAACGATCACGGTTGGGCCCGAGCCGGAGAGCGTTGCTCCGAGCGCCCCGTCGGGCAGCTGCTCGCGAACCGCAGCCAGAACGGGCGCACGTTGTGCGCGATAAGGCTCGTGCAGGCGATCGTCGGCCGCCGCGGCGAACAGTTCAGCGGACCCTGACGCGACCGCAGCACCGAGGAGCGCCGCCCGTGCGACGCTGAACGCGGCGTCGTGATGGGCGATCGTCTCCGGCAGAGCCGCGCGTGCCACCTGTGTCTCCACAGTGACGTCGCGCGGGACGATGGCGATCGGCACGCCGGGTGCATCGTCTGCGATCCGCACGACGCGACCTTCCCAGGTCAGGCAGACCCCGCCCGCCAGGGCCGCGGCGAGATTGTCAGGATGGCCCTCGAGGTCGAGCCCGAGTGCGAGCAGCTCCTCGGAATCTGTAGTGCGACCCGCCACGGCCGCGCCGGCCACCAGGCCGAGCGCGATCGTCGCCGCGCTCGACCCGAGACCGCGGGCGCGGGGAATGCGTTCCGTGAACGTGAAGCCGAAGCCGTCTGGCGAAGCGAGTCGCCCGAAGGCTCGGACGGCGAGATGGTCGGGCTCGGCTTCGCCGCTGCCTTCGACGAGCTCGAGCTCGTTCCAGAGATCGAGCGCGGCGCCGGCGCAGTCGAAGGCTGCTCCGAGGTTCGCCGTGGTGGCTGGAGCGCGCACGTGGATCATCGACCCACCTCAGGCAGGCGGTCGAGCGCGTCCGGATCCTTGAGCCCGTGGCCGGTAAGCACGAACACCACGCGCGTGCCTTCGGCGAAGCCCGCGAGGTCGATCCCTGCGAGCGCCGCCGCGGAGGCGGGCTCGCAGAAAATGCCCTCCTGCCGCGCGAGCGATCTCCAGGCCACTGCGATCTCGTCGTCGGTGACAGAAACGACTGTGCCGCCACGGCCGGCGAGTGCATCGTCCACCTCGGCGCGGTGCACAGGCGTCGGAATGCGGATCGCGGAGGCACTTGTCGTCGTGCGGTCGGCCGCCTGGACGGGAACGATCTCGAGCGTCGGGAACCCCGCCTCCAGGAAGCCCTTCGCGTACGCGACCGTGTTGCCGCCGCCGCCGTAGGGCAGCGCGAGCACATCGGGCGGCCCGCCGAGCTGCTCGATGATCTCGAGAGCGGCGGTCTTCTGTCCTTCGATCCGATCCGGATTCGTGGAGTTGACGACAACGGCGCCTTCACGCTCGGCGAGCTCCTCCGCCGCGGCGAACGCGTCGTCGAACGAGCCGTCCACCTCGACCAGGCGTGCACCGGCCGCACGCACCTGTGCGAGCTTCGAGCTCGCAGGCCCGCCCGCCGCGTGCACGACGACGGCCTCGATCCCTGCGCGTGCGGCGTAAGCTGCCGCAGAGGCAGCGGTGTTCCCCGTCGAAGCGCACACGATCGCTCGCGCCCCGGCCTCGACTGCCTTCGCGACTGCGAGAGCCATGCCCCGGTCCTTGAACGAACCGGTCGGGTTGGCTCCCTCGCACTTCAGCCAGACCTCCACGCCGGCGGCGGCGGAGAGCCGCCCTGCGCGCAGTAACGGGGTCGAGCCCTCGCCGAGCGTCACGATTGGGGTCGACGGCGACACCGGCAGCGCGTCGCGGTAGCGCTCGAGCAGCGCCGGTCTCAGGTCAAAAGCCTCGTTCGGTGATCACTCGAAACGCCTCGGGGCGAGAGCGTACCTCGGTCAGCCCCGCCGCCGAATCGAGGGCGGCCTCGACGCGGCCGGCGGGGGCCTCGTGCGTCACGAGGTCGAGCGCGGCTCTGCCGTTGACGAGGTGTTGCGTGAACTGCGCGATCGACACGTTCTGCTCCGCAAAGCAGTCCGCGACGTGCGCCAGCACCCCGGGCCGGTCGGCGACCTCGAGGTGGACGTAGAACGCCGAGGGCAGGTCTCCCGGCGGCAACTTGTCGAGCGAGCGCCAACAGGCGTCGTTCTGGAGGAAGCCGGTGCCGGTGGTCCCGAGCACGCTGACCATGTCGGCCACGACCGCAGAGGCAGTCTCGATCCCGCCCGCGCCGGGTCCCTCGAGCGTGATCTCGCGGATCGCGTCGCCCTGGAGCATCACGGCGTTGAACGCGCCGACCACAGCGGCGAGCGGATGGTTGCCGTCGACAAATGCGGGTCCCACGCGCACGTCGACCGCTCCGTCGACGAGCGTCGCCGAGCCGACGAGACGGACGACGGTATCCAGCTCGCGTGCGGCCGCCACGTGGTGAGGCTTGATCCCCTCGATCCCCTCGTAGGCGACGTCCGCCAGCTCAACACGCGAGCCGAAGGCGACGGTTGCGAGCACCGCCATCTTCGCCGCGGCGTCGGCGCCCGAGACGTCGTCGGTGGGATCGGCTTCCGCGTAGCCGAGTCGCTGGGCTTCGGCAAGCGCCTCTTCGTACTCTGCACCCTCCTCCATCCGAGTGAGGATGAAGTTCGTCGTCCCGTTGACGATGCCGAGCACACGGTGAACGTTCGTGACGACGAGCGATTCGCGCAGGACCTTGATCACCGGGATCGCTGCGCAGACCGACGCCTCGAAGCGGAGCTGCACGCCGCCCTCCGAAGCAGCGGCGAAGAGATCGGCGCTTCGCCGGGCGAGCAGCTGCTTGTTCGCGGAGACGACGGGCTTCCCGGCGCGGAGCAGGTCGAGGACGTAGCCGCCGGTCGGCTCGATGCCGCCCATCACCTCGGCGACGAGCGCGATCGAGTCGTCCTCCAGGACGGACTGGAAGTCGGTCGTGAGGACTCCGTCGCCAGCCGGATAGTCACGCTCCTTGTCTGTGTCACGGACAAGCGCGCGCGTGACTCGCAGCCTGTGGCCGGTAGCCCGCTCGATCTCGTCGGCGCTCTCTATCAGGAGCCGGTTGACGGCTGCGCCGACCGTGCCGTAACCGAGTAGCGCGACGGGGACGTCAACCGACGCCATGCACGTCCGCGCCGAGCAGGCCTTCCTTGCCCGCGAGCGCGCGCAGCTCCGACCCGACCTGCTCTAGCTGGCCGCCTGCGTTCTGCCGGCGAAGCTCCTCGAACTGGGGTCGCCCCGCCTCGTCGTCGGCAAAGAGCTCGCGCGCGAACGCACCGCTTCGGATCTCGTCGAGCAGGGTGCGCATCGTCTCCTTGACACGTTCGTCCACGACCCGCGGGCCGCGCGTGAGGTCGCCGTACTCGGCCACGTCGGAGATGGAATAGCGCATGTACTCGAAGCCGCCTTCGTAGATCAGGTCGACGATGAGCTTCAGCTCGTTCAGGCATTCGTAATAGGCGATCTCGGCTTGGTAGCCCGCTTCGACGAGAGTCTCGAAGCCGGCCTTGATCAGCGACGTGACGCCGCCGCAGAGCACGGCCTGCTCGCCGAAGAGGTCGCTCTCGGTCTCCTCTGCGAACGTCGTTTCGAGGAGGCCCACGCGCCCGCAGCCGATTGCGGTGCCGTACGCGAGCGCAAGCTCGAGCGCCTGGCCGCTCGCGTCCTGATGGACGGCGACGAGGCCAGGTGTCCCGGCGCCCGATTCGTAGAGCTCACGGACGCGGTGTCCGGGAGCCTTCGGCGCGACCATCACGACGTCGTGGCCCGCGGCCGGGACGATTCGGCCGAAGTGGACATTCAGGCCGTGGGCGAACAGCAGCGCAGCGTCCGGCGCGAGGTTCGCCTCGATCTCCGCTTCGTAGACGCCCTTCTGCACGTGATCGGGCACGAGGATCGCGACGACCTGGGCGCCGTGCGTGGCCTGGCCGACGGTGCTCACGGTCAGGCCGGCCTCCTCGGCGGCGTCACCGGAGGGGCTGCCCGCGCGCAGGCCGACTTCGACCTCGATGCCCGAGTCACGCAGGTTGAGGGCATGTGCGTGGCCCTGGCTGCCGTAGCCGATCACGGCGACCTTGCCGGTCAGCAGGTCGACGTTTCCTTCGCGGTGAATGGTTGCCAACGGAAACTCCCTTCGTGTCAGCGCAGCACGAGCTGGCGGCGCCTGATGGTCGACTTGGAGGATGCGCGACTGAGGCCGACGCGTCCAGTGCGAACGAGCTCCTTGACGCCGTGGGGCCGGAGAAGTTCCTCGAACGAGTCGATCTCCTCGGGTGCGCCCGCGAGCTCGAAGACGATCGAGTCCGGGCCCAGGTCGGCGACGCGGGCCTGGAAGACCTCGCCAAGCGCCATCAGCTCCGTCCTCCGCGCGGGCGGGGCGGTGACCTTGAACAGGGCGAGCTCCCGCTCGATCGAGTCGCCCGGCGCGAGCTCCGTGATCCGGAGCACGTTGACGAGCTTGTGCATCTGCTTCTCGATCTGAGACAGGGAGGTGTCGTCGCAGTCGACCCGGAGCGTGACGCGCGAGATCTCCGGCCGCTCGGTCGTCCCGACGGCCAGGCTCTCGATGTTGAAGCCGCGGCGCGCGAACATGTTCGAGATCCGCGCGAGCACGCCCGGCTTGTTCTCCACGAGGACTGCGAGGGTGTGCTTCATGTGGACACCGACTCCCGCTCGCCCGGGTACTCGACGAGGTCGAGCGCCGCGGCGCCGGCGGGAATGATCGGGAAACAGTGCTCGTGCGCATCGACGCGGCAGTCGACGACCGCCGTGCGACCGCAGGCGATCGCCTCGGCGAGCGTCTCCTCGAGATCTTCCTCCTGGTCGACGACGAAGCCGCGGCCTCCGTAGGCCTCCGCGAGCGCGGCGTAGTCCGGCAGGTGCTGCGTGAGCTCGATCTGCGAGAACCTCTCCTCGAAGAACATGTCCTGCCACTGGCGGACCATGCCGAGGTGGCCGTTGTTGATCAGGACGACGACGATCGGCAGGCGCTCGAGGACTGAGGTCACTAGCTCCTGCTGGGTCATCTGGAAGCAGCCGTCACCGTCGACGCAGATCACGGTTGCGTCCGGGCGCGCGGCCTTGGCCCCGATCGCGGCAGGAATGCCGTAGCCCATCGTGCCGAGCCCGCCCGAGGTGATGAACGTCCGCGGGCGGTCGCAGAGGAGGTACTGCATCGCCCACATCTGGTGCTGACCGACGCCGGTCGTCCAGATGATGTCGTCGCGGTCAGCCGTCAGCCGCTGCAGCGTCTCGAGCACGGGCTGCGGCTTCATCTGGTCGCCGCCCTCGCCGTAGCGAAGGGGTGCCTCTTCCCGCCAGCGACGCAACTGGGCAAGCCATGGCTTCGTCGCGTCCGGGCGAGCGAGCTCGCGCAGGTCGCGGCCGAGATCAGTCAGCACACTCTTCAACGGGCCGACGACTGGGACGTCGGCGCGCCGAAGCTTGTCGATCTCCGCCGAATCGATGTCGAGATGGACGACGGTGGCGCCCGGTGCGAACGAGGCGAGTTTGCCGGTCACCCGGTCGTCGAAGCGCGCGCCGACTGCGACGAGCACGTCGCACTTGTTCAGCGCCCAGTTCGACCACTTGGGCCCGTGCATTCCCGGCCAGCCGAAGTGCAGCTCGTGCGTCTCGGGAAAACCGCTCTTGGCCATCAGCGTCGTCACGACGGGCAGCTGTCCGAATTCAGCGAGCTCGAGGAGCTCCGTGCATGCGTCTGCATTGAGAACACCACCGCCCACGTAGAGGACGGGGCGCTCCGCGGCCGCGATTCGAGTTGCGGCCTCGCGGATCTGGCGTGGATGACCCCGGCGCGGCGGGCGCCAGCCGGGCAGGTCGACCGTGTCCGGATACTCGAAGTCGAGCTCGGCCTCCTGCACGTCGCGCGGGATGTCCACCAGCACGGGCCCGCAACGGCCGGTGCGGGCGATGTGGAACGCGGCCTTGATCACGTGCGGAAGCTCCTTGACGTCTTTCACGAGCCACGAGTGCTTGACGATCGGGATCGTGATTCCCGTGATGTCGCACTCCTGGAAAGCGTCCGTTCCGATCAGATGCGAGCGCACCTGACCCGTGATGCAGACGAGCGGTGTCGAGTCCATCCACGCATCTGCGATCGGAGTGACGAGATTGGTCGCGCCCGGCCCCGATGTTGCGATTGCGACGCCGACGCGGCCGGAAGCGCGCGCGTAACCCTGCGCCATGTGGCCGGCGCCCTGCTCGTGCCGTGCGAGGACGTGGCGAATTGTCGTCCCGCGGGCGAACGCGTCGTAAGTCGGAAGGATCGCGCCGCCGGGAAGTCCGAAGACGACCTCGACGCCCTCGGCCTCCAGTGAGCGAAGAAGGGCGTCGGCACCGTTCATCCGCATGCTGCCTCCCGATAGAACTCGGCGTTGGCCGCAGCGACCGGCAGCTGCGAGAGCACGAGATCGGCGTGGCGACGGGTGGAAGGACCTCGCGCATCGTTGCCACTCGCGAGGCCGACGGCGCCCGAAAGTGTCGCTGCGCCGCTCCGCTCGCCGAGCCCCTCGGCCAGCATGAGCGCCGCCGCGAGGAGCATCGAGCTCGGATCTGCGACTCCCTGGCCGGCGAGCGTGTCGGCGGCACCGTGTGCAGGACCGAAAATGCTGGGTGCGGTCGGAGCGAGCCGTCCCCAGGCCACCGTCCTGCCGTCGGCGAGACTCGCAGCGACCTCGACCGCGGTGCGGGAGAGCTCGGGCGTACAGACGACGACGTCGAAGCGCTGCGGCGTGAAGATGAGCGGGCGCATCACGGCCTGCGGCGTGAGCCGCTCGATCTCGAGGCCGTCATGATGCTGTTCGAGGCGCGCGGCTTCGCTCTCCCAGCTCTCGTCGACGCCGACGAGGGTGATCCGGCCCCTGCTTCCACACGCGAGCGTGAAGGCGCGTTCGAGCGTCCACTCCCATGCGTCCGCGCCGAGCGGCGCGAGGATCGAGAGCTCGGCGCGCCCCTCGAACCGAACGCGGGAGATCGAGGTGCGGAGATCGAGATCGGCCTCGAGGGCTGTCAGTGCGGCGTCGCTCTTCGCGGCGACGAGCACCGCGTCGGCTGCGAGCAGCGCGCTCCGCGACGAAAGCGGAAACGAGCGGCCGAAGCGCGTCAAGGCATCGGCTCCGAACGGGACATGGCGTTCGTCGACGTGGAAGCCGTGCTGAAGTGAGACGGCGGTGAGCGCACGGCTCGCCTCGCCCATCACCTCTGGACCGATTCCGTGCCGTGCGAGGCAGACGACGGTGTACGCGCGGCGGCTCATCGGTCGACCTTTGGTCGATGAGCGGGGGAAGGCGCGTAAGGGGAAACCGGGAGGTTTCCCCCTTCTTTCTCCTCAGTGCCCGCGGCGGCGGTCGCCACGTCGCGGGCACTGAGGCGATCCCTAAAGAAGGGAGCTCGTGAGGGAAACATGGTTTCCCTCACGGGAGCGAGCCGAAGGCGAGCGACGCTCACGCGGCAGTTACCTCTACGAACAGTTGGTTGAGGGACACATGCTGTCCGGTATCGGCAAGTGCCTTGAACCGCATGAACGCCTGAGTCAGCAGCTTCTCGTCGAGCTGAAGGCCCGCCTCGGTGCAGGCGCGGGCAAACGCGTGCCGGCCGGAGTGCTTTCCGAGCGGCAGGGTCATCGCGAGGCCCAGCTCCTTCGGCTCGATGATCTGGTAGGTCGCCGTGTCCTTGAGCAGGCCGTCCTGATGGATGCCGGCTTCGTGTGCGAACGCGTTCGCGCCGACGATGGCCTTGTTCGGGGGAACGTCGTAGCCGGTCAATCGCGCGACGAGCGCTGAAGACGGGCCGATCTCAGCGGGGTCGATGCCGGTCTCGACACCGAGACTGTCGTGGCGGACACGTAGGGCCATGACGATCTCCTCGAGCGCGGCGTTGCCGGCACGCTCGCCGATCCCGTTCACGGTGCACTCGACCTGCCCGACTCCTGCCTCGACAGCGGCGAGCGAATTCGCAACTGCCAGGCCGAGGTCGTCGTGGCAGTGCGCGGAGACCGTGACGCTCTCGAGCTCGGGGCAAAGGCGTCCGACTTCGCCGAAGAACCAGGAGTACTCGTTCGGGAGTGCGAAGCCGACCGTGTCGGGAAGATTCACCACGTCCGCTCCGGCGGCGATCACCTCGCGGCAGACGCGCGCGACGAACGACGGGTCGGACCGCGTCGCGTCCTCGCAGGAGAACTCGACCTCGTCCACGCGAGCCCGTGCATATGCGACGGCCCAGGCAGCCTGTGCCACGACCTCGTCCGGGGTGAGCCGCAACTTCTTCTGCATGTGGATCGGGCTCGTCGCCAGGAAGATGTGGATGCGCGAGCGGCGTGCCTCCCGCAGGGCGTCGGCGCCTGCATCGAGGTCCTCGCGTCGGGTACGGCAGAGCGTGGCGATCGTTGCGCGGCGGGCGACAGCGGCGACCGCGCGGACGCCTTCGAAGTCGCCGGGAGAGGCGGCTGCGAAGCCCGCTTCGATCACGTCGACGCCGAGCCGCTCGAGCTGCTCTGCGACCTCTGCCTTCTCCTCCGGCCGCAGGGCGATGCCCGGCGATTGCTCGCCGTCTCGAAGCGTCGTGTCGAAGATTTGGATCCTGCGCGAACTCACTACAACCTCCTGTCAGGGCACGCTGAGGGCGTACCGGTGGCGTCAACGGTGGGTGTATGCGCCCTGCGGCGCGTGGTTCGCATTCCCCCCTAGAGGGGGAGAATCGAGAGGATGAGCACGATCGACCGGGACCGAGTGGTCCGGGTCTGCACGGTGCGGGAAGTCGTGGCCATCCTCATCGTTGTCGGCAGTGTGGCCGAATAACTTTACCCTGTCAAGTCACTTTAGCCGGTACAGATTTCGGCATCCAAGCCGCTTCTACGTTGATCCGTCCGATGCTTCTCTCTACACTGTCGCCATGGCTCGCGCGAACGTCCGCCGGATTTCCCTCTTTAGCGGCAGCGCGCGCAAGCGCGTTCGCTAGCCGGCGGCTTCGCCTTCCCGCCTTCGCCGGCTAGCTCAGTTCCACCAGGCGGGGCTCTCTCCTTCGATCGAAAAGGTGTGCAGGTGACGCGTCTCTTCACGCTCGATTCTTCGGTCGGCGAGCGCGATGCCTGCGGCATCGGTTTCGTCGCCCGACTCTCCGGTGGCCCTTCACGGACAGTGCTCGATTCCCTCCTCGAGGCCCTGAGTCGTGTCCGGCACCGGGGAGCCGTGGCGGCGGATCACCGCACGGGCGACGGCGCCGGCGTCCTCCTGCCTCTGCCCGCGGCGCTCCTGCCCGAGCCCGGTCTCGGCCTCGCGATGGTCTTCCTCCGCGGCCCGGATGCGCGGCGCGCAGTCGAGGAAGCCTGCCGGGCGGAAGGCATCGCGGTGCGCAGCTGGCGAACGGTGCCGGTCGACGCCGAGGCGCTCGGCCCGTCCGCCCAGGCCTCGGCGCCGACAATCGAGCAGGCGGTGCTCGAGCCGCCGCCGGGCGATGACGAGGCCAGCGAGGCCGCCGCCTTCCACGCCCGCAAGCGCCTCGACGGCCGAGACGATCTCTACGTCGCATCGCTCTCGTTTCGCACCGTCGTCTACAAGGCGCTTTGCGCGGCCGACCAGCTCGCTCCGTTCTACGCCGACCTGCGCGACCCCGCCGTCGAGGTTCAGTTCGGCATCTTCCACCAGCGCTTCTCGACGAACACCGAGCCGTCGTGGGAGCGGACGCAGCCGTTCCGGCTCCTGTGCCACAACGGGGAGATCAACGCGATCCGCGGCAACGTCAACTGGATGCGCGCCCGCGCGCTGACATTGGGCGTGGACGGGCCCGTCCTCGAGGAGGCGAGCTCCGATTCGGGCATGCTCGACAACGCGCTCGAGCTGCTGGTGCGCGGCGGCCGCGACCCGCGACATGCGCTCACCATGCTCATTCCGCCCGCCTGGCAAGGAGACGCCGAGCTCGATCCGCAGGTGCGCGACTTCCATCGCTTCCATGCCGGGCTGGTCGAACCGTGGGACGGCCCGGCCGGCGTCGTCTTTACCGACGGCCGCGTCGTCGGTGCCGCTCTCGACCGCAACGGCCTGCGCCCTCTTCGCTACGTCGTCGCCGGCGACCTCGTCTGCTGCGCCTCCGAGGCGGGCGTCTTCGACGTCCCGGCCGGGACGCGCGCTCGTCGGGGACGACTCGGGCCGGGGGAGATGCTCTCCGTCGATCCCGAGCGCGGCCTCGAGGAGGACGGCTCGATCAAGCTGCGGCTCGCGAGCGCTCGGCCGTACGGGCGCTGGCTCGAAGAGTGGCGGCGCGAAGCGTCGACCGGTGAGCCGGCTGCGCCGCCGGAAGAGGACCTTGCGGCCCGACACGTCCTCTTTGGGTACACGCGCGAGGAGCTGACGGTGATCGTGCGTCCGTCCGCCGCCCATGGACACGAGCCGACCTCATCGATGGGGGACGACACCGCGCTGCCGCCGCTCGCCGGGCGTGCACGGCCGCTCTTCAGCTATTTCCGCCAGCGGTTCGCGCAGGTGACGAATCCGGCGATCGACCACATCCGCGAGCGGTTCGTGATGTCCCTCTCCACATTGCTCGGCGCCCGCGGGCCGCTGCTCGTGGAGTCGCCCGAGGAGGCGGCGGGCATCGAGCTCGAGAGCTTCTTCCTCTACCCATCTGCACTCGACGAGCTCGCCGTCGTCCGGATCGACGCGAGCTTCGACCCTGCGGAGGGGCTCGAGAATGCGTGCGTCAGGCTCGCGAAAGCTGCGGAGACCGCCGTGCGTGAAGGGCACGGCATGCTGCTCGTCACCGATGCGGACGCGTCGCCCGAGCGCCCGCCGGTGCCGAGCCTGCTCGCGACCTCGGTCGTCCACCACCACCTCGTCAAGGCCGGACTGCGCACGCTTGCGACGCTGCTCGTCGAGAGTGATGAGCCGCGTGAGGTGCACCACGTCGCGTGCCTGCTCGGCTTCGGAGCCGAGGCCGTGTGTCCGCGGCTCGCCCTGCACACGATTGCGGCGTTGGCCGAGGGCGACCGGATCGGCGGCGACCGGCCGTCGCCTGCCGGGGCGCAGGCTCGCTTCAAGCAGTCGATCGAAGACGGCGTGCTCAAGGTGATGTCGAAGCTGGGGATCTCCGACATCGCCAGCTACTGCGGCGCGCAGACCTTCGAGGCGCTCGGCCTCGACGGTGACCTTGTCGAGGCCGCCTTTCCCGGGACGCCTTGGTCGATCGGAGGGATCGGCCTCGACCAACTGGAGGAGGAGACGGTCGCGCGGGCCGGCGCTGCGGCCGGGACGCGCCCGCGCCTCGAGAACCCCGGCTATTTCAAGTTCCGCAAGGGCGGCGAGCCGCACGAGAGCAACCCCGACGTGCTCGAGGCGCTGCAGGCGGCGGCACGCAGCGACGACATGGGTGCCGCGCATGCGCTTCGAAGCGCCGTACGGACGAACGGGTGGGAGCGTTACTCCGACTTTGCGGAGCTCGTCAACGGACGCGAGCCGATGGAGGTGCGTGACCTGCTCGAGCTTCGTACGGCCGCGCAGCCGGTCCCGCTCGAGGAAGTCGAGCCGGCGGAGTCGATCGTGCAGCGCTTCTCGTCGGGCGGCATGTCGCACGGGTCGCTCTCGGCCGAAGCGCACGAGACGATCGCGCGGGCGTTCAACAATCTCGGGGCCCGTTCGAACTGCGGCGAGGGCGGAGAGGACCCGGCGCGCTTCCGGACCGACCGGAACTCACGCATCAAGCAGGTCGCGTCGGGACGTTTCGGTGTTACGGCCGAGTACGCGGCCTTCGCATCCGAGCTCCAGATCAAGATCGCTCAGGGCTCGAAGCCCGGCGAGGGCGGCCAGTTGCCCGGTCACAAGGTCACGGCCGAGATCGCCCGGCTGCGCCACACACAGCCAGGCGTTGCGCTGATCTCTCCGCCGCCGCACCACGACATTTATTCGATCGAGGACCTTGCGCAGCTGATCTTCGACCTCAAACAGGTCAACCCCGACGCCGACGTCTCGGTCAAGCTCGTCGCGGAGGCCGGGGTCGGGCTCGTCGCGGCAGGCGTCGTCAAGGCGCTCGCGGACGTCGTCCACATCGCCGGGTCGGACGGCGGCACCGGCGCCAGCCCCCTCTCCTCGATCAAGAACGCAGGCATCCCGTGGGAGCTCGGCCTCGTGGACACGCAGCGCACTCTCGTCGCCAATGGCCTGCGCGGACGCGTGCGCTTGCGCGTGGACGGCGGGATCAAGACCGGCCGCGACGTCGTCCTCGCCGCGCTCCTCGGCGCTGACGAGGTCAGCTTCGGCACCGCCTTGCTCCTCGCCGAGGGCTGCCTGATGGTCCGCACGTGTCACGTCGACAGCTGCCCTGTCGGGATCGCGACACAGCGTCCGGAGCTGCGCGCGAAGTTTGCTGCGACGCCGGAGATGGTCGAGAACTACCTCTTGCTCGTGTGCGAGGAAGTGCGCCGTCAGCTCGCGGCGGTTGGACTGCGGAGCTTCGACGAGGCGGTCGGTCGCGCCGATCTTCTGCAGCGGCGTCACGCCGACGGACGTGCCGGCTCGCTGAAGCTGGACGGCCTGCTCGCGCCGTTGGACGGTGAAGCGCTCCGTTACGTCGGCGCGGAGAAGCCGGTCGCCGTCGGCGGCGAGCTTGGGGAACGGATCGCCGCCGAGCGGTCGGCGCCCGCTCCGCGCTACGTCATCCGCAACGACGACCGCGCTGTTGGCGCGCGGCTCGGCGGCGCACTCGCGAAGGCCGGAACCGATGAGTCATTCCACTATCGCTTCGAAGGAACGGCAGGACAGAGCTTCGGCGCCTTCCTGTCGGCGGGCATCGAGTTCGTCCTCGACGGCGAGGCGAACGATTACGTCGGCAAGAGCCTGAGCGGAGGCCGCATCGTGATCCGGCCTCCTGCCGACGATACGGGTGATCCATGCCTCGCCGGCAACACGGTTCTCTACGGGGCGACCGGCGGCGAGCTCTTTCTCGCAGGCTCGGCAGGCGAGCGCTTCGCCGTTCGCAACTCGGGTGCAACCGCGGTCGTTGAAGGCGTCGGTAGCAACGCGTGCGAGTACATGACGAACGGCACGGTCGTGATCCTTGGTCCGTTCGGACGGAACATCGGCGCGGGGATGACCGGCGGCGAAGCGTTCGTGCACGACCCGGCGCGGGTGCTCGACGTCCGGCTCAACGGGCAGCTGGTCGTCGCCGAGGAGCTCGACGCCGATGCGGCCGAGCGCCTGCGCATCCTGCTCGAGCGCCACCACGAGTACACCGGCTCGCCCCGGGCCGCCAGACTCCTGGCCGAGTGGCCCGCGGGCGTTGCCGAGTTCCGGCTCGTCCGCCCGAAAGACGAGGTTGGCCGAATCGAGGCCGAAGCCGAGGGCACGGAGCATGCGGAGGCAGAAGAGGGAGTCGCGATCACCTCAATACAAGCTCGGGGGTTTTCCCGGTCCGATTAGGGAGGTAGACTGCGCGCAGTGGCGGTGCAGATGACCACGGACACGCGGCGCGAAGCGGTTGCAGCGTCCGCCGACATCATCGGGGCGAAGTGGACGGCACTGCTGATCTACGACCTCGCCGAGGGTACGTGTCGCTTCCGCGAGCTCGAGCAGTCGTGTGCCGGAATCAGCAGCCGCACGCTTGCCGAGCGACTGCGCGCGCTGCAGCGGGCCGGCATCGTGCGTCGTCACAGCTATCCCGAGTCTCCGCCACGGGTGGAGTACGAGCTGACCGACAAGGGTCGCGATCTCGTTCCCATCCTCGAAGCGATGACCGACTTCGGGCGGTCGTGGCTCGTGCCTGCCGACGCTGTCGCCTCAGCTAGCTGACGCGGCGACCTTGCCGTCTGACGGCGCGGCGCTTGCGGCCGATGTCTCCGCTTCGCGTTGGTGGCTCGCCGCGTAGCGAGCGTCGCCGGCAAAGAGATAAGGTCACTCCTACCCGAGCATGGAGGATCCCCACGATGAGCATCCTTGTCCGCTTTACAGGAGCGCCAGGAATGACAGCCGAGAAGTACGACGAGACGTTGCCCCGCATTGAAGAATCGGGCGACTTCCCGCCTGACGGGCTCGAGTACCACGTCGCTTTCAGTTCCGGCGGGAGCTTCCGGGTCAGCGAAATCTGGGACTCAAAGGAGCAGTTCGAGGCGTTCGGTCAACGCCTGATGCCGATCCTCACCGAGAGCGGCGTCGAGCTCGCCGGTCCACCAGAGATAATCGAGGTCCACAACATCATCAGGCGTTAAACGCTCGCGCGTTCAGCCAATCGTCTTGTCGAGCCCTCTTAGCTGACGCCGAGTACCGCAAGAACGTCATCGACGTCGCTCGTGACCTCCTGCAGGGAGTACTCGACGTCGTAGCCGTAAGGCTTGAGCCCGGTTCCGGTGACGACGAGCACGACCCTTTCTCCCGGGTGAATGTCGCCTCTACGGACGAGCTCGAGTAGCGCGCCGAACGCGACACCGCCGGCCGAGTCGGCGTGGACGCCCGTCATCTGCGCGAAGAAGGACGTGCTCTCGGCGATCTCCTCTTCCGCTACCGCGTTGATCGCGCCGCCTGACATCCGCGCGGCGCCGACCGCCAGTTCGCCGTAGGCAGGATCACCGATCGCGAGCGAGCGCACCTCGGTATCCGGGAGCACCTTAGACAGCGGCCGGTCGTCGGCCCAAGCAGTTGCGAGCGGCGGACAGCCCCCGGCCTGGGCCCCGTAGAGCCGCGGGCGCGTTCCCGTGGCGGCTCCGAGCGTGTTCAGCTCGTCGAATCCCTGCGCGAGCTTTGCGAACAGCGTGCCGGACGCGGCCGGCGAGATGACCGCGTCGGGGAGCTCCCAGTCGAGCTGCTCGGCGATCTCATAGGCGATCGTCTTCGCACCTTCCGACGCGAGCGCGTGCAGGTTCCCCTCGACGAAACCCCAGGGAAATAGCTCCTCGAGCCGCCGCTCGAGCACTCGGCAATCGTCGAAGGTCCCCGCGACCCTGAGGATCTTCGCGCCATAGGACCCGGTGGCGACGGCAGGTGGATCGCCCGCCGGGCACAGGAGCACGCTCTCGAGCCCAACACTCGCACAGCGTGCTGCGACTGCTTCGCCGAGATTTCCCGTCGACGAGCAGCAGACGGTCTCCAAGCCGTACGCCTGCGCCGAGGCGATGGCACTCGCCGCGATCCTGTCCTTGAAGGAATGCGTCGGGTTGGCGTCCTCGAGCTTGAGGAGCAGGTGGATCCCCAGTGCCTGCGACAGACGCGGTGCCTCGACGAGCGGCGTCAGCCCCGGCGTCGATACGTCGGCCGGAACGTGCGGCAGCAGCTCGGCATAGCGCCACATCGAGCGCGGTGGGCCGTCGCCATCCGTTCTCAGTGAGAAGTGCTCGAGCCCGTACTCGACGTCGAGAGGACCGTTGCAGGTGGGGCAGATCGAGCGTGGCGTGAGGGGCTGCGTTCGCTCACACAGACGGCAGCGCAGGGCGGTGTGAGTCATGCCCCCGCCTCTGCTGCTGGTGCTAGTCGGCGGGGCGGGGTGTGCGAAAGGCCGGCTAGCGCGTATGCGGGCGCGCGATCGCAAGAAAGCCGAGGCCGATAACCATCGCGCGCGCCATCAAGCTCACCACGGTACTTCACGGCGTCGCCTCGCGCAACACATCATCCCGTGTTCCGTAGGGCCGCGGCGATGCCCGCGATCGACCGCATCAGCGGCAGCCGTGCATCGTCGTCGCCGCGGCGAAACCTCCGCAGCAGCTCGACCTGGATCGCGTTCATCGGATCGACGTACGGATTGCGCAGTTGGATCGAGCGGCGCAGCACCGGCTGCCGTTCGAGCAGCGTGCGTGACTCCAGCGTCTGCAGCACGGCGTCGACTGTTCGCTCGTGCTCGGAGGCGATCTCGGCGTACAGGCGCTCGGGCTCGAGCTCCGCCGGGACGAGCTCGACATACTGCGAGGCGATCTCGAGGCTCGACTTTGCCAGCGTCATCTCCAGTGTGTCCACGAGCGAGCGAAAGAACGGCAGCCGCGCGTAAAGCCGTCGAAGCGTGTCGACCTGCCCGCCATCGACCAGGCGGCCAAGCGCCGTGCCGCTGCCGAACCAGGCAGGCAGGATCGTCCGGTTCTGCGTCCACGCGAACACCCACGGAATTGCGCGTAGGGAGCCGAGGAAGTCGGCCCTCTCGGGCCGCCGGGTGGGACGCGACCCGATCTCGAGCAGGGTGAGCTCGTCGACGGGGGTGAAGGCGCGAAAGAAGTCGACGAACAGCGGCTCCTCGTGTACGAAGGCGCGGTAGCGCGCTTCCGCCAGCTGTGCAAGGTTGTCGAGCTCGGCGCGCTCTTCCTGCGTCGGCGCGTGGGCCGACGCTTCCGGAAATGCCGCGAGCAGCGTCCCGGCCAGCGCGGCTTCGAGGTTGCGGTGCGCGAGCCCGGGGAGGCCGTACTTGAACGAGATCGTCTCGCCCTGCTCGGTCAGCTTCAGCCGGCCGGGCGGGTGGCCGGCGGGCTGCGCGAGGATCGCCGCATGGGTCGGCCCGCCACCGCGGCCCGGGCTGCCGCCGCGCCCGTGGAAGATCGTCAGCTCGACCTCGGCCTCCCGCGCGACCTCGACGAGCCCTTCCTGCGCGCGATAGATCGCCCACTGTGCGGCGAGGAAGCCTCCGTCCTTGCCGGAGTCGGAGTAACCGACCATCACCTCGAGACGGCGATCACGATCCTCCACCCGCTGCGCAAAACGTGGATCGGCGAGCAGCTCGCGGACGACGTCCGGCGCACGCCCGAGGTCCGAGATGGTCTCGAACAGGGGAACGACGGAGAGCGGCTCGTCGCTGAGCCCCAGGACGGTGAGGACGTCGGCGGCGGACGTGGTGCCGGAGACGATCACCGTGTCGAGTGCCTCGGGCCCGTGCCGTCTCCTCACGTCGGCGGCGGCTGCCAGCGCATCGTGCGTCCGCACGCCAGGCTCCCGCAGCTCGCTCGCATGCAGTCGCACGTCGAGCTTGGCCAGATGGAAGCCGAAGATCTCGACCCGCCGTCGCAGCGCCGCCAGCCGGCCGGCTGCGATGCGCGTGCCCCGGTTCGCCGCCAGGCTGCGCGCGAGCACGTCGAGATCCGCGAGCAGTTCGGCGGGACGGTCGTACCCGTCGTTTCCGAGCCGCCACCAGATGAACGAAAGCTTGCGCCGGTAGGGCTCGAGCTCACTCCGCCGCCCGATCGTCCCGGCGTACGCGGGCAATTCGCGCTCGTCGCGCGCGATCGACTCGTCCAGTTCGGGCGAAACCTCCACGAGCGACCGATGCATCGCCAGCGCGACCGCAAGCTCGCGCACGTCGCTGCGATAGTGCCCGAGCGCAAGCTCGCGCGCGCGGTCGAGCGCCTCGCGAATCGTTTCTGCGCCCACCGCGGGATTGCCGTCCATGTCGCCGCCGATCCAGGTTCCGAACGAGAGCGGTGACGGCGCGTCCGGCAGGCGCGCCCGATACTCAGCGAGGAGCCGCTCGGCTGCGTCCGGCAGGCTGTGCTCGAAGAACCAGAGCCCGTGCCGGATCTCGTCGGTGAGGCGCGGCCGACCGTGACGAACCTCGTCGGTCTGCCAGAGGATCGTGATCTGTTCGCCGAGCTCGCCCTCGATGTGCTCCTCCTCCCGCGTGGACGCAGCGGCGTCGAGCGCCGCGAGCAGCTCGGCGACACGCAGGTGTGCGAGCAGGTAGGTCCGCCTCGTTGCCTCGGTCGGGTGCGCGGTCAGGACGAGTTCGAGCGAAACCCGCGAGACGCGTGCACGGACCTCGTCCACGTCGACGTCGCGAAGGCGCTCGAAGGCATCGGCGAGAGACTCGCGCGGCGCCTGCTGATCCTCGGCGGCGTATTGCCGGCGCCGGCGCAGGCGGTGATGCTGCTCGGCGATGTTGACCAGCTGGAAGTAGAGACCGAACGCTCGTAGAACGTTGGCCTGGTCACCCGGCGGCAGCATCCGCACGGCGTCGCGGACCGCGTCGACGTCGCCGGTTGCGCGTGCATCGCGGGAGCGCAGCCGGATCCGTTCCTCAGCCTCGAGCAGTTCGTCCCCTTCCTGCTCGACGAGAACCTTGCCCAGCACCGCGCCGAGCAGACGAACGTCGCGGCGGAGCGGGGCGTCGGCCTCCGCACGTGCATCAGCGGTCACTACGATGACTGTGCCGTTTCGTGCCGCACCTCGAGTTCCCGTTCGACAGCAGCAGGATCGAGCCCGCGCGCAGCGAGCAGGACGTAGCTGTGGAACCAGAGGTCTGCCAGCTCCGAGACAAGTCGCGCGTCGCTTTCTCCTGCCCCGGCGAGCGCCGTCTCCAGCCCCTCCTCGCCGACCTTGCGCGCGGCTGCGCCCGCGCCTTGCTCGAGCAGCGCGGTCACGTAGGACCCTTCGGGTCTCGTCGCGGCGCGCTCCGCCACGACCCGCCAGAGCCAGGGCGCGAAGCACGACATCGACCCGGTATGGCAGGCCGGGCCGGCGGGGCGCACACGCAACAGGATCGCATCGCCGTCACAGTCTTCTCTCAGCTCCTCCACGGCGAGAGTGTTCCCCGACGTCTCGCCCTTGCGCCACAAACGGTCGCGGGAGCGGCTGAAGAAATGCGCCTCGCCGCGCTCGCGCGTCAAGCGGAGCGCCTCGTCGTCCATCCAGGCGAGCATCAGCACGCGGCCGCTGTCCGCATCCTGGACGATTGCCGCGCGCAGCTCAGGCGGCATCTCGCAACGGGACCCCCAACCCGCGCAGCTCCTGCCGGAGTGAGGACAGACGGGCGGGCCGTTCGTGCAAGATCGACGCGAGCAGGGCCGCCTGCGCAACCTCGAGTGCGTCCGCAATATGGCGCGCGTCGCCCGCTCCGCCCGACGCGATCACCGGCACCGAGACCGCAGCCGCGACCGCGGCGGTCGGTTCCGGCGCGCGACATTGCCTTTCCCTCGGCTGCGTCGATCGCCACGACGACCGCCTGAGAGCCGAGCAGGTTCGCGAGCTCGGAGATGAGGGTCGGCCGGTCGAGCGCGGCAGTGTTGACCGAGATCTTGTCGGCTCCAGCGCGAAGGAGCGAGGCGCCGTCGGCCACGCTGCGTACGCCGCCTCCGACGGTGAACGGAATCGCCAGGCGGTCGGCCACTCGTGCGACGAGCGCAAGCAGCGCCGGGCGTCCTTCGAGGGTGGCCTTCACGTCGAGGAAGACGAGTTCGTCGGCGCCCGCGTCGGAGTAGGCAACGCCGAGCTCCACGGGATCGCCCATGTCGCGGAGGTTTTGGAACCGGACGCCTTTGACGACGCGGCCGGCGGCAACGTCCAGGCAGGGGATCAGGCGGGGGAGAGGCATCGCTTCAGGAATCGCGCGCCGGCGGCCCCGCTCTTCTCAGGGTGGAACTGGACGCCGACGAAGCTGTCGGAGCGCGCCTCGGCGACGATTCCCTCGGACGTCGCCGACACGCTGGGAGTTTCCGCGGCATACGAGTGCGCGAAGTAGTACGCCTCGCCGCCGGGCTCGACTTGCGCCCAGCCGATCCGGGGCACGCGGCCCTCGCTCAGTCGCACCGCGCGTCCCGGAAGAAGTCCCAACCCCTGAACGCCGCCGTCCTCGTCGCTCCGCTCGAGCGCGAGCTGCAGCCCGAGGCAGATGCCGAGCGTCGCCCCGCCGCCGGCGACCCGTGCGCGCAGCGCTTCGTCGAGCCCGCGTTCGCGCAGCACCGCCATCGCGCTGGCAGCCGAGCCCACGCCGGGCAGAACGGCGAGGTCGGCCGCAGTGACGGCGTCGGGGGTCTCGGCAATGCGGACGTCTGCACCCAGACGTGCGAACGCGGCGAGGACCGAGCTGACGTTGCCGGCGCCGTAGTCACAGACGGCCACCTTCACAGGACGCCCTTCGTCGACGGAATGCCCGCACCCTCGGCATGGACGGCCACGCGGAGCGCGCGCCCCACTGCTTTGAACGCCGCCTCCGCAACGTGGTGTTCGTCACGGCCGCTCGACTCGACGTGCAGCGCGAGGCGTCCGGCTTGCGCGAGGCTCTGCAATGCGTGCTGCGCCAGCCCGGGCTCGCACTCGAGGCGCACGTCCGCCCACGCGCGGCCGCCCAGGTCGATGGAGGCGCGAGCGAGCGCGTCGTCCATCGGGACAACACCGTCGCCGTAGCGAGCGATGCCGCGCCGGTCCCCGAGCGCGCGGTCGAGTGCTTCGCCGAGTGCGAGCGCGGTGTCCTCGACGGTGTGATGCGGTCCCGTCTCCAGATCGCCGACCGCCTCCAGCACGAGGTCGAAGCCCGCGTGAAACGCGAGCTGTTCGAACAGGTGGTCGTAGAGGCCTGCGCCCGTTGCGATCCGCACGCGGCTCGCACCGTCGAGCGACAGGCGCACGCGGATGCGCGTCTCCGCCGTCGCACGCAGCGCCCTCGTGCTTCGTGTGCCGGCCGGTGCCACCGGTGCGGGCCGGTCGACCGCCTGGGCGAGTCCCTCCAGCAGCAGGTCGTCGTCCTCGCGGTCGCGCACGTTGAAGCGGATTCCGTCCGGGAAGACACGGACGACGAGCCCGCGGCGGAGCAACGCCTCGCCCACTTCCTCCGGGTCGTCGAGTGGCACGAACAGGAAATTCGTGCGAGACGGCAGCGGATCGAGCCCGAGCGCATTCAGCGCGCGCGTCATGCGGTCTCGCTCGTCGACCTGTTCGGTGACGTCGGGCGGGTCGGCCAGACCCGCGAGCGCGAGCGCGGCCGAGGTGGTCGAGACAGCGAGCGGCGCCTGGCGGCGATTCAGCTCGGCGGCCGTCTGGGCGTCGGCGAGCACGTAGCCGATGCGCGCGCCGGCGAGCCCGAATGCCTTCGAGAACGTCCGCAGGACGACCACGCCCTCGTCGATCAACCCGGCCGCCGTGTCGCCGGCGTACTCCCAGTACGCCTCGTCGACGACGAGCGGTCGCGCATCCGGCAAGGGCCCGAGCGCCCCGGTCGGGTTGTTCGGCCTGCAGCAGAAGGTCACGACCGGATCGTCCGAGCCGACCTCCGCACCGGCCAGCCCGGCGGCGATGGCGTAGAGCGGGTACGTGGGTTCCTCGGCGATCGCGACCCGGTCGCCCGGCCCGGCGAACGCGCGCGCACTGAGGAGGATGAGGTCGTCGGCACCGGCGCCGAGGACGATGTTCTCGGGCTCGACGCCGGCATAATCGGCGATTGCGCGGATCAGTTCCGGATAGCCGCCGTGGGCGTACTCGTTCACGCGTGCCAAAGCTGCGGCCACGTTCGCCGGGCGAGCCGAAGCCGCCGGCCACGCCGGAACGTTGCCGTCGAAGCGCACGATGTCGATCGGATCCACGCCGACGCGGCGTGCCAGTTCGTCCGTCGACGGTGCCCAGCGGTAGGCGGCGAACGCGGACGGCAGCGTCCTCATCTGCGCATCGCCTCCGCGTGCGCGGGCATTCCCTCGACTGCAGCCAGCGCCTCGACTATGGGACGCACGCGCGCGAGCCCGGCACGAGTGAGCCGCTGGACGGTCACCGGCTTCATGAAGCTCTCCAGCCCCAGTCCGCCGACGACACGCGCCCAGCCGCCGGTGGGGAGGACATGGTTGCCGCCGGTCGCGTAGTCCCCTGCGGCGACGGCCGACCACGGCCCGACGAAGACCGCACCCGCATTGCGAACGCGCGGAGCAAGCGCCTCGGCGTCGGCTCCCAGCAGGACGAGGTGCTCTGGCGCAAGCGCCTCGATCTCTTCGAGCGCGCGCTCGGCGTCGCCGTTCACGTCCACGATCCGGCAGACCGTGTCCGGACCGTGCTCGGCTTGCGCCGCGAGCTCCAGCTCGGCGACATGCCGGTCCGCGCCTGCTCCCACGAGGACGACCACTTCGGAGGGGCCCGCAGGAAGGTCGATCGCGACGTCGCCCGCGACCAGCAGCTTGGCCTCGTTCACGTATGCGTTGCCCGGACCCACGATCTTGTCCACGCGGGCGATCGAGTCCGTTCCGTAGGCGAGCGCGGCGATGGCCTGCGGTCCACCGACCGCCCACACTTCGTCGATGCCGAGGACGTCCGCCGCCGCGGCGACAAGACCCGAGCCCTCGGGTGGCGTCATCACGACGATGCGCTCCACCCCGGCGACCTGCGCCGGCACCGCGCACATGACGAGCGTCGAGACGAGACCGCGCGGAACGTAGATACCGACCGAGCGCACAGGCACCCAGCGCCGCTCGAGCTTGACGCCGGGCGTGATCTCGAGGCTGACGTCGGGCGGGCGCTGCAGCTTGTGCCAGCGGCGGACGGAATCTGCGAGTGCCAACAGCGACTCGGTAGGAAGGCCGTCGCTGGGCTCGGCGCGGGCAGGCTCTGCTTCGTCAAGGCGGAGCGTCCATTCCCACAACGCGGCATCGCCGCGCTCGGCGACGTCGCGCACGATTCGCTCGACGCTGCTCATCGGCAAGCGACCCTCATGCAAGGATCCTCTCCACGGGAAGGAGCAGGATCGACGAGCCGCCGGCGGCCTCGAGCTGTGGCAGCAACCGCCAGACATCGGCGGCGGGAACGAGGGCGTGCACGGCCACCATGCCGGGCTCGGTGAGCGGTAGGACGCTCGGCGCGCGCGAGCCGGGAACGATCGCGCAGATCTCCTCCAGTGCACTCTCGGGCGCGTTCAGCATCAGGTACCGCGCCGCGCGGGCATCGACCACGCTTCGCAGGATTCCTGCCAGGCGGTGGGCGCGATCGTCGTCGCCGTTCGGGCGGGCGATCAGCGTCGCCTCGGACGCGAAGAGCACGCCGAGCGAGCGGAGTCCGTTCGTACGCAACGTGTTGCCGCTCGAGACGAGGTCGACGATCGCATCTGCCAGCTTGAGCCGCGGAGCCACCTCTACGGAACCGGTGACCTCCACGAGCTCTACCTCGACGCCGTGTTCGCGCAGAGTCGCGCTCGCAAGACGCGGATAGACCGTCGCCGCGCGCAGGCCGTCGAGATCCGCGAGCGTGCGCGCGGATGATTCCTCCGGCACGGCGGCTTCGAGCGTGCAGACGCCGAAACCAAGGCGAAGCAGTTCCTCGACGTCGGCGCCGCGTTCGCGAACGAGGTCCGCTCCCGTGACGCCGCAGTCGACGACTCCGTCCTGCACGTACTCGGGCACGTCGGCAGCGCGGACGAGCAGCACGTCAACCGGCGCGTTGCGGCAGGGGAATGCGAGCGCCCGCTCACCGGGCTGCTCCGGTCCTAATCCCGCGTCTTCCAACAGGGCGACGGAAGGCTCGCGCAAGCGCCCCTTGGCGGGAATCGCGATCGTCAGGCGGTCCGCGCGTGCCGACGGCGCCGCCGGTCGAGCATCAGCCGGTAGCCGCCCTCGCCGTGACGCAGCCAGTGCGCCACCCGCGTCACGGTCGTCGTCGACGCGCCCGTTCTCTTGCTCACCTCGTGGTACGGCAACCCGCGATCGACCAGCTGTGCCGCTTGCCAACGGTGCGTCATCGCCTCCAGCTCGGAGAGCGTGCACAGATCGCGGAGGAACCGCTCCGCCTCGTCGACGTTGCGGAGCGAGACGACCGTCTTCAGCAGATCTCGTGTCTCTTTCGTTTTCCACTCGGGATGTGACCCTTCCGCCACGGCTCTGAACTCCCCGGCTCGGATGATTACGTATTAGCATACTAACATGGCAGAAGAAAGCTTCCAGGTGCTTCCCGCCGTCGATCTGCTCGGCGAGGAGGCCGTGCGGCTCGAACAGGGCGACTTCGGGCGCGTGGCTGCGCGGGCGCAGCCGGAGGAGCTGGTGCGGCGATTCGCGGCCGCGGGGGCGCGACTGATTCACGTCGTCGATCTCGACGGCGCCCGCCGCGGCCGCGTACGGGAGGACATCGTCGCGCGTCTCGCGGAGGCGGCCGCTCCTGCGAGGCTGCAGGCATCCGGCGGGATCCGCTCGCCGGCCGACGCCGAGCAGCTCCTCGCCGCGGGCGCCGCGCGTGTCGTCGTCGGGACTGCTGCCCTCGAGGAGGGAGAAGCTCTCGAACAATTCGTCGCCCGCTTCGGTGAGAGGCTCGTCGTCGCGATCGACGTCCGCGGTGGTCGTGTTGCAGTTCGCGGGTGGCTGGAGGACTCCGGCCTCGAGGCGGCGGAGGTTGCGCGGCGTTGCGCCGAGGTCGGCGTGTCGAGGATCCTGTGCACGGCGATCGAGCGGGACGGGATGCTCGGCGGACCGGACCTGGATCTCTTGGGCGAAGTCCGGGGGGCCTCGCGGTTGCCGGTGCTGGCCGCGGGCGGGATCCGCTCCGAGGCCGACCTAGCCGCTGTCGCCGCGATCGGTTGCGAGGGAGCCGTGGTCGGCCGCGCGCTGCTCGATGGATCGTTGCCCCTGTCCGCGGTCGTAGATCGCGAACCTGATCAAAAGTTTCCGAGAAGAAAGTAGCCCTCCTCCTCGCCCTCCCGGCAAAGTGTGACCGCGCGTGACCTCGTGGTCGGGCTTACGTTCCTCCATTTTCTCTTGGCAGTTGGCGGAGTTTGCTCGTCGGCCTAGCCTTGGAAGGCGTGCTCCGCGATCTGGCTGGTGAGTGCGAGCGTCGCTGCCGCGCTCGCGATGTCGGACTCGTTGGTAATGCCCTCGGTCACCACCCGGCGGAAATGCTCGAGCTCCGGCCCGAAGCCCATTGTGGCGCTTGTCATGTTGGGGGCGACCGGCACCGTGTAGTTGGGTCGCCGGGTGTGCTCCGGGCGCGCTGGCGGACGCCATGTGCACGTGTCGATGTTGTCGACGAAGAGCGAGTGGCCTTCGCCGAAGATCTCCACAGCCTCGTTGTGTTGCTTCCAGCTGCCCGTCGTGTTGGCGCGGATGTTCACCTACGCACCTGACTCCGACGTGGCCAGGATGGCAACGGTGTGCTCGGTCCCCTTGCCTCGCCGCACGTGAATGTCCTCGAGCTCGCCGAAGAAGAATCGCGCCAGGTCAAAATGGTGCGCAGGTCGCAGAGAGCGCCATTCCCGCGCCCGGCAGGTTCGGCAAGATGGAGGTCAGCGCGTGGATGCCGACGCCGATCGCTCCGACGCGCATCGGCCCGGCGTGACCTTCGCTCACCGCTTCTCGTAGGCGCTTTCGACCGGAGCGGTGCCGCGCTCGCGCGCTCTGTGCTCCGCGTGACCGCCGTCCCGGAACGCCCGGACCGGGTCGGGGTCGAGTCCTCTATCCGCTCGCCACCGGGCGACGACCGGACGTACGTCCGTCTCAAATGCGTCGGTGAGCGCCCGATGGGCGCCGAGCACGTCCCCTTCTGCCTGCGCCGTCGAAAGGACGGTCTCGTCGATCAAGAGCGCCTTCGCGTACGCCGTCTGGATGTTCATGACCGACTGGAGCATCGCGTCGATCTTTCCCTCGACGTTGTGCGACTGGTCGATCGTGAATGCGGTCGACGCCGCGACCTCCGCGAGGGCGATCTCATGCATGATCCGGAACAGCTCGAACGGGTCGACGGAACCGACGATCAGGTCGTCGTCTGCGTACTTCCGGTTGTTGAAATGGAAACCGCCGAGCAGGCCCTCGGCCACCAGCAGCGCCACGA
>WNFV01001123.1_pt1 | contig 36706 bp, 36 predicted proteins | sample 5400101 | NCBI WGS metagenome assembly WNFV01 (sample SAMN13153361, study PRJNA577476) | soil metagenome | isolation source: 115 cm soil or saprolite under grassland replicate 1 | place: USA:California | collected 2016-06-15 | reverse complement strand
CGCGCGGGAACGACATCATCGAAACGCTCTTCGTGACCGGATCAGCGCGGAGCAGCATCACGGTGTCGGAGCGGGACGGCTGCGACACGGCCTCGCCGGCGCGGTGGTCGTAGCCGATCACGAGCGCGATTGCCGCGTGCCCGGGCGGGGGCGGCTCGCCGAGGAACTTCTGCGCCGCCTTCGCATCTTCCGAGTGGGCACGCACCGCCGCCACGCTCTCGTGGAACCAGAGGTAGATCCCGGCGACCAGCGCGACCGCGAGCATCGCGATCACGACGGCGATCCCGAGCAGGACACGCCCGACGACCCTCGCGGTCGAACGGCGCGGCGGCTCGGGCTGCCGGTACCGCGACATCGGGGTCAGCGCGGAGGGAGGCAAGACCGAATAGCCGTTCCCGCCGAGGTCGCTGCCCCGTCCGATTCCTCGCTTCAGGGTGGTCTTCAAGCGCGCTTCGTCCGAAAATGAGACGCGCCTCGAACGAGGCGCCGCCGCCGACCAGGATACCCCAGGCCGTCGCGGGGGTCAGGTGTCTATCGGGTGACTACTGCACGCGCAAGGCGACGCGCGCCACGAGCGACCGCTCGAAGGCTGCGGGCAGCGGCTTCGCGATCCCGAGGAAGATCATCGCGACGTCCGTTGCCCCGCGATTGAAGACGACCAGGTCGACCGTGAAGGGCACGGTCGCGGACGGCGTCTTCAGCGACATGGCGATCCGGTACGCGTTGAGGCGGTCGCCGTACTTCGGGAAGGTGAGCGGGCCGGTCGAGACGATCCGCGCCGAGTTCGGCTTGCGGACCTGCTTGAGGAAGAGCTCGCCGAAGCAGTCCGCGAGCTGTAGGACCGCGACCCGGGCGTACCCGGCTCGCGCCCCCTGCGCCGTGCGGAAGACCCCGGTCGTGGACGAGACGAACGAGCCGTCGGCACGGTTGAAGTCAGGCGAGTCGTAGCTGCCGATCTCGACCAGGTCGGACTGGTCGGGATCGTAGTTCGAGCAACGCGGACTCGAGTCGTCCTTGTTGTTCGACGGCTCCGCCTTCCAGCCCGGGCCTAGGTCGGAGAGCCGGAGGGCGGCCGCCCGCGCGCGCGCCTGGCCGGCCTTCGTGATCTTCTTCTGCGGGTCGCCCTGCGCCGCAAAGGCCGTCCCCGCGAGAACCGCCGCGAGCGCGGCGACGACGAGGCCTGACCACTTCACGGGCGGGATCATCCCACAACGAGCGGATCGGTCGGCTCGTATCCCAGGTTGGGACGCAGACGCCGCTCGGCCTCGGCGAGCTCGACGCCCTGCCTCGCGGCGTAGTCCTCGACCTGGTCGCGCGCAAGCCGGCCGACGGAGAAGTAGCGCGCTTCGGGATGGGCGAGGTAGATCCCACTGACGCTCGCGGCCGGCATCGTCGCGTACGTCTCGGTCAGCTCGAGCCCGACCCGTTCGGCGCCGAGCAGCTCGAACAGTTTGCCCTTTTCCGTGTGGTCGGGGCAGGCCGGGTAGCCGAAGGCCGGCCGGATCCCGCGGTAGCGCTCGGCGACCAGGTCCTCGGCGGAGAGGGTCTCGTCTGGCGCGTACCAGTCGCGGCGGACCTCAGCGTGCAGCCACTCCGCGAACGCCTCCGCGAGCCGGTCGGCAAGCGCCTTGACCATGATCGCACGGTAGTCGTCGTGCTCTGCCTCGTAGCGGGCGGCCAGCCCACCGGCGCCGTGGATGCCGACGGCGAACGCGCCGATCCCGTCCCCGGCCGCCGCAACGTAGTCCGCGAGGCAGCGGTTCGGCCGCTCGTCGCCGTAGTCGGACTGCTGGCGCAGGAAGCAGAAGCGGGTGCCGTCCTCGAGCACGACGTCGTCCCCGTCGGCGGACGCCGGCCAGAAGCCGTACACCCCGCGCGCTTGTAACAGACTGTTACTAGTGAGCTCCTCGAGGAGCGCGAGCGCGTCGTCGTAGAGCTCGCGTGCCTCCGGGCGCTCCAGGATTGCAGGAAACCTTCCTTTCAGCTCCCAGGCGTGGAAGAAGAACTGCCAGTCGATGAAGCTGGAGAGCGTGACAAGGTCGGGCCCGACCGGACGAACGCCCGTGAACGGCGGCACGGCGAGGTCGTCGAACGAGACCCGCTGGCGGTTCGCGCGCGCGGCCTCCAGCGGGAGCAGCGGCTTTCGGTCGCGCTCGGCGTGCTGCTCGCGGAGCCGCTCCTGGAGCTCCCGGTTCTGGCGGTCGAACTCGTCGATGCGACCCGGGTCGAGCAGGCTCGAGACGGTGCCGACGACACGAGAGGCGTCGAGCACATGCACCGTCGGGCGCGAGTAGGCCGGCGCGATGCGGACGGCGGTGTGCTGCTTCGAGGTGGTCGCCCCCCCGATCAGGAGCGGCAGCCCGAGGCCACGGCGCTCCATCTCCTTGGCGACGTGAACCATCTCGTCCAGCGAGGGCGTGATCAGCCCTGAGAGCCCGACGAAGTCGGCCCCCTCAGCCGCGGCGGTGTCGAGGATGCGGTCGGCAGGCACCATCACCCCGAGGTCGATCACCTCGTAGTTGTTGCATCCGAGCACGACCCCGACGATGTTCTTGCCGATGTCGTGGACGTCGCCCTTGACCGTGGCGAGCACGACCTTCGCCTGCGCGCGAGCGGCGCCGTCGCGCTCCGCCTCCATAAACGGCTCCAGGTAGGCCACGGCGCGCTTCATCGCCCGCGCGCTCTTGACGACCTGCGGCAGGAACATCCGGCCGGACCCGAAGAGGTCGCCCACGACCTTCATCCCCTCCATCAGCGGGCCCTCGATCACGTCCAGCGGCCGCGGCAAGGCCTGCCGCGCCTGCTCGACGTCCTCCTCGATGAAGTCGACGATGCCGTGGACGAGCGCGTGCGAAAGGCGCTCCTCGACCGAGCCCTCGCGCCAGCTGAGGTCGATCTCTCGTTTCGTCGCCTGGCCCTTGACGCGGCTTGCGTACTCGACGAGGCGCTCCGTCCCGTCGGGACGGCGGTTGAGAAGGACGTCGTCGACGAGCTCGAGCAGCTCCGGCGGAATGTCCTCGTAGACCATCAGCTGCCCGGCGTTGACGATGCCCATGTCGAGGCCCGCCTGGATCGCGTCGTAGAGGAAGGCGGCGTGCATCGCCTCGCGCACGGCGTCGTTGCCGCGGAACGCGAACGAGAGGTTGGAGATGCCGCCGCTGATCTTCACGCCCCGGCAGCGTTGCTTGATCAGCGGCTCGGCCTCGATGAACGCCTTCGCGAACTCGTTGTGCTCCTCGATCCCCGTCGCGACCGCGAGCACGTTCGGGTCGAAGATCACGTCCTCGGGCGGGAAGCCGTCCTCGACGAGCAGCCGGTAGGCGCGCTCGCAGATCTCCACCTTGCGCTCCGCGGTCGCCGCCTGCCCCTCCTCGTCGAAGGCCATCACGACAATCGCCGCGCCGAAGTCGCGGGCCGTGCGCGCATGCTCGAGGAACGCCTCCTCCCCCTCTTTGAGGCTGATCGAGTTGACGATGCCCTTGCCCTGCACGCAACGGAGCCCGGCCTCGATCACCGACCAGCGCGAGCTGTCGACCATGATCGGCAGCCGCGCTACCTCCGGCTCGGTTGCGATCAGGTTGAGAAAGGTCGTCATCGCCTGCTCCGAGTCGAGCAGGTCGGCGTCCATGTTCACGTCGAGCACGTTGGCGCCACCGCGCACCTGCTCGAGCGCGATCCCGACCGCGCCCTGGAAGTCGCCGCCCTCGATCAGCGCCCGGAAGCGGGTGGAACCGGTCACGTTCGTGCGCTCGCCGATCATCACGAAGCCGGTGTCCTCGGTGATCTCGAACGGCTCGAGGCCGGAGAGCCGCGTCCGCGCCTTCCGCTTCGGGACCTGTCTGGGGGACAGTCCCCTGGTCGTGTCCGCAATTGCCCTCGTGTGATCGGGCGTTGTGCCGCAGCAGCCGCCGACCACGTTGAGCAGGCCGTCGCGCGCGAACTCGCCGAGCAGCCGGCTCGTGTCATGCGCCTGCTCGTCGTAGCCGCCGAACGCGTTCGGGAGGCCGGCGTTCGGGTGGCATGAGACGTACGTGGGCGCGACGCGGGCGAGCGCCTCCACGTGTGGGCGCATCTGGGCCGCTCCCAGCGAGCAGTTGACGCCGACGATCAGCGGGTCGGCGTGCTCGACCGCGATCCACCAGGCCTCGATCGTCTGGCCGGAGAGCGTCCGTCCGGAGAGGTCGACGATCGTCACGGACAGCCACAACGGCACCTCCGGGGCGACCTCGCGAGCGGCGGCGATCGCGGCCTTGCCGTTCAGCGTGTCGAAGATCGTCTCGATCAGGAGCAGGTCGGCGCCCCCGTCGCGCAGAGCGGCGATCTGCTCCGCGTAGGCGGCCTGCACCTGGTCGAACGTGTGCGTGCGGAACGAGGGATCCTCGACCTTCGGCGACAGCGACAGCGTCACGTTCAGCGGGCCTACCGAGCCGGCGACGAATCGCGGCCGCGCCGGATCCTTCGCCGACCAGTCGTCGGCGGCCGCGCGCGCCAGCCGGGCGCCTGCCAGGTTCATCTCCCCCACCGCGCCCTCGAGCCCGTAGTCGGCCTGGCCGATCGAGGTCGCCGTGAAGGTGTTGGTGGTCGCAAAGTCGGCGCCGGCGGCGAAGTAGTCGTCGTGGATCGAGGCGACGATCTCCGGGTGCGTCAGATTGAGCAGGTCGGGATCGCCGCGGACGTCGGTCGGGTGGGCTGCGAACGCCTCTCCCCGCCACTCCTCCTCGGTCAGCCCACGCCCCTGCAACAGCACGCCCCAGGCGCCGTCGAGTACGAGGATCCGCTCGCGGAGGAGGCTCTCGAGTGTCGTGCGCGTGTCGGTCATCCTCTGCTCCCGCCTAAGAGTTCGGGAGCCGGACGGCTCGCGGGCTCTTTAGGCGTTTTTTATCCTGGTCGCCAAGCTGCCGTTCAAAGCTTTCCAGGTGCTCTCAGCGTAGCTGAAAAAGAACGGGGAAACCGTGATTCTCCCGCTCGCGCCCTCCTGCTCAGACGTGCTCGGAACCCGGCGAAACGCGTGGACGGATGCGGGCGACATCGCCTCCGGTGGCGACCGCAAGCTGGTTCTCCGCATGGCGGATCCGCTGCTCGAGCTGCCAGCGGTCGGCGTCCGACTCGCCCGCCTCGATCCGGGCCAGCTCGGCCCGGCCCGCCTCCAGCTGCTCCTGGGCGCGCTCCCGGTCGATCTCGTCCACGTTCACCGCGTCGTCGACCAGCGCAAGCGCGCGATCCTGCTCGACCTTGAAGAAGCCGGGCCCGGTTGCGAACTCGCGCACGTCCTGGTTGCGGCGCACGTGCACGCGGGTCGAGCCTGCCTTGAGCAGAGCGATGAGGGGTGCGTGGCGCGCGAGCACGCCGATCTCCCCGTCGGCGCCGGGGACGATCAGCATCTCCACCTCGCCGTCGAAGGCAGAGCCGTCGGGGGTGACGAGCGAGACGTCGAACGTCGCCATGCGTCTAGGCGGCGGCTGCCGCCTCCTCGCGGCCGCTCTGCACAGCCTCCTCGATCATGCCGACCATGTAGAAGGCCTGCTCGGGGAGGTCGTCGTGCTTGCCGTCGAGGATCTCCTGGAAGCCCTTGACCGTGTCCTCGAGCTTGACGTATGTGCCGGGGCGCCCGGTGAACACCTCGGCGACGTTCATCGGCTGTGAGAAGAAGCGCTCGATCTTGCGCGCGCGCTGGACGACGAGCTTGTCCTCGTCGGAGAGCTCGTCCATGCCGAGGATCGCGATGATGTCCTGGAGGTCCTTGTAACGCTGGAGCACCTCCTGGACGCGCGTCGCCGTCTCGTAATGCTCCGCCCCGACCACGCCCGGCTGCAGCGCCCGCGAGTTCGAGTCGAGCGGGTCGATCGCCGGGTAGATCCCCTTCTCGGAGATCGACCGCGCGAGCACGATGAACGCGTCCAGGTGCGCAAACGTGTTCGCCGGAGCGGGGTCGGTGAGGTCGTCCGCGGGCACGTAGATCGCCTGCACCGACGTGACCGAACCGGTGCGCGTCGACGTGATCCTCTCCTGCAGCTGGCCCATCTCGGTTGCGAGCGTCGGCTGGTAGCCGACCGCGCTCGGCATGCGGCCGAGGAGCGCCGAGACCTCGGAGCCCGCCTGCACGAAGCGAAAGATGTTGTCGATGAAGAAGAGGACGTCCTGGCCCTCGTCGCGGAAGTACTCCGCCATCGTCAGCCCTGAGAGGCCGACGCGCAGCCGGGCGCCCGGCGGCTCGTTCATCTGGCCGTAGACGAGCGCGACGCGGTCGATCACGCTCGACTCCTTCATCTCGATCCAGAGGTCGTTGCCCTCGCGCGTGCGCTCGCCGACGCCGGCGAACACGGACACGCCGCCGTGCTGCTCGGCGACGTTGTGGATCAACTCCTGGATCAGCACCGTCTTGCCGAGGCCGGCCCCGCCGAAGAGGCCGATCTTGCCGCCTCGGACGAAGGGCGCGATCAGGTCGATGACCTTGATTCCCGTCTCGAAGATCTCGGCCTTCGGCGAGAGGTCGCGGAAGGCCGGCGGATCGCGGTGAATCGGCCAGCGCTCGCCGGTCGCGGGTTCCTTCTGGTCGACGGGCTCGCCGAGAACGTTCCAGAGGCGGCCGAGCGTCTCCTTGCCGACGGGCACGCTGATCGGCCCGCCGGTGTCGACGACGTCCACGCCGCGCGGCAGGCCGTCGGTGGAGTCCATCGCGACCGCCCGCACACGGTCGTCGCCGAGGTGCTGCTGGACCTCGGCGATCAGGTCGAGCGCGTAGGAGCCGTCGCCGCCGGCGACGGTGATCCGCAGCGCGTGGTTGATCTCGGGCAACTCGCCGGGGAACACGGCATCGATGACGACGCCCTTCACCTCGACGACCTTGCCGACGTTTTGCTCGTTAGCCATTGGACTCCTGAAGAGGCGATTGCACGAAAAGGCGCCCTACCCAGCGCCGTGGCGGGCAGACGCCGGGAGTCTATCGAAGTGCTTGTCCGGGGCTTGGCAGGGGCCCCCAGCAGTATGCGGTCTGGACAGGCTAAAGACCGTCAGACCGGCGGCGGGACATCGACCGGCTCGGCAGGGCCCGGCTCGAACACCGGCTCGCGCTCCTGCGGCTGGATCTCGCCTGCCTTGATCTTCTCCGCCCAGTGGCACGCAACGAGGTGGCCCGAGCCGATCGAGCGCAACGGCGGCACGTCGTCACGACAGCGCGTCGGCTGGACGTACGGGCAGCGCGTGTGGAAGCGACAGGCCGGCGGAGGATGAGCCGGGCTCGGCAGGTCGCCCTGCAGCAGGATCGGCTCACGCTTGGACTCCACCTCGGGGTCGGGAATCGGCACCGCAGAGAGAAGCGAGATCGTGTACGGGTGCAACGGGTTGTCGTAGAGATCCTCGGCCGGCGAGACCTCGACGATCCAGCCCAGGTACATGACGGCAATCCGGTCGGAGATGTGGCGCACGACGGCCAGATCGTGCGCGATGAAGAGGTACGTGAGCCCGAACTCGGTCTGGAGCTCCTCCATCAGGTTGACGATCTGCGCCTGGATCGAGACGTCGAGGGCCGACACGGGCTCGTCGGCGACGACGAAGTCGGGGTTGAGCGCGAGGGCGCGAGCCAGCCCGATCCGCTGCCGCTGCCCGCCGCTGAACTCGTGCGGATAGCGCGTCGCGGCGTCGGCCGGGAGCCCGACGATCTGGAGCAGCTCCCGGACGCGCGGCCCGGTCCGGCTTCCGCGCACGAGCCCGTGCACGCGGAGCGGCTCGCCGATGATCCGACCGATGCTGTGACGCGGGTTGAGCGACGCGAACGGATCCTGGAAGACGATCTGCATCCGCCGTCGCAACGGCCGCAGGTCGCGCTCGCCGAGTCCCGTGATGTCTTGGCCGTCGAACACGATCCGCCCCGCCGTCGGCTTGTAGAGCCTGAGCAGGGTGCGGCCGACGGTGGACTTCCCGCAACCCGACTCGCCGACGAGGCCGAGCGTCTCGCCACGACGGATCTCGAAGCTGACGTCGTCGACCGCGCGCACGTCGCCGACGTGGCGGTCGAGCACGATCCCCGATTTGATCGGAAACCAGACCTTCAGATTCTCGACCTCGACCAGGTTGCCGTTGGCACTCATCCGACGGCGGCCTTCCGCTCCGTTGCCCACGCGGACTCGGGGACAGGGTTGAAGCAGGCGACCCAATGGCCTGGCTCGACCTCACGGAGCGGCGGCACCTCGAGCCGCGACTGCTCCACCTCATAGCGGCAGCGCGGCTGGAACGGGCATGCAGCCGGCGCGGTCAGCATGTCGCGCGGCTGCCCCTCGATCGGCTGGAGCTTCGCCTTCCGCGCCGCATCCAGCCGCGGCACACTCTGGAGCAGGCCGAGCGTGTACGGGTGGCGGGGCCGTGCGAAGAGCTGGTCGGCGAAGGCGGCCTCCATGATCAGGCCTCCGTACATCACGTTCACGCGCTCGCACATGCCGGCCACGACGCCGAGATCGTGCGTGATCAGGACGAGCGCCGTGTTCCGCTCGGCGACGAGCTGGCGCAGCAGGTCGAGGATCTGCGCCTGGATCGTCACGTCGAGCGCGGTCGTCGGCTCGTCAGCGATCAGCAGCTTCGGCTCGCAGGCGAGCGCCATTGCGATCATCGCCCGCTGCCTCATCCCGCCCGAGAACTGGTGCGGGTAGTCCTTCAGCCGGAGCTCAGCGCTGGGGATGCCGACCCGCGCGAGCAGCTCGCCGGCGCGTTTGGTCGCAGCCTTCTTGCGCATGCCGAAGTGAGTCTCGAGAACCTCCCGGACCTGCCGGCCGATCGTCAGCACAGGATTCAGGCTCGTCATCGGGTCCTGGAAGATCATTGCGATCTCACGCCCGCGGATCCCGCGGAGCTGCGAGTCGCTCAGCGCCAGCAGGTCGCGTCCGTCGAACAGCGCCCGCCCGGAGATGACCCGGCCGTTCCGCGCCAGGATCCCGAGTAGTGCAAGCGAGGTGACGCTCTTGCCGCAGCCCGACTCGCCGACGAGGCCGAGCGTCTCGCCAGGCGCGATGTCAAAGGACACACCGTTGACGGCGTAGACGGTCCCGCGCGCGGTCGCGAATTGGACGCGCAAGTCCTCCACGGACAGGAGCGGCTGCCTAGACACGACCCCGGAGCTTCGGATCGAGAGCCTCGCGCACTCCGTCGCCGATCAGGTTGAACCCGAGCACCGAGAGCACGATCGCCACCCCGGGCGAGATGGCGAGGAAGGGCGCACTCTGCAGGTACGTGTCGACCTGCGTCAGCATCGTGCCCCACTCGGGCGTCGACGGATCTTGCGGGCCTAGGCCCAGAAAACCTAGGCCGGCGACGTCGATGATCGCCGTCGCCATTGCGAGCGTGCCCTGCACGATCACAGGGGACACAGCGTTCGGGAGGATGTGCGAGAAGAGGATCGCGCGTCGAGGGGTACCCACCGCCCGAGCCGCGAGCACGAAGTCCGTCTCCCGCTGGGCGAGGACCGAGCCTCGCAAGAGTCGGGCGAAGATGGGCACGTTCGTCACTCCGACGGCGACCATGATCTGCCAGAAGCCGGGGCCCAGCGCGGCGACGAGCCCGATCGCAAGGAGCAACCCCGGGATCGCGAGCATGATGTCCATCACGCGCATGATCAGAGAGTCGATGAATCCGCCGAGATAGCCGGCGATCGAGCCCAGCACGAGGCCGATCGACAATCCGACCGAAACGGCGACGACTCCGATGACGAGAGAGAAGCGGGCGCCGTAGAGGAGTCGTGAGAGCTCGTCGCGGCCGAGCTGGTCGGCGCCGAGCCAGTGCGCGCTCGACGGCCCAGGACAGCAGCCGTTGACGATGAGACTGAGGTTCTGCTCGCGCGGCCCGTAGGGCGCGATCACCGGCGCGAAGATGGCGATCACGACGAAGGCGCCGACCAGGCAGAAACCGGCGATCGCGGCCGGATTCCGGCGGAGGCGAGACCAGGCATCGCTCCACAGCCCGCCGGCCGGCGCTTCGAGCTGGATCTCTCTCGACTCGAGCTCGGCTACACTCATCTACGAGAGCCGGATCCGCGGATTGATGATCGCGTACGAGAGGTCGACGAGCAGGTTGACCACGACGAACACGACCGCGAGGAAGAGAATCCCGCCCTGCAGGACCGGGTAGTCGCGGTTGAAGATCGCTTCCTTCAGCCAGCTCCCGACGCCCGGCCACGAGAAAATCGTCTCGGTCAGCACCGCTCCCGAGAGCAGCAGTCCGGTCTGGAGCCCGATGATCGTCGAGACCGGCAGGAGCGCATTCCGGAGAACGTGACGCCTGTCGACCACGAGCGGCGACAGGCCCTTCGCGCGAGCAGTGCGGACGTAGTCCTCGTTCTGCACATCGAGGACCGCTGCCCGCGTGATCCGCGTGACGATTGCCAGCGGAATCGACCCCAGCGCGAGCGCGGGCAGGATCAGATGCCTGATGGTGTCCCACAGTGCCCCGGGATCACCGTTGAGGATCGCGTCGAGGAAGTAGAAGTTGGTCGGGTGCGGCCTCTCCGCGAGGATGTCCTCGCGGCCCACGCTCGGTAGCCAGTGCAGCTTGACCGCGAAGATGTACTTCAGGATCAGGCCGAGGAAGAAGATCGGAATGGAGATCCCGAGCAGCGAGGCGACCAGGCTGGCGTTGTCGAACCAGCTGCCGTAGCGCTTGGCCGCAAAGAAGCCGAGCGGCAAGCCGATGACCATTGCGAAGAGGATCGCCGCGAGCGCGAGCTCGACCGTCGCCGGAAAGCGGTGGCCGATCTCGTAGGTGACCGTGCGTGTCGAGGCGATGCTCGTCCCGAGGTTGCCGTGCACGGTCGTGTCCAGATAGCGCCAGTACTGCACGTACAGCGGCTTGTCGAGCCCGTACTGGTGACGGATCCGAGCGACAGCCTCGGGAGTTGCGTGCTCACCGAGCAGCGCGTCGGCAGGCGAACCGGGGAGAAGGTGGATCCACCCGAAGACGAGAATCGAGAGCCCGACCAGGATCGGGACGAGGAGCAGCAACCGGCGGATGACGAAGCGAAGCATCTCGTCAGTCCGCCGGTTGTTTGCTGACTCCTACTTGGTTGCCCTACCCGTAGTAGATCTTGGACAGATCCTCGTTGATCACGCCGGTCGGCGAGGGGATGAACCCCTTCACGTTGCTGTCGAAGGCGATACCCGACCCAGACCACACGTAGGGGATGACGGGCAGGAACTTCATCACCTGGATGCTGGCCTGCTCGTAGAGCGCGGTCCGCTTGTCGAGATCCGTCTCCGCGTCCGCCCTTGCGAGTAGGTCGAAGAGAGCCTGGTTCTTGAAGCCGAACTGCGGAGTCTCGCTTCCGAAGTGGACGTTCAGGAAGTTGGCCGGATCGGCGAAGTCGGCGATCCAACCGAACAGGAACAGCTGATCCTTGCCAGCCTGGACTCCCGCCCGGTAGTCGGGCCGCCATGGCGCCGAGTGCGGGGTCACGTCGAAGCCGGCCTTTGCCAGGTCGGCTGAGAAGGCCTGGAAGTTGTTGGTCTGCTGTGGCATGTACGGCCGATTGCCGCCGGCCCCCGGGTACCAGAAGTCGACCTTCACCGGCAGCTTCAGGCCTGCCTGCTGCAGGAGCTGCTTCGACTTCGTCGGGTTGTAGGGATACGACGGCACGCCCTTCTTCGCGTTGCCGAACAACGACGGCGGCAGGAACTGGTTCGCGACGCTGCCGATTCCGCCGTAGAACGCCTTCACAACCGGGCCCTTGTTGATCCCGTACGCAAGCGCCTGGCGGACGAGCGGGTTGTTCATCGGCGGGATCGACTGGTTGATGCCGATGTAGCCGACGGTGAACGGCGGGCGCTTGTAGAGCTTGAACTTGCCCGTGATCTGACCGAACTGCGTCGGGTCGGCATTGTCGTAGCCCTGGACCTCACCGCTCTGAAGCGCCTGGAGCCGCGCTGACGCATCGGTGATCGGAACGATGATGATGCGCGCCAGCTTGGCCTTCGGGCCCCAGTAGTTCGGGTTGCGGACGAGGGTCAGCTTGCTTCCGACCGTCCACGACTGGAGCATGTAAGGCCCTGTGCCCACTGGATGCTGGGTTGCGAACGTGCCGGTCGGATGGAAGACGCCGGTTGCGTCGACCGTGCCCGCATCGGCCTGGTACTTCTTGAGCGCCGTCGGGCTGGCGATGCCGAACATGGGCAACCCGATCGCGGCCACGAACGAGCTCGACGGCCGGCTCAGGATCAGCGAAACGGTGTACTGGCCACGCGCTTTGCAGCCGCGATAGAGGCTCTTGTCGGGCCCGGGATTTCCGGACGCGGGGTTGGCGAAACCCAGGAAGACCGTGTTCCAGTAGTAGCTCAGCGAGGGATTCTGGAGCGGTCCCGGGAAATGGTACCAGCGCGTGAAGTTGTAACAGACAGCGGCCGCGTTGAAGGGCGTGCCGTCCGAGAACTTGACGTTCTTCCTCAGCTTGAACGTCCAGATCCGATTGTTCTTGCTGACCGACCAGCTGGTCGCAAGCGCGGGCCCGATCTTCGTCCCGCCCAGCTTGGCGCCGACGAGGCCCTCGAAGATCTGGCGGCCGACGCGAATCGATTCACCGTCTGAGACGAGCGCTGGGTCGAGAAGCGCCGGGTCTGCCGATCCTGCGTAGACGAGCGTGTCCTTGGCAAAACCCTTTTGCCCGCCTGCGGAGCTGTAGCCGATGAGCGTCAGCGTCGTAGCGGCCACGACCACCAGCGGAATTAAAAATCGAAGCTTTCTCCTCAAAATTTCCTCCTTCATGGGTGCGCTCGGCAGTATCTCAGAGCAAAGACGTCGGAACGCATGTCTTGGTTAGCCGGCCTGCACGTTCTGCTCCTGAGCCGTTGGACACCTCAAGAGGGAGATTGAACACGAGCTACCCAGCGCCGCGGCGGGCGGGCGAGCGCCCGGAGTCTACCGAAGCCCGACCGCTCCGACACCCGAAGCGACTCGGCGATCTCGGCACGCTTGAGGCCGTCCGCGACGCGGTCGGCGTGGTCGAGCGCTCAGCAGTACGAGGCGAGTGGCGGGTACATCATCGCGTTCAGACTAACGATCGTGGTCCGCGCCCGGACGGGGGGAGCTTACCATTCGGTGGCCGCTGTGTACAGGCCGCCCGGAGCGAACCGGATGATCTGGGGAGTTCGCGGCAGCCCGGCCGGCCAGTCGTAACGCTCGTTGGCGACAGCTCCGGCCTTGGGGCTGAACGTGGCGACCCGGCCCGGTGCCCGACCCGGATCGAACGACGAGAGACCGAGCCAGACGCCGACCGAGGCAACGGCCACGCCGGCTGCGACGCTCTGGACGAGGTGAGCGATCCGGCGGGACGGTCGCGAGACGACGATGGGCGCGCACATCTGTTCGAGTGGAGTTGCCCGCAGGCATTCGGTGACGGCGACGATGTCCCGCGCGTCGGCGGCACAGCGCGCACATCGTCGGAGGTGCCTCTTGAGCACCGCCTGCTCGAAGCGGGACAACTCACCGTCCAGGTCGAGCGAGACGAACTGAGCTGCCCGCTCACAGGTTGTCGAACGGACGTCCACCCACCTTCTTTGACGCACACTCGCGGAAGGAGTTAGCGTAAACGACGCCCGAGCGCGAGGATCGCGGAGGTTTCTTACCCGGCCGCCGCGGCCTTGGTCGTGTCGGCCGGCCGCCGCCGCATCTCGTCGGCAGCCATCGGCCACCGCTCGAGCGGATAGAAGCACTTGGCCTCATGCCCGTGGCCGAAGCTGAACGCAGGCGGATCCTCGGCGTCGCACACGCCTTCGTGGAAACGCGGGCAGCGGGGATGGAAGACGCAGCCGGAGGGAGGATCGATCGGGTTCGGGACGTCGCCCTCGAGCACGATCTGCTGGCGGGCACGTCCCAGCTTGGGGTCGGGGATCGGAACGGCCGAGAGGAGGGCGCCCGTGTATGGATGCTTCGGCGCGGCGTAGAGGTCCTTCGCGCCGGCGAACTCGGCCATCCTGCCGAGGTACATGACCATCACCCGGTCCGAGATGTACCGGACCACGTTCAGGTCATGGGCGATGAAGACGTAGGTGAGGTTGAACTCGTGCTGCAGGTCCTTGAGCAGGTTCAGGATCTGCGCCTGCACCGACACGTCGAGCGCCGACACCGGCTCGTCGCAGACGATCAGCTTCGGGCTCACGGCGAGCGCACGGGCGATGCCGATCCGCTGACGCTGGCCGCCCGAGAACTCGTGCGGAAACCGGTTGTAGTGCTCGGGGTTGAGGCCGACGATCTCCAGCAGCTCCTGAACGCGGCGCTTGATCTCCAGCTCGGTGCGGTGCTCGTGCACCTGCAGCGCCTCGCCCACGATGAAGCCGACGCGCTTGCGCGGGTTCAGCGATGCGTACGGGTCCTGGAAGATCATCATCATGTCGCGACGCACGGGCCGCATCTGCGTGCGAGACAGACGCGTGATGTCGCGCCCTTCGAAGATGATCGTGCCGTCCGTCGGGTCGAGGAGTCGCATGACGCAGCGGGCCATCGTCGACTTCCCGCAGCCGGACTCGCCGACGACCCCGAGCGTCTCGCCGCTCCGAACGCTGAAGCTGATGCCGTCGACGGCCTTCACGGCGCCGATCTGCCTCTTGAAGACGATCCCGCGGGAGACGGGGAAGTGCTTCTTCAGGTTCTCGACCTGGAGGATCGCGTCGTTCACCGCTCGCCCTTCACTCCGCCACCGCGGCCAGCGTCTTCGCTGCCTCGCGCGACTTGGTCTCGTCGTCGAGGAAGCACGCCTGGAGATGATCGTCCGATCCGTTCACGGGCATCAGGCGCGGATCCTCCGCGCGGCAGCGGGAAAACGCGTATGCGCAACGTGGGTTGAAGCGGCACCCATTGGGCGGGGCAAGGAGCGAGGGCGGCTGACCCGGGATCTGCACGAGCCGCTCGACGTCGGCACCGAGCCGCGGGAGCGACCCGAGCAACCCCCACGCATATGGATGCCGCGGCTGCTCGAAGAGGTCGTCGACGGCGGCGTACTCCACGACCCGGGCGGCGTACATGACGACGATGTCATCGGCTATCTCCGCGACGACCCCGAGGTCGTGAGTGATCATGATGATCGCGGTGCCGTGATCGCTCTGGAGCTTCGCCATCAGGTTGAGGATCTGCGCCTGCGTGGTCACGTCGAGCGCGGTCGTCGGCTCGTCGGCGATGAGCACCGCCGGATTGTTGATCAGCGCCATGGCGATCATCACGCGTTGACGCATGCCGCCGGAGAACTGGTGTGGGTAATCGTCCAGGCGGCGCCCCGCCTGCGGAATCCCCACCTCCTTCAGCACCTCGAGTGCCCGCGCTCTCGCCTGCGCCTTCGACACGTCCCTGTGCAGGAGAACCGCCTCGATCAGCTGGTTACCGATCCGGTGCACCGGGTTCAGCGATGTCATCGGATCCTGGAAGATCATCGCGATCTCATCCCCCCGGATCTCGCGGAGCCGCCTCGGCGAGGCCTTCAAGAGGTCCTCGCCCCTGAACAGCGCCTCGCCGGAGATTCTGGCTGTCTTCGGATTCAAACCCATGATCGACAGGTTCGTCACGCTCTTCCCGCAGCCGGACTCGCCGACGATGCCAAGCGTCTTGCCAGCCTCGAGCGCGAACGAGACCCCGTCGACCGCGCCGACGATCCCGTCGTCGGTGACGAACGAGGTGCGGAGGTCACGAACGTCGAGCAGCAGCTCTCCGCTCGTCCGCCGAGGAGCGTCCAGCGTCGGTCCCTGCGTCACTCGAGCCTGATCCTTGGATCGATGAACGCGTAGAGGACGTCCACCATGAGGTTGAGGACGATGATGCACAGCGTCGCGAAGACGACGACGCCCTCGATCGTCGGCAGGTCGAAGTTCTGCAGGCTCTGCACGGCCAGCCGGCCGAGGCCGGGGAGGCCGAAGATGTACTCGGTGAAGATCGCGCCGCCGAGGGCGATCGCGATGTCCATGCCCAGCATCGTCACAACCGGAAGCATCGCGTTTCGCAGCACGTGCTTCCCCATCACACGGGGCTCCGGCGCCCCCTTGGCCCGCGCGGTGCGCACGTAATCCTCGCCGAGCGTGTCCATTACGTTCGCTCGGATCATCCGGACGTAGATCGCGGTGAACAGGATCGCGAACGTCGTCCAGGGCAGGACCATGTGGTCGAACCAGTCGACGGGGCCACCGCAGGTTGCGCCCACGGGGGGATTGATCATGTCGCAGTAGCCCGCGTTCGGGAAGAGGCTCCACTTGAAGCCGAACAGGTACTGCAACACCAGCCCGATGAAGATGACGGGCAAGGAGATCCCGATCAGCACGAAAACCATCGCCGAGCGGTCTAACAGGGATCGCGGTCTGAGCGCCGAGAGGACGCCGATCGGGATCGCGAGCAGCATCCACAGGATCGCGCCGCCGAACACGAGTGAGGCGGTCACAGGCGCTGCGTCCCCGACCATCGTATTGACCTCGCGCCGATTCACGAACGAGCGGCCGAGGGACTGGTCGACGACGAGGCGCTTCAGGAACAGGCCGTACTGGTACGGCACGGAGTGGTCGAGCCCCAGGTAATGGCGGACGCGCACGACGTCTGCCGGCCTTGCGCTCCTTCCGGCGGCGAGGACGGCTGGGTCGGCTGGAATGACGAAAAAGATGATGTACGTGATCATCGTCACGGCGACGAAGAGCACGACCGCCCAGAGGAGACGCCGAACGATGTACCGGTACATGGGGCTGAAGGGTAGCGGGTAGTGGGTTTTTCGAGGGATGCCGGAGAGGCGGCGCGGGCAAGGGCCCGCGCCGCCTCTCCGCGTCTGTCAGCCGGCTACTTCTTGCAGAGTGCTGCGTAGTCGGTTTCGAACACTGGGTTGTACAAGTAGCACCCGATGTGGGAGGACACGAACAGCCGGTTCGTGCGGTTCAGGATCGGCGCCCACGGCGGATCCTCGGCCATAATCGCCTTGTCGAGGGCGTCGTAGGCGGCGTTCCGGCCGGCCCCGGGCGCGATCAGCGCCGCCTTGTGCATCTGGGAGTTGAACTTCGCGTTGTCGTAGTACGCGTCGTTGTTGTTCGACGTCGGGCCGAGGGACGTGCCGTCAAGCAGAATGTTGATGAAGTCGAAGGGGTCGTTGTAGTCCGCGCCCCATGCCGACCAGTTGATGTCGTAGGTCGCCTGAGCCCGGTTCCTTGCGGTCACGAACTGCTGGGCCCGCGGAAGGAGCTTGATCGAGACGTCGACCCCGATCTGCTTGAGGTTGAACTGCACGACCTGCGCCTGGAGCGGTCCAGGGCCCGCGTTCGGCGCCCACATCTCCGCCTTGCCGTCGCCCGTGTGACCGGCGGCGAGCTTCTTCGCCTGGGCCACCACGGGCGCTTTGATCGGGTAGCCGTTCCTCAGCACCTGGGTCTTCTTGGTCACCCCGGACATGCCGGGCGGCAGGATCCGATTCGTCCGGGCGCCGGCGAGGTACCCGCGCTGTGCCGTGTACGCATGGCGGTCGACGGCATAGTTCACGGCCTTCGCCAGGTTGGGGTTGTTGCGGAACAGCCGGTTGGGGTCGTGGTTGAGGGCGAGGTAGTCGACCTCGAGCTGCGACCGAAGGAAGAACTGCTTCTTGTTGATCCCGTACTTCTGTGCGATCCCCGCATACAGGGTCGGCGTGACGCCGTCTGCAGCGTAATCGGTCGTCCCCTTGACGACGTTCTGGTAGATGACGTCGGGCGAGTTACCGATGTTCACCTGGATCGTGTCCGCGTTGTGCGGGCGCGGGCCCTTGTAGAACGTGTTCCGCTTGATCGTGATCGACCGATTCGGCGTGCGGGACGCGACGTAGTACGGACCGCAGCTCGCGAACGCGTTCACGCCTGCCGGATCGTGGTTCGCCGCCAGCGCCGGTTCGATCGCCTGGAAGGGCGGCGTCGCCAAGCGCGCCAGCAGGTCGGGGCCCGGATGGACGAGCTTGATCGTCAGCTTGTTGCCCTTCGCGGCGACGCCCGAGACCGTCGAGGCCTTGTCGTCGAGCCGCTCCTGCGCGCCGACGATCAGGTCGCTGGACAGGAACGCCGTGGACGACTGGATCTTCGGGTCGGTCAGGCGGTCGATCGCCAGCTTGAAGCTTGCCGCAGTCACGGCCTGGCCGTTCGAGAACCGGTACCCCGGGCGGATGGTGAATGTGTACGTCTTCCCGTCCTTTGAGACGACGGGCAACCCGGCGGCTACCTCAGGCTGCACCTGGCCGCCGGCCGGAGCTTCCTTGTCCGGGTAGTTCATCAGCTTGCACGCCGTCGCATACTGCAGCTCCCACGACGGCGCGTAGTACGTCAGCTGCGGGTCCGTGTAGTCGACGTCCGAGGTGAGCTCGGCGACGATCGTCCCGCCCGCCGCCGCCGTGCTGGCCTTCGCCGGACGCACCTTCGACGGCGCCGCGGTGGCGCTCGCGGCGATGATCAAGCCGGTCCCGATCACCGCTGCAGCCACCGAGAGCCAGATCTTTTTCTCCATTTGGTCTCCTTTCGAGAACGCGGCCCATACCACGCGGGGGCTGTGCAGATACAACCTCCACGCCGTAAGACGGCGTCGCGGGAGTCTAGTTAGTTGGATTACGCGCTGCGAGCGGCAGCTAGCGCGAGCCGCCCCGCGGGTCGAACGCGTCGCGGAGCCCATCGCCGAGCAGGTTGAAGGCGAGGGTGGTCAGCAGCAGCGCGATCCCCGGCCACAGCATCAGCTGCGGCCGCGTGGTCAGGAACTGCGGCGCCTGCGCGAGCAGGTTCCCCCAGCTGGCGGTCGGCAGGTGGATCCCGAGGCCAAGGAACGACAGCCCGGCCTCGAAGAGGATGAACTGGGCGACGTTGAGGGTCGAGAGCACGATGATCGGGCCGATCAGGTGCGGGAGGATGTGAGAGCGGATGATCCGCCAATCGCTGGCACCTACCATCCGGGCCGCCTCCACGAACTCCTTCTCCCGCAACGAGAGCGTGATCCCGCGAAACACGCGTGCGGGGTAGAACCAGCTGAAGAAGCCAAACACGATCACGAGCGTGATCACGCCCTCCCCGAGGAAGCCGAACGTGATGGTGTCCATGCGGGTGCCCACCGTCGCTGCGAGCGCGATCACGACCAGAAGGAACGGGAGCGCCATCGTGACCTCGGTCAGGCGCGAGATGAATGTGTCGATCCACCCTCGGAAGAAGCCCGCCATCGACCCGAGCAGGAGCCCGAGCGCCATCGAGAGGATCGTCGCTCCGACGCCGACCTCGAGCGAGACCTGGGCGCCGTACAGCACACGCAGGAACTCGTCACGGCCGAGTGTCGAGTCGCCGCCGAGGATCAGCACCTGGCTCTCGGTCTGGCCGCTCGCGTTGAGCACCTGGACATGGGACCAGGGTTTGGCCGGCTGCAGGTTTGCGTCCACACCGCCATTCGAGAAGAACGGCACGTTCGGGCCGTGGCCAAGAAAGTGCGAAGCGATCGGCGCGCCGGCGAACGCGACAAAGACCAGGAAAACAATAAAACCCGCCCCTGCCAACGCGAGCTTGTCCTTGCGAAGCCTCAGCCAGACGCTCTCCCAGTAGCCGCGGGCGCGAATTGCCGACGTCTCTCCTTCCGCAAGCGCGACATCGGTTGCGACGACGAGTTCTTGGGTGTCGATCGCGCCCGGGAAGCTGGATTGTTTCTCGATCTCGCTGGCCATGGCTCTGCGGCGGGGAGCATAGCCGCTCCCGAGCGTTGCCTCCATAGGACTCCTGACGACACTGTTTTGTTAGCCGGAGCGCGCCTAACAAACCGCCGCGAGGCCGGTCTAATATGGTCGAGTGGGCATGAGCGCGGTCGATTCCCAGCGGCGAGGCGTGCCTGCGCGCGTACGCCGGCTTGCCCCGTGGATCGGAGGTCTGCTCCTCGTCGGCGGCATCACAGCGGCGATCGTCGCCTTTGTGCCGAACAGGAACCCCGCGCCGCAGGTCATCTCCGAGACGCCTCCCAAGGTGGTGGGGAAGCCGAAGACAATTCCCCTCGAAGCCGCCGCGAAGTCGGTGGCGCGTGAGTTCCTGAAGACGGCCGTCGCCCGCGTCGACCTCGCAGCAGCCTGGAAGATCTCCGGCCCGAACATTCGAGGTGGGCTCACCCACGCGGAATGGATGACCGGCAACATCCCAGTTGTCCCCTACCCGATCAAGTCGCTCGCGACCGCGCGGTTCAAGGTCGACTACTCGTACCGCAACGAGGCGGTGCTGGAGGTCGCGCTCCTGTCTAAGGAGGGCGCAAAGATCAAGCCACAAATCTTCGTCCTCGGGCTGAAGCGGGTGCCCGGACCCGGCGGGACCCGGCACTGGGTGATCGACAACTGGGTGCCCCGCAGCGCCACGCTCGTACCACGCGGGCCCGGCTAGCGCCTCAGGGGAGGGGCTCGTGCGGGGGAGACAGCTCTCGTATCGTCGCCGTCGCCGTCTCGTCGCGCTGATCGTCGTCGGGGTCGTCGCCGCCGGTGTCTCGGCCGCGATCATCCTCCTGCCGAGGGGACAGAAGCCCGACCGTGGGCCGACGAGCCCCCCGCCGCGGGCAGCCCGGACAGCCTCGCATCCCGCCTCGCACTCGTCGCGGCTCTCGGCCTCCGATGAGGTGCGGCTGCGCTCCACGATCGCGCTCTTCGTCAGCGCGTCGGTGGCGCGCCATCACCCGGAGCGGTCGTGGTCGATCGTCCACCCCGTCCTGCGGGAGGGATTGACGAGGCGTCAGTGGGCCACGGGGAACATCCCGGTCGTGCCCTACCCGGCCGTGGGCGTGGACTTGCTCAGACTCGAATCGATGGTTCACGAGACAGCGCTGGTCGAGGTCCTGCTCGAGCCGGCGCCGACGTCTCACCTCGTGCGAAAGACTTTCCAGATCGAGTTGCGTCGCCGCCCTGGGCCCCCACATCGGTGGCTCGTCTCCTCCTGGGTCCCGGAGGGAGTGTCACAGAGCCAGATCGACCTGAACGCAAGCACCGTGCCGGTGTCGGTCGACGCGTCGGCCGCCAACGCGCGTCACTTCTCCAGCCTGTGGCTCCTCGTGCCACTGGGCATCCTGCTCGGAAGCGTGATCCTGATCCCGACGGGCCTCTTCCTCCGCGAAGCCCACCAGTTCCGGCGGGCCAAGAGGCAATTCCGTGCATCGGCAGACCGGGAGAACCCCTTCTACTAGGTCGGAGGGTCTAGGCAGTCAGCGCATCGGCGCCGGCGACCACTTCCAGGATCTCCTGGGTGATCTCAGCCTGGCGGGCACGGTTCATCGCCAGCGTGAGCGTGTCGATCAGCTCGCCCGCGTTCTTCGACGCGTTCCGCATCGCCGTCATCCGCGCGCCCTGCTCCGAGGCGGCCGATTCGAGCAGCGCGCGGTAGAGCTCGGTCTCGACGTAGACCGGCAGCAACCGCTCGAGGATCTGCTCCGGCTCCGGCTCGTAGATGAAGTCGCCGAGCAGTGCCGCCTGCCGCTCGGCCTCGTCGCCGACCTCCAGCACGTGCTCGGGGATCGGCAGCACCTCCTGCTCGACCACTTGCTGGACCAGCGGGGAGACGAAGTGGTTGTAGACGAGCACGACGCGGTCGACCTCCTGCCCGACGTACAGCTCCTCGACCTTGTGTGCGAGCGCCTGCGCGTCGGCGTAGGACGGCCGATCGCTGAAGCCCGTCCAGGCCTGGAGCACGTCGAAGCGGCGGAAACGCAGGGTCGAAGAGCCTTTCCGGCCGGTGACGAGCCAGCGGACGCGCTTCCCTTCGCCCTCGAGCTGCCGGCCGAGGGCGAGCGCGTGGCGCAGCACCTGCGCGTTGAACGCGCCTGCGAGGCCGCGGTCTCCGGTCAGCGGCAGGATCGCGACCGAGCGCTCCTCCTCGCGGCGCTGGAGCAGCGGCAGCCCTCGGACGGACGAGCTCGCCCGGGCCGTGCCGATCATCAGCTCGAGCATCCGGTCCGCGTACGGCCGCATCGCCTCGATCCGGGCCTGCGCGCGGCGCAGGCGAGCGCTGGCGACGAGCTCCATCGCCTTCGTCAGCTTGCGCGTGTTGCGGATCGAGCGGATCCGCCGCTTGAGGTCCTGGACCGAGGCCATCTCAGATAGCGCCCAGCTCTATTGTCTGGCTTGCCGCAGGCAAGTCAGACAAGTGATTGTTCCTCCTGGACGTTGAACATCCCGGCGAAGCGCTTCAGCTCCGCGTTCAGCTTCTCGGTCAGCTCGTCCGAGAGCTCCCCCTGGTCGCGGATCGCCGCGAGGATCGAGGCCTCCGTGCGCATCTGCTCGCGCAGCTCGTCCTGGAAGCGGGGCACCTGCGCGGTCGGCACGTCGTCGAGGTAGCCGTTGATGCCGGCGAAGATCGCGACCACCTGTTCCTCGGCGGGCCACGGGCTGTACTGCGGCTGGTTCAGCGTCGCGACCATCCGCTCGCCGCGGGCCAGCGTGCGCTGGGTGGCCTGATCGAGCTCCGAGCCGAACTGGGCGAACGCCTCCAGCTCGCGGTACTGCGCAAGGTCGAGCTTCAGCCGGCCTGCGACCTGGCGCATCGCCTTCACCTGGGCGTTGCCGCCCACGCGCGAGACCGAGATGCCGACGTTGATCGCCGGGCGGACGCCCGAGTAGAAGAGGTCGCTCTCGAGGAAGATCTGGCCGTCGGTGATCGAGATCACGTTTGTCGGGATATAGGCGGAGACGTCGCCCGCCTGCGTTTCGATGATCGGCAGCGCCGTCAGGGATCCCGCGCCCAGCTCGTCCGAGAGCTTGCAGGCCCGCTCCAGCAGGCGAGAGTGCAGGTAGAAGACATCGCCGGGGTAGGCCTCGCGGCCGGGCGGGCGGCGGAGCAGCAGCGACATCTGCCGGTAGGCGTCCGCGTGCTTGGAGAGATCGTCGTACATGCACAGCGCGTGGCCGCCCTTGAACATGAAGTACTCACCCATCGCGCAGCCGGCGTACGGGGCCATCCACTTGATCGGCGCGGCCTCCGAGGCGGCCGCGGTGACGATGATCGTGTACTCCATCGCCCCCTCGTCCTTCAGGAGCTCGTACACCTGCGCGACGGTCGAGGCCTTCTGGCCGATCGCGACGTAGATGCAGATCACGTCCTGCCCGCGCTGGTTCAGGATCGTGTCCACGCAGATCGCGGTCTTGCCAGTGGTGCGGTCGCCGATGATCAGCTCGCGCTGGCCGCGGCCGATCGGGATCATCGAGTCGATCGCCTTCAGGCCGGTCTGGAGCGGCTCCTTCACCGGCTGCCGGTCGACCACGCCCGGTGCCTTGAACTCGAGCGGACGCGTCTCGGCCTCCTTCAGGGGCGGGCCGCCGTCGATCGGGTTGCCGAGCGGGTCGACGATCCGGCCGACCAGCTCGTCGCCGACCGGGACGCTCGCGACGCGGCCGGTGCGGCGGACGGGCTCGCCCTCCTTGACCTCTTCCCAGTCGCCGAACAGCGCAGCCCCGACGTTGTCCTCCTCGAGGTTGAGCGCGACACCCTTGACGCCGTGCTCGAACTCGAGCATCTCCAGCGAGGCGGCGCTCTCGAGGCCGTAGACACGGGCGATCCCGTCGCCGACCTGGAGGACAGTGCCGACCTCCGCGAGGTCGGTCTCGACCTCGAAGTCCTTGATCCGCTCCTTGAGGATGGCGGTGATCTCTTCCGGGCGCAGCTTCACTCGGGCTCCTTCGTTGAGTTCAGGCCTGGGTGGCCAGTTGGCGGCGAAGACGTTCGAGGCGGCCGCGGACGCTCGCGTCCACACGGCGCGAGCCGGCCTGGACGACGATCCCGCCGATCAGACGTGGGTCGACCGCGCGCGTCGCCTCGACCGTCCGGCCGGACGCGCGCGCGATCTGCCCAACGATCGAGTGCGCCTCGTCGTCGCTCAGCTCGAAGGCGGTGGTCAACGCCACGGTCAGCTGTCCCTCTTCGAGCGCGGCCAGGCGCTCGAACTCGGCGGCGACCTCCTCGACCTCGGCGCCGCGGCCTTTGTCGATCAGCAGCCGCAGCAGATTGCGGACGAGCGGGTCGCCCTCCCCGAGGACGGCGTCGACCGCGGCCGTCTTCGCGCGCCTGTCGAGCTGCGGGTTACGGAGGATCTCCTGGAGCTCGGGCACCTGTCTCGTCGCCTCGACGAAGTCGGCGAGCTGCTCGCGGACCGCGGGCATGCGGCCCTCCTCCTTGGCGGCCTCGAAGAGCGAACGCGCGTAGGTGCGGTGGACGACGCTCAGTTTTGTCTCCCCTCGAGCGCGGAGAAGTCGAGCTCGCCGATCGCGTCCTCGATCAGCCGGCGATGGTCGTCGCGGTCGAGCACCTTGCCGGTGACCTTGGTCGTGGCGATCAGTGTCAGGTTGGCGACCTCGGCCCGGATCTGCTCGAGCGCGCGCTGCGTCTCGGCCTCGATCTGGCGCCTGGTCTCTTCGAGGCGCCGCTGGCGGTCGGCCTCGGTCTCGTCCTTGATCCGCTCGCGCTGGGCGTCGGCGAGCCGCCGCGCGTCGGCGAGAATCGCCTCCGCGTCCGTCTTCGCCTGGCCGATCAGCTTGCGGTGCTCCTCAAGCAGCTTGCGTGCCTCGTCCCGGGCACGCTCGGCCTCTTCGATCGCGTTGCGGATCCGGTCACGGCGGTCGTCGATCGCCTTCTGGATCGGGCCGAAGGCGTACTTCCTGAGCACGTAGAACGTGATCGCAAAGGCGATCAGCGTCCAGATCATCAGGCCGGGAACGACCTTGATCAGAGCGTTCGAGGCGAGCACGAGCGCGGCCACTAGATCAGGACGTAGGCGAGCAGGCCGCCGATCAGGCCGTAGAAGACGACGGCCTCGGTGAGCGCAAAGCCCAGCCACTGGATGCCCTGGAGCTCTCCGCGGAGCTCCGGCTGCCGGGCGACCGACTGGATCATCGAGCCGAAGATGTTGCCGATGCCGATGCCGGCACCGAGCGAGCCGAGGCCGATGCCGAGTGCGAGCGCAATCGCCTTTCCGGCGTCGACGTTCGCCGTGTTGGCGGCGGCTGCAAGGACTCCGAGCATGGTGCTTTCCCTCCTAGTGTTCGGGCTCGATGGCCGAGCCGATGTAGATGGCTGACAGGGCGGCGAAGATGAAGGCCTGGATGGAGACGACGATCACGACCTCGAAGAGGTAGAACGCCGTTGCCGCGGGCACCGCGACCACTGCGAGGACGACGGACTCGAGGACGAAGATCAGGCCGATGAAGGTCAGGATCAGCATATGGCCGGCGAGCATGTTGGCGAAGAGCCTGACGCTCAGCGAGATCAGCCGCATGAACTGGCCGAGGATCTCGAGCGGGATGATCAGGGGCAGGAGCGCCTTCGGCACCTCCGGGATCCAGCTCTTGAAGTAGCGCACCGGGCCGTTCCAGCGGATGCCTTCGAAATGGGTGAAGACGAAGGTCAGCAGCGCGAGGGTGAGGGTCACCGACAGTGAGCTCGTCGCTGCATAGATCCCCCAGGTCGGGAGCGCGACGCCGCCGAGGTGGAACTTTTCGTCCGAGAGCGGCAGCGGGATGAACCCGAGCAGGTTGACGACCCAGATGAAGAGCATCAGCGTCGCCACGTAGGGGAACCAGCGACCGATCGCCTTCGTCGGCAGGCCTTGCTCGGCGACCTGAGTCTGCGCGATCTCGTAGATCGACTCGCCGATCGTCTCCCGCCGATCCGGGTTCGGCTTGAAGCGGACGCGCATGGTCACGAGCCCGAGCACGATCGTCATCAGCGCTCCCAGCAGGAGGTACGCGACCGCCTTGTTGATCGACATGTTCAGGGGGCCGAGGTGGATCGGCAGCCAGTCGTGGAGCTCGAACTCCTCCTCGGGGTGGAACTCGCCCTTCGCCATCGCGGCAGAGGGCGCGATCAGCGCGAGGGTGAACAGGACGGCGGCAAGGCGCTTCACGAATCGCTCCCGAAGTACGAGGCGACCGAGAGGGTCAGCTCGAGCGTGTACGCGAGCGCGTAGACGAGGATCGCGACCACCGCGACCTGGCCGTCCGAGTGCGCGGCCGCGAGGACGACCGCCAGCACGGCGAGCGCCTTGACGAGCAGCTCGATCCCCTGGAGGCTCGACGACGCGACGCCGGTCGTGCGCGCGCGTAGACGGGCGATCACGAGCGAGAGCGCTGCCAGCCCGGCCCAGAGGACCGCGCCGAGCGCCCAGCCCTTCAGGGACCAGCCGGCGACCAACACCACCGGGAGGGCCAGCCCGACGGCGACCGCAGCGCCCGCGAACGGCAGCAGCCGGCCCGGTACCGGCCTCGGGCTGATCAGGCCGGTCCTCACAGCATGCCCCGGTAGCGGCGGTAGACCGTGAACACGCCCAGGGGGACGCCGGCGACGGCGCCCGCGAGCAACCCGTAGGAAACCGACCCGGCCGCCCAGCCGATCAACGCGCCCGCGCCGATGCCCACCGCGGTCCCCGTGACAAGCAGGGCGCCCGCGCCGGCAGGATCGAACGTCTGGCGCGCAGGCCCCATCTGCGCGGCGAGCATATCAAGGGAGTTTGTGACAGCTCAACCCCTGCTACCAGAGCGGAATTCGCGTGACTTTGTTCACTCCTCTACCCCCGCGCCGCAAGGGCAGGCGTAGAGTCCGCGCCGTGAAGTGGGTGACGAGGGAGCGGCCGAAGACGGACCGGATCGCGTGCCCCTGGCTGATCCGGAACTTCATCGATCGTGAGGCCGAGTTCCTGTACGTCCCGGCCGGCCAGGTCTTGCCCGTCGCCGAGGCGGAGGGCGCCGTCTCCTACGACGCGCCCGGGGCCCGGTACGAGCACCGCCACGGGCTCTGCACGTTCGAGGTGCTGCTCGAGGAGCACGCGCTCGACGACCCGGCGCTCCACCTGCTCGGGCGGATCGTGCACGGTGCCGACGTAGCCGAGGACCGCGACGCGACGCCGCAGTCGCTGGGCCTGCTCGCCGTCGCCGAGGGCTTCTACCTGCTCGAGCTCGACGACCACGACCAGCTCGAGCGGAGCCTGCCCGTCTACGACGCCCTGTACGCCTGGTGCAAGAACGAGATCGCGGCCGGGCGCGGCTGAGCGTTACCCCAAATGACTGACGCGCGGCGGATTCTCGCCGTCCAGGCGCTGCGGGCGTTCGCCTACGGCCTCGGCAGCGTCCTCATCGGCGTCTCACTCGCGCGCAGGGGGCTGAGCGGCGTCGAGGTCGGCGGCATCCTCAGCGCGCTCCTCGCCGGAGCGGCGCTCGTCTCGCTCCTGCTCGCCCGCTACGGCGACCGCCTGGGACGCCGGCGCGCCTATATCGCCCTCCTCGTCGTGATGGGCGTTGCCGGATCGGTCTTCGCGCTCACCGCTTGGCTGCCGGCGCTCGTCCTCGCGGCGCTGACCGGCACGGTCTCGACGGACGTGGTCGAGTCGGGCCCCTTCACGTCGCTCGAGCAGGCGATGCTCCCGCACGCGACCGACCGCGACCCGACCAGGCTGTTCGGTGCCTATAACACGGTCGCCACGCTCGCCGGCTCGCTCGGCGCGCTCGCCGCAGGCGGCCCGACGCTCCTCCATACCGGCTCGTCCCACTGGCTGTTCGCGTATCCGATCGTCGCCGTGGCGGCGCTGCCTGTCGCAGCCAGGCTCTCTTCGCGGGTCGAGGCCGGCGTCGAGCTGGAGGCGGAACCACTTCCGCCTCTCCACCGCTCCCGCGGGATCGTCTACCGGTTGGCCGGGCTGTTTGCGCTCGACTCGCTCGGCGGCGGCTTCGTCGTCCAGGCCTTCATCGCGTACTGGTTCTCGCGGAAGTTCGGCACCTCGGCGGCGACGCTCGGCCTCGTCTTCTTCGGCGTCGCGATCCTCCAGGCCCTCTCGTTCCAGGCAGCTGTCCGCTTCGCCGAGCGGTTCGGCTTGCTGCGGACGATGGTCTTCACCCACCTGCCGTCGAACCTCCTGCTCGTCGCCGTCCCGCTGGCGCCGAGCCAGAGTGTCGCGATCGCGCTCCTGCTCGGGCGCTTCGCCCTTTCCCAGATGGACGTGCCGGCGCGGCAGGCGTATGTGGTCGGCGTCGTCGAACCGAGCGAGCGGACCGCCGCGGCCGCCTACACCAACACCGCGCGGTACGCAACGAGACCGATCGGACCACTGCTCGCCGCGCCGCTGACGCAGATTGCGCTCGGCATCCCCTTCGTGGTCGGGGGCGCAATCAAGTGCGTCTACGACCTCGGCCTGTACGCCATGTTCCGCCGCGTACGCCTCTGATGGCGATACTCGTGAGCGATGGCACTCGTCCCTCCCACCCGGCACCTGCTCCGGGCGAAGGACCTCGCCGACGCCCGCTACCGCGAGGCCCTCGACGTTCCGGCGCTCGCCCGGGCCGCGCACCTCTCGCCTGCGCATTTCAGCCGCGAGTTCCGCCGGACCTTCGGCGAGACGCCGCACCAGTACCTCCTCACCCGCCGGCTCGAGCGCGCCGCAGCCCTGCTCCGCACCACCGACCGCTCGGTCGCCGACATCTGCCTCACCGTCGGGCTGCGCAGCGTCGGGTCGTTCACGACGAGCTTCGGCCGGCTGTTCGGTCTCTCCCCGACTGCCTACCGGGCTTCGTACCCTCCGGCGGCCCACCGCGCGCGGATCCCGACCTGCGTGCTGCAGGCGTACGCCCGCCCGCAGTCCAGCAGTTTTCGAGAAGACAGCGGCGAGCGGGCTGGCTAACGTCGCCGGCGACCGTTCCACGACAGAGGAGGATCACCATGCTGAAGCAGCTCACCAACGTCCAGGTCTGGGTTCACGACCAGGACGAGGCCCTCGCCTTCTACACCGAGAAGCTCGGGCTCGAGCTCCGCGACGACGTCACCGTGCCCGAGATGGGAAACTTCCGCTGGCTCACGGTCGGCGTGCCCGGGCAGCCCGACGTCGCCATCGCCTTGATGGCCGTGCCCGGCCCGCCGGTGTTCGATCCCGAGACGCACGAGCAGATCAAGGCCCTGATGGCGAAGGGCGCTGCGAGCGGCCTCTTCTTCGCGACGGACGACGTCCGGGCGACATACGAGGAGCTCAAGAGCCGCGGAGTCGAGTTCCAGCAGGAGCCGACCGAGCAGCCGTACGGCATCGACGCGGGGATGCGCGATCCGTCGGGCAACCAGATGCGGATGATGCAGCTCAGCGAATGACAATCAGCGTCGCACCCTTATGACGAGGTGCTGGGACGGTTTACGCGCTGCGGCGCTCGCGCTCCTCCGCCTCCCGCCGGCGGCGACGGATGCGGGGGTTGGCGAGCTTGACGATCTCGAGCAGGTAGACCATGTAGACCGAAGCCGAAACGGCGAGCAGGCCGAGCGCGGCGGCGCCGATCGTCGGCCACGTGTGCCAGCGGCCGTCCTCCCGGAACGGGATGTACCGCGTTCCGAGCGCCGCGGCGGCGAGCGTCCCCACCCAGAAGTAGATGTAGAGCACGGCGCGCGGCTGCGAGAACCCGAGCCTCACGAACCGGTGGTGCAGATGCGCCTTGTCCGGCGCCGTGATCGGCATGTGGTACTTGAGCCGCCGCGCGACGACGAAGCCCGTGTCGAGGATCGGCACCGCGAGCACGAGCAGCGGGAAGAACAGGGCCACGGTCGCCGCCGTTTTGAGCAGCCCTTCCACCGACACAGCGGCGAGGGAGAAGCCGAGCAGCATCGCCCCCGAGTCGCCCATGAACACGCGCGCCGGGAAGAAGTTGTGGCGGAGGAAGCCCAGCGTGGCGCCGAGGACGATCGCGGAGAAGGCGGCTGCGGTCGGCTTGCCCAGCGAGAGCGCGATCAGGGCAAACGTGAAGCCGGCGATCCCGCAGACGCCGGCCGCAAGCCCGTCGAGGCCGTCGAGGAAGTTGACCATGTTCATCACGGCAACGATCCAGAGCACCGTCAGCGGCCCCCCGAGCCAGACCGGCAGGTCGTAGACGCCGAGGAACGGGAAGGTGAAGTGGTCGATCCAGACCCCGAAGATCGGCGGGATCGAGCCGGCGAGGATCTGGCCCGCCAGCTTCTCCCACCAGGCGAGACCGCGGAAGTCGTCGATCGCGCCGACGCCCGTGGCTACGGCCGCTCCGACGAGCAGGCCGCGGACCGGCCGGCTCAGGTCGAGGAAGGCGAGCGACGGCACGATGATCCCGAAGAACATCGCGAGACCGCCGAGTCGCGGGATCGGGATCCGGTGCACGCGCCGCTCGTCGGGGAGATCGACCGCGCCCAGCCGCCTGGCCATGCCGGCCACGGCGGGCGTGAAGACGATCACGATCGCCAGCGCCAGCGCCGCCCCGTAGACGACCTCCAGATGGTCGCGCAGCTGGTGGAGCGTCATAGCGTCATTTCGTGCCGTAGAGGCGGTCGCCCGCGTCGCCGAGGCCCGGAACGATAAAGCCGCGCTCGTCCAGGCCGCGGTCTTCGGCGGCGCAGACGACGTGCACGTCCGGGTAGGTGGAATGGACCTTCGCGATCCCCTCGGGCGCTGCGACCAGGCAGACAAGGGTGACCGAGCGTGCTCCTGCGTCCTTCACCTGCGCGATCGCGGCGACGCTCGAGTTGCCGGTCGCGAGCATCGGGTCGAGCACGATCGCATCGCGCTCGGCGAGGTCGTCGGGGAGCTTGACGTAGTACTGGATCGCCTCGAGCGTCTCCTCGTCGCGGTACAGGCCGATGAAGCCGACGCGGGCGCTCGAGATCAGCGACAGCGTCCCTTCGAGCATCCCCACCCCGGCGCGGAGCACAGGGCAGACGGCGACCTTCTTCCCCGAGATGCGTTGCGCCTGCATCGCTTCGAGCGGAGTCTGGATCTCGACTTCCTCGGTGGGAAAGTCCTTGGTCGCCTCGTAGGTAAGCAGCAGCGTCAGCTCGTTGACGAGCTTGCGGAAGTGGACCGTCGGCGTGTCCTTGTCCCGCAGGTAGGAGAGCTTGTGCTGGACGAGCGGGTGGGTGACGACGGTGAGGCGCGGCGTCACGGGGTCAGACCCCGAATGTCACGACTCGTAGGTCGTGTACCCACGGAAGCCGGGGTACAACGGGCGCCGCTCGCACAGGGCGGCGCTGCGGACAGTCAGGCCGGGCAGATCCGGCTCGGCGCTCAGCGCCTCGACGGCAATGCGCGCCACCTCGCGGAAGTCCTCCTCGTCGAAGCCGCGCATCGTGCATGCCGGCGTGCCCATCCGCACGCCGGAGGCGATCGTTGGCTTGCGCTCGTCGAAGGGAACCGTGTTCCGGTTAGCGGTGATCCGCACCTCGGCGAGCCGCTCCTCGGCGTCCTTGCCCGTCCAGTCGGAGCGGCGCAGGTCGACCTGGATCAGATGCGTGTCGGTCCCCCCGGTCAGAACGTCCAGCCCGCCCGCCTGAAGCTCGTCGGCGAGCGCGTCCGCGTTCGTCCGTACCTGCGTCTGGTAGTCGCGGAACGCCGGCGTGCCCGCGATCCGAAAGCACGTCGCCTTCGCGGCGATCACGTGCTCCATCGGGCCTCCCTGCATGCCGGGGAAGACGGCGCGGTCGAGGGCCTGCGCGTGCTCCTCCTTGCAGAGCACGAAGCCGGAGCGCGGGCCCGACAGGGTCTTGTGCGTGGTCGACGAGACGAAGTCGCAGTGGGGAACCGGGTTCGGATGCAGGCCCGCGGCCACGAGCCCCGCGAAGTGGGCCATGTCGCAGAGCAGGAGCGAGCCGACCTCGTCGGCGATCTCGCGGAAGCGGTCGGCCTCGATGGTTCGCGGATAGGCGGAGCCGCCGCACACGATCAGGCGGGGGCGGTGCTCCTTCGCAAGCGCGAGGATCTCGTCGTAGTCGACGAGATTCGTCTCGGGACTGACGCCGTAGTGGGCGATCGTGTACAGCCGGCCCGAGAAGTTGACCTTGAGACCATGGGTGAGGTGGCCGCCGTGGTCGAGGCGGAGCGAGAGGATCGCATCGCCGGGCTCGAGCACAGCCGAGTACACGGCCATGTTCGTCTGCGCGCCCGCATGCGGCTGGACGTTCGCATGCTCCGAACCAAAGAGCTCCTTCGCCCGGTCGATCGCGAGCTGCTCGATCTCGTCCACCACCTCGCAGCCGCCGTAGTAGCGCTTGCCCGGATACCCCTCCGCGTACTTGTTCGTCGGCACGCTCGAGACCGCCTCGAGCACGCTGGGCCAGGTGAAGTTCTCGGAGGCGATCAGCTCGATCTGCCCGCGCTGCCGCTCGAGCTCCCGGCCGATCAGCTCCGCGATCTCGGGATCCACGTCGACGAGCACGGCGCGCCGGAGGTCCTGCACGGTCTCCTGCGGGGCGAGAGCCATCGGCCTCGTGATGCTACTGGCAGCGTCGGTTAGACGTTGGCCGCGGCCAGGCGCTCGAGCGCCTCGGCGGCGGGACCGGCGCCCTCGCGGAGGACCCGCGGCTCCGGCCCGGTGAGGTCGATGACCGTGGAGGGCTTGCCGGGGAGCTCGCCACCGTCCACAACAGCCCCACAGGCCTTGCTGATTTCGGACGGCACGTCCTCGAGCCGCCGTGGATCGAGCCCTCGGTGGCGGTTGGCGCTCGTCGCGGCGACGGCGCCGACCTGCCCGAGCACCTCCCGGCCGGGGCCGTCGAGCAGCGGCACACGCACGCCGATCGTGTCCAGAGCCAGCCCGTTCAGCCAGCGGAAGCGCCGGGCCGGGTTCGGAAAGATCAACGTGTACGGCCCGGGCAGGATCGCCCGGGCGAGCACGCCGGAGCGGCCGCGCAGCTCGGGCACGCACTCGAAGAGCAGCTCGAGGTCGGAGCAGAGCAGGGCAGACGGGACGGTCTCCGGTCGCCCCTTCAGCTGGTAGAGCCGGGCGACAGGCTCCTCCCGGTACGGAGTCGCACACAGGCCGTAGACCGTATCGATCGGCAGAATCACCGGCGCTCCGGCGCGGATCGCGCTCACGGCTTCGTCGATCGTCCCCATTGCCCCCCCACGACTCGGTCACGGCCCGTTAGATCGGAGGCCGTCGTAACGTCCTCGTAGCCTAACTCCTGTAAGACGGTAGCGACTGCACGTGCCTGGCCGTCGCCGACCTCCAGGACAAGCCATCCACCCGGCTTGAGCACCTTGGCCGCCGCCGCGGCGATCACCTTGGTGTAGTCGTCACCCACGGTCGCCGCTCGCGGCTCCCAGTCCCGCACCTCCGGCTCGAGCTGCTCGATCTCCTCCGCCGTCACGTACGGGGGGTTCGAGACGACGAGGTCGTAGCTCCCGACGAGGCCGTCGCGGACGTCGCGGTGCTGGAAGGCGATCTCCAGCCCCGTCGCCTTCGCGTTCTCCCGCGCCACCTCGAGCGCCCCCTCCGAGACGTCGATCGCGGTCACGCGGGCGGCCGGGTGCTCGTCGGCGATCGCCAGCGCGATTGCGCCCGAGCCCACGCCCACGTCGAGCACCGCGGGAGCGTCGAGACCGCGCAGCAGCTCCAGGCAGCGCTCGACGACGATCTCCGTCTCGGGTCGCGGAACGAGTACGCGACGGTCCACCTTCAGCGTCAGCCGGCGGAACCCCCATTCCCCGAGCACGTAGGCAAGAGGCTCGCGCCGGGCTCTTCGCGTGACGAGCGCCCGCAGCGCAGCCGTCTCGCCCGGCGAGAGCTCGCGCCCCGGGTCGAGGTAGAGCTCGGTGCGCGTCAGCCCGAGTGCCTTGCCTGCGAGCAGCTCCGTGTCGAGGCGGGCAGTGTCGATGCCCGCGTCCTCGAGCAGCCGCTCGCCCTCGCTCACCGCCTCGGCAATGGTCACGTCTCGAGCTGGCGGCGGCGATCCTCGGCGGCGAGCGCCTCGGTGAACTCGTCGAGCTCTCCCTCGAGGATGCGGTCGAGCTGGTGCGCCGTGAGCTTGATGCGATGGTCGGTGAGCCGGTTCTCGGGGAAGTTGTAGGTGCGGATCTTCTCGGCGCGCTCGCCGCCGCCGATCTGGGATCGGCGGGTCGCGGCCAGCTCGGCCTGCTGCTTCGCGCGCTCCTGCTCGTACAGCCGCGCACGCAGGACGCGCATCGCCTTCTGCTTGTTCTGGAGCTGCGACTTCTCGTCCTGCATCGCGACGACCAGCCCGGTCGGGAGGTGCGTGATCCGGACCGCCGAGTCGGTCGTGTTCACGCTCTGGCCGCCGGGCCCGGTCGAGCGGTAGACGTCGACCTTCAGGTCGTTGGGATCGATCTCGACCTCGACCTCCTCCGCCTCGGGCATCACCGCGACTGTTGCGGTCGAGGTGTGGATGCGACCCTGCGCCTCGGTCTCGGGCACGCGCTGCACCCGGTGCGTTCCGCCCTCGTACTTGTAGACGGAGTACGCGCCGTCGCCCTTGACCGCGAAGACGAGCTCCTTGAAGCCGCCGCCGTCGTTCGGGCTCGCCGACAGCTCCTCCCACGTGAAGCCCCTGCGCTGAGCGTATTTGGTGAGCATCCGGAAGAGATCGCCCGCCCAGAGCGCGGCCTCGTCGCCGCCCACGCCCTGGCGGATCTCGACGATCACATCCTTGCGGTCGGCCGGGTCCGCCTGGACGAGCGCGAGCTTCAGCTCCTCCTCGAGCCGGTCGGCCCGCTCCTGGGCCTCGGCCAGCAGCTCGCGGAGCTCCGGGTCGGCCTGCGCCGCCTCCGCGTCCTCGTGTGCCTCGCGCCACTGCTTCGCGAGCTTGACGGGGGCCTCCAGCTCCTTCAGCCGCCGCCCGACCTCCGCCGCTTCGCGGTGGTCGTTGTAGACGGCAGGGTCCGACATCCGCTCCTCCGCCTCGCGGTATGAGCGCTCCAGGTCCTCCACCAGCTCAACGATTCCTGCCACGGCTACAGAGTAGACGGGGGCGGGCGTTGGCCCACCCCCGTCTGGAGACCGCCGCAGGCGGTTGCTGCTACTGCAGCCCCTGCGCCCTCCACTTCGCAAAGATCGTCCTGAACTGCCCCTGCATCGACCGGGCCGCATCCTCGGCCGTCATCTTGCCCTGCGCGACCTGGGCGAACATCTGCGGGATCAGGTAACGGTCGAAGATCTCCCCGATCGCCGCGTTGGCGAAGCCGGGATACCCGACGTTGGTCGTGTATCTGCGGGCAATCGTGGTCAGAACCGTGTACTTCCCCCGCGGCTTGTGCGCGTCCGCGGCCGCCAGCTTGTTGATGGCCGGGAACCCACCTTTGACCGCGTTCGTCCAGCCCGGGAAGTTGTAGAACTTCGACTGGATGAAGTGGTCGCGGTAGCCCAGCTGCTGGTCGACCAGGTACTGCTTCGCCGCCTCCTTGTTCTGGGCGAACTTCCAGATGAAGAAGACGCCCATCACGTGCTCGTTCCCGAGCGCGCGCACGCTGCCCCGCGGGATCGGAGCGAGCCACGTGTCGTCCGAGAGCGCGGTGTTGCCTGAGTCCTCGGCCGAGCGTGCGATCGAGATCGCGTTCACGGCCAGCGACAGTCGCCCGGCGAGGAACGCCTGGTTGTTCGAGGCGATCGTCCAGGCGAAGACCTCGTCGGACATTCCGTTCTGGTAGAGCTCCTTCATCACCTTCAGGGCGTCGATCGTGCCCTTGCTGTTGATCGAGGGGTTCCCGTTCTTGTCTTGGAGCGACGCTCCGTAGCAGTAGAGGAGCGACATCAGGAACATGTTCGAGTCGAGCTCGTTCGACATTCCGAGCCCGACCGGATGGCCGGACTTCTTCAGCGTCGCCGACGCCTTGCGGACGTTGTCCCACGTGTTCGGGGCGATGCCGGCGTTGAACCAGAAGCTCTTCCGGTACTGGATCGGGTCGGGGACGTAGTTGTCGGCGAATCCGAAGTAGCGCTTCGTCTTCGGGTTGTACGTCGACTTGTAGGCGACGTCCGTCATCTTCCCGAGCTTCTTCGTCACCTCCTGGACGATGTCGTTCAGGGGGATCGTCTGCTTCTCGAGCGCCGACGGCGGGAAGAGGAACTGGACCAGGTCGTGGCCGCTCTGCGCGGCTACCTGGGACGCTCCTGCGGCCGGGAGCAGCGCGGCACCGATGTGGTCAACCTTCACCTGGACGTCGTTCTTCTCCCCCCACTGCTTGATGTAGGTGCCGTCCAGCCACTTGTCGTAGTCGGGCACGAAGTGCGCCCATTGGAGGATCCTGAGGTCCCCCTTCAGCTGCTTGCTCTTGAACTTCAGGGGACCCGCGAACCCGTGGGCTTTCTCGGCCAGCCCGCCGAACATGCTGACCGCGAATGCCCCCGCGGCGCCCCGCTTGACGAGGTCGCTCCTGGTCAGTCCCGAGCCTTGCGGGTCGAGCCCGTCCTTCGCCTCGGTCATCTCCTCCCTCCTTTCGACTCGTGCCTTAGCGGAAGGCACCACCCGTGAACCCCTTGATGAAGCGGTCGAGGAACGAGTTGTAGAGCAGCGCGAGCGGGATGCTCGGGATCAGGACAGCGGCCATCAGCGACTGCCAGAAGAAGACGTCACCGCGGATCAGCTCGTTCGGCACGCCGGCCGAGATCGTCCGCTCGGCAGTGCTGTCGGTGAACGTGAAGGCGTAGATGAACTCGTTCACGCAGAGCGAGAACGCGAAGATGACAACGGTGAGGATGCCCGGCAGCGAGACCGGGAACACGATCTTCCACAAAGCGCGCAACCTCGAGCAGCCGTCGACGAGCGCAGCGTCCTCGAGCTCCTGGGGGATGGTCATGAAGAACCCCATCAGCAGCCAGGTCGCGAAGGGAACCGTGAACGAAGGATAGACGAGGATCATCGCCCACAGCGTGTCGCGCAGGCCCAGCTCGGCGATCAGTCGCGAGAGCGGTAGGAAGAGCAGCGTCGGCGGGACGAGGTAGACGAGGAAGATCCCGACGCCGGCGCTCTGGCCCCAGCGGCCGGAGAGGCGCGCGAGCGCG